>Ga0247803_1001545_pt1 | contig 12025 bp, 13 predicted proteins | sample UWRJL014104B1_FD_180928 | JGI IMG/M metagenome (GOLD analysis project Ga0247803, IMG submission 180928) | Plant litter microbial communities from Arlington Agricultural Research Station in Wisconsin, United States - UWRJ-L014-104B-1 | ecosystem: Environmental > Terrestrial > Plant litter >...
TCCGTCATAACAAAACTCGCGGTAAGCCTCATCAGAGAACAGGAACAAGTCGTACTTCAAACATAAATCCTTCAACGCTTCCAGCTCTTCTCTTGAATACAAATATCCCGTAGGGTTATTTGGGTTACAAATAATGATTGCCTTAGTTTTTGGCGTAATCAGCTTTTCAAATTCCGCAATCGGGGGCAGCGCGAAGCCGTTCTCAATATAGGAAAGGATTGGTTTTACCACCACATTGCTCATGCAGGCAAATCCGTTATAATTCGCATAAAAAGGTTCGGGGATAATAATTTCATCACCTTCATTTACGCAAGTTTGCATCGCAATGGTAATCGCTTCAGATCCGCCCATAGTAACCAGGATATCTTCTGGTGCAATGCCGTAGCCTAATTTATTATAGTATTCAGTAAGTTTCGTTCTATAGCTTAAAGTACCTTCAGAATCGGTATAAGCCCAAACATCAAAATCAATATTTTTAATTGCATTTAACATTCCTTCCGGCGTAGCGATATCAGGCTGTCCGATGTTCAAATGGTAAACTTTTTTACCTTCCTTTTTTGCTTTAGCAGCAAACGGGGTAAGCTTTCTTATAGGTGAAGCGGGCATTGATATCCCTTTTTCTGAAATGTGTGGCATGGGGGCAAAAATAAAAAACCTCGTTGATTAACGAGGTTTTAATAATAAAATATTTTAATGTGGTTTATTTAGTCGCTGCTGCTACTGTTTCGCCTTTAATGTATAATACTTTAGTTGTTGTTTTAGCATTAGAAGTTACCGTGATGCTTTTGCTAAAAGGTAATGGAGAACCTGCTGGTGTGTAAGTAACAGTGATTTTTCCTGATTCTCCTTTTTTAACTGGCGTTTGGGTGTATTTTGGAACAGTACATCCGCAAGTAGTTTCTACCTTAGTTACTATCAAAGGCTCATCACCAACATTAGTGAAAGTAAAGTCTACAGTAACCGGTTTAGTGATCGAGATTTTACCGAAGTCATATGATTCTTTATCGAATTTAAATTCTGCTGGTTTGCTTTGTGCAAAAGTAGTAAGCGTTACACCTAAAACAAAGGTTAATAGTACAATTAGCTTTTTCATGTTTGTCTGTTTTAAACAAATTTAGTGATTTCATTTGCAATTCAAAGAGAATAGCTAATATATATATTACACTACTTCTCTGGTCGTAATTTAGAAAATATGTATCTTTGCCCAATAAACTTTTGTGCTTATGTTGTTAAATGATAAACTTACCACTAACCCAATTGATGCCTCAGAATTAAGTTTCGACGACTTTAAAAAGATTGTTGTTGAAGATTATAAGATTGCTTATGAAAGCAGACAGGCGAGCTTATTGGGCCGTAAGGAAGTTTTAACAGGCAAGGCTAAATTTGGTATTTTTGGGGACGGAAAAGAGCTGCCTCAGATTGCCATGGCTAAAGCTTTTAAAAATGGCGATTGGCGTTCAGGTTACTATCGTGATCAGACTTTCGCGTTTGCTGCAGGTATCTGCACGATCAAGGAATTTTTTGCACAATTATATGCAAACCCTAATGTAGAGGCCGATCCTGCTTCTGCAGGGCGACAGATGAATTGCCACTTTGCCACCCGTTCTTTAAACGAGGATGGCTCATGGAAAGACCTCACTGCAATGAAGAATTCTTCTTCAGATATTGCACCTACGGGCGGCCAGATGGCACGTTTAGTAGGTTTAGCGTATGCGTCCAAATTATACAGACAAAACCCGGAGCTGGATTACCTGAAAAACTTTTCAGTAGACGGTAATGAAGTGGCTTTTGGTACCATTGGAAATGCTTCTACTTCGGAAGGTGTTTTCTTTGAAGCGATTAACGCAGCGGGTGTCTTACAGATCCCTATGGCCATGTCGGTATGGGACGATGGATATGGGATTTCTGTTCCTGCCAAGTATCAAACCACAAAAGAAGATATTTCCGAAATATTAAAAGGCTTTCAGCGGGATGAAGATAACGCTGGTTTCGAGATTTATAAAGTTAAAGGCTGGGATTATCCGGCTTTATGCGAAACTTACCAGCAGGCGATACAGGTTTGCCGTGACGAGCATGTGCCGGTATTGATCCACGTAACCGAGGTTACGCAGCCGCAAGGCCACTCAACTTCGGGTTCTCATGAGCGTTATAAAGATAAAGCAAGATTAGCCTGGGAAAAGGAATTTGACTGCATCCGCCAGATGCGTTTATGGATGCTGGAATCTGCAATTATTACAGAAGAAGATCTGCAGGTTATAGAAAGTACAGCAAAAGTACTTGTTCGTGAAGCCCAAAGGGAAGCATGGAACGAGTTCCTGGCTGATATAAAAGTAGAGAAAGACCAGGCGCTGGCATTGATCAGAAGTTTACCTGATAACAATCCGGCACTTAAAAAAATAACAGATACACTGGCTGGCACACCAGATGCACAGCGTAAAGAATTAATCTCGGCTGCAAGAAAAGCGCTGCGCTTAACTGTTGCTAACCTAACACCAGAAAGAGCGCAATTATTAGCGTGGTACGAGCAAGAAAAAGCAAGTAACGAAGAACGTTATAACTCAAAGTTGTTTACAGATGGAAACGAAACTCCTGATAATATTGCTGTAGAACCAGCGGCTTATGCTGACAACAGTAAAATGGTGGACGGAAGAGAGTTGCTGAATGCTTGTTTCGATGCCAATTTCGCAAGAGATCAGCGCCTCGTAGCATTCGGTGAAGATCTTGGTGCCATCGGTGATGTAAACCAGGGATTTGCTGGCCTGCAGGCCAAATATGGGGAATTAAGGATATCAGATACCGGCATCCGGGAAATGACCATTGTTGGACAGGGGATAGGTTTAGCCCTCCGCGGGTTAAAACCGATTGCCGAAATCCAGTACCTGGATTACCTGCTGTATGCACTTAATATTTTAAGTGATGATCTGGCCAGCCTGTCTTACCGTACTAAAGGCGGGCAAAAAGCACCGGTGATCATCCGTACCCGTGGACATCGTTTAGAGGGTGTATGGCACTCTGGCTCTCCAATAGCAATGATACTAGGTTCCTTACGCGGACTGCACCTTTGTGTGCCCCGCAATATGACGCAGGCAGCAGGAATGTATAATACCCTGCTAAGAGCAGACGAACCAGCCCTTGTAATCGAATGCCTTAACGGGTACCGTCTAAAAGAGATGATGCCAGAAAATGTAGGCGATTATACTGTACCGTTAGGTAAAGCAGAAATAATCAGAACAGGAACGGATATCACCATTGTTTCTTATGGTTCTACCCTTAGGGTAGTAGAAGAGGCTGCAGAAGAACTGGCAGAAATGGGCATCCAGGTAGAGATCATTGATCCTCAAACCCTGCTTCCGTTCGATCATGGGCACCTTTGCGCCGCTTCTTTAAAGAAAACAAACAAATTATTAGTTGTAGATGAAGATGTACCGGGCGGTGGATCTGCTTATATTTTACAGCAAGTATTAGAAACACAAGGAGGTTATTACCATCTGGACGGACAACCACAAACGCTAACTGCGAAAGCCCACCGTACACCTTATGGTACTGACGGAGATTATTTCACAAAACCTTCTGTAGATGATGTGGTAGAGCTGGTGTATAATATGATGCACGAACACAATAAAACTAAGTTTCCTGCTATTTTTTAAGGAGGGTAGCGATCCTTAGATGATTGGCAAATCAGGATATTTAAATAAAAAAGGCTTCAACATTCAGTTGAAGCCTTTTTTGGTTTTACGTATAGGTTAGTCAATGTATTGGCAGACAATTTCATTTAACTAATCAGTAATCTTAATATTTTTCTTCGATATGTATATTAAAATAGCATATATGAAACCTCTTTAATTTCTTATAAGTGTTTATATTTTCATTAAAATTGTTTATTTGTTAATTTAAAGGTATATTTGTACAGCTTAATATTCGAAATTGAAGACAATAGGACATCATACTTGCAAAGCAGAAGGAGGAACCGAATTCGTATTAAAAAATGCACCTTTCAGATCATTGAAAAAAAGGGGCGGTGATTTTCCTTTTTTAGGAGAAGGTTATTACTTCTGGGATAATAATATTGAAAGAGCGCATATATGGGGTAAGCAACGATATAACAAGAAATATTATATTCTCGAATGTGGAATTGAATTAACAGGAGATACCTTTTTAGACTTAGTAGGAAATAGGGAAGATATGATTTGGTTTCGTACTTGTATCATAAACTCTCTGCAGAATTTGACAAGGGGCAGCATTGGCATATAGGTGATTTTATAGAATTATTAAAAAAGTTACACATCGGAAATCAGTATAAAGGTATTTTTCCCTGGAAGATCATACGGGTTGTAGATCTTGCAAAAACAGGTCATGTGAAACAGTATCCTCTAAGTTCGTTCATCAGAAAACAAACTATACTGATTTATCTCCGATCATCGTAATATGTATATACGACATGAAGGAATTGTTTTTAAGCAATAAAGTTTTAATCAATTAAATAAAAGGTAGTTATGGATAATAAAGAAAGATCTTTGGAATTATTAAATAAATTCTTAAGTGAGAACTCTCACGAGTATATACAATCTCTCATAGATGAGGTTGACCAGATGAATTTCGAAGGGCCAACAATTGAGGAATACTTCTATGGTATAGGGTTTACAAACTCTTCAGGCGAGATCATCTAAAAAAAAGGCAGGTAGCAGTTTCATGACCTTCTAATGCGTTTCAGCATTAGGCAGTCTTGAAAGTGCTGCCTGCCTTTTTATGAAGCGAAGCGAAACCAGAAAAACTCCTCTGTCTCTAACTGGCATCGCTCCGCAAATAATATAAGCTGTTGCAACAGTGTATGCTGATTTTACAACTTACGCTGATTTTACAGCTGGCTTGCCCTGTTTCGTAATAACTGATCTGCAAGTACCAACGCTGCCATTGCTTCTACAATAACCACCGCTCTTGGCACTACACATGGATCATGCCTGCCCTTACCTTTGATCTCTGCCGCTTCACCAGCTGCATTAACCGTCTGCTGGTTGTGCATTATCGTTGCTACCGGCTTAAAAGCTACAGTAAAGTTGATCTCCATTCCGTTCGAAATACCACCCTGTATACCTCCAGAAAAGTTAGTCAGCGTTTTGGGCGATTTACCATTCGTCAGGAAGATATCGTTATGTTCAGATCCCCTCATTTCACTTCCAGAAAAACCAGATCCATATTCAAACCCGTGGACCGCATTGATACTTAGCATCGCTTTTCCAAGATCCGCATGAAGCTTATCAAAAACAGGCTCACCTAATCCTGGGGGACAATTATTGATTACACAACTGATTTTACCACCTACTGTGTCGCCGTCTTTTCTTACCCCATCAATAAATTCGATCATCTGCTTAGCAATTGCCGGATCAGCACAGCGTACAATATTGTCCTCACGTTGTGCCACGAGCTCTTCAAAAGTCAGATTATCAAGATTAGGCGCATTGATCGTTCCTACAGCAGAAACGTGGGCAAAAACAGTAATCCCATAATGCTGCAGTAACAATTTGGCAATTGCCCCTGCAGCTACCCTTGCCGCAGTTTCACGTGCCGATGATCGTCCGCCCCCTCTGTGGTCACGGATGCCATATTTAGCATCGTAAGTATAATCAGCATGGGAAGGACGGTAAACAGTCTTATTATGTTCGTAATCTTTAGAGCGGTGATCCTCATTAGGAATCAGCAATGCAATAGGCGTACCCGTACTTTTTCCTTCGAATATCCCTGAAAGAATTTGTACAGTATCGCTTTCTTTCCGCTGTGTAGTAATTTTTGACTGTCCTGGTCTGCGCTTGTCCAGTTCCGACTGGATATACTCGATATCTATTGGAAGTTGTGCAGGGCATCCATCAACAATAACCCCAATAGCTTCACCATGTGATTCTCCAAAAGTAGAGATCCTGAATAAATGCCCGAATGTATTACCTGCCATGTATTAATATTTTATATTTTTAAGCTTAAACGCTTATCTCTATTGGTATTCTATCAATTCTTTTGTACTAAAGCGGTATAATCACTATCCTCTGTTTCCGTAAAACTTATATCCGCAACGACGGAAATGCTGGTAGCTATAAAACTAAATCTCTTTTACCGTAAAACCAGCCTTTTCCAGATCTTTCCAGAAATCAGGATATGATTTTTCAACCACCTGATAATCTTCAATCTCTACCTCCCTGATCAGCAAACTTAGCGGAGCAAAAGCCATCGCCATGCGGTGATCATCATAAGTACCGATCGTAATTCTCTCCGGAAAATGAAGTCCGCTGCAATCTAACGTGTAAACCTCGTTATCTTCCACTAAAACTACGCCGATTTTTGCCAGCTCATTTTGCAGTGCCAATACCCTGTTTGTTTCCTTGATCTTTAAAGTTTCTAACCCCGTAAAAGCAAGGTCTAACCCCTTTGCAGCAGCGCAAACGATGATTGTTTGTGCCAGGTCCGGGCAATCCTTTAAATTCATCACAGTTGTAATCGGCTTTCCGGGAGCAGAAACCAGCTGTATACCATTGCTGATATGTGCAGTGCTTACCCCAAGATTAACCATGATCCGCTGGATTTCGCTATCCCCCTGCAGGCTTTCCTCCTTCAAGTTGGGCAGTGTAACCGAAGCTTTATCTACCAGGGCCGCAATGCTGTACCAGTAAGAAGCTGCACTCCAATCGGGCTCTACCGTCAGCGAAGCTTGCTGATGCTGCTGATGTGGAATATGAATGGTATCGTTCTCCCAGGTATGTGAAATACCTACCGTTCCCAACATATTCAGCGTCATTTCCAAATAAGGCCGCGAAGTTAATCCGCCCTCGATATGAAGGGACAGCCCTGCCGGTAAAGTAGGAGCAATAATCAGCAATGCAGAAAGATACTGGCTGCTCACATTTCCTTTGATCGTAACCTCAGAAAGTGAACCGCTTAACCCGCCATTGATCAGTAATGGCGGATAACCTTCGTTTTTCTCATAAGAAATATCCGCACCTAATGTCCGCAATGCATCAACGAGAATACCGATAGGGCGTTCCTGCATCCTGCCAGAACCCGTCAGCGTAAACTGGTGTGGCAGGGTAGACAAATAAGCAGTCAGGAACCGCATTGCTGTACCAGCATGGCCAACATTTACCAGCTTTCTTTCTTTCAAATCTTCAGCTGCCGCAGTATTTCCATCTGCCGTTAAAGCCGTATCTGCTTTTGCTGAACCATTCAGATCAGTTAATATCTTGTTCAAAATAACTGTATCTGCGGCGTCAGACAAATTATGTACAGTGACCAAACCTTTGCTGAGTGCAGCAATTACCAGTGCCCGGTTACTCTCACTCTTAGAGCCGGTCAGGTGAATTGCTGCATCGATATTTCTTTGTCCCTCAAAAGAAACAACTGCATTTACCTTCATTAATTATGATTTAACAGCTGCTGCTTCTTCAGCTACTTGTTCTTCAGTTTTACCTTCGTTCATGATCTCAGTTTGTTTTCTGATTGATTCACCGTGAACCAGCTCTAAAAACTTCTCAGTAAAACCAAGATCTAATTTCACCGCTCTTGCAAATGCACTACCTTTTTTAAGGATTTCATCCCAGCGGTTAACTTGTAAGATCGTTACTTTATTATCCCTTTTGTACAGACCAATTTTTTCTACAATAGCCATACGCTCACCTAATTTTTGGATCAGTATATCATCAATAGTGTCAATTTTTCTACGCAGTTCTGCTAATTTATCTACAAAAGCTTCGTTATCAGATTCTGGTTCACGTAAACTTAATCTGTCTACCAGTTCACTTAAAGCAGCAGGCGTAACTTGTTGTTTGGCATCTGTCCATGCTACTGAAGGATCGATATGTGACTCGATCATTAATCCTTGCATATCTAAATCCAATGCTTTTTGTGCAATGTAAGGGATCAGTTCACGGTTTCCGCAGATATGTGATGGATCGTTGATAATCGGTAATTCCGGACAAAGCGTTTTTAGCTGGATCGCTAATTCCCACATTGGTTCGTTACGGAAAGATGTTTTCTCATACGAAGAGAAACCACGGTGGATAGCACCAATTTTGGTAATACCAGCGTTGTTAATACGTTCTAATGCACCAATCCACAAAGAGATATCAGGGTTAACCGGGTTTTTGATCAGTACAGGGATATCATGGCCCTTTAAAGCGTCAGCAATTTCCTGTACAGTGAATGGGTTGGCCGTAGACCTTGCACCGATCCATAAAATATCTACACCAGCCGCTAAAGCTTCTTCCACATGTTTTGCCGTTGCAACTTCTACTGCTGTAGGCAATCCTGTTTCTTCTTTAGCTTTTTTAAGCCACTCTAATCCGATGCTGCCGATTCCTTCAAATTCTCCCGGACGGGTACGTGGTTTCCATATACCTGCTCTTAATACAGATACTTTTCCTGTTGCTTTCAGCAAGTGTGCTGTAGCTAATAACTGCTCTTCTGTTTCTGCACTACATGGTCCGGAGATGATAAGCGGTTCATTAGTAACGTTTAACCAGCTCTCTAATGGCTGGATGTTTAAATTCAATTTCATGATTAAGGAGTTTAATGGGTTTTCAAATTGTGTTGTATGTTCCGGGCTTTACTTATACTGTATCATTTTTCAGATACTCGCCCATAATGTTAAAATTAACAGTGTACTTAAGCGCTTTGCGGATTGCAGTATCGTACTTATCCTGTGCCAGCCATTCGAGGTCGACATAAAAATAATACTCATTTCTTTTGCCTAGTACCGGCATCGACTGGATCTTGCTTAGGTTTACTTCATGATCTGCAAAAATATTTAGCACCTTACTTAATGCGCCCACCTGGTTACCAGTCTGGAATACGATGGAAGCTTTGCTTACTGGTGACAGATCTTCTGTTTTATCATGCTGTAAAATCAGGAATCTCGTGTAATTCTTTTTATTCGATTCGATCCTTCTTTCTAAGATATTTAAACCATACAGTTCTGCCGCCAGCGAATTTGCAACCGCAACCGTGTCAGTTAGTTGTTCGTCTCTGATTTTTTTAGCGCAAGCTGCTGTATCACTGCTTTCTACAATTGTTAAATAGGGAAGATCATCAAAAAAGTCAATACACTGGCGGATAGCGATAGGGTGGGAGGTAACGAATTTTACATCTTCCAGTTTTACACCTGGCAGGGCCATTAAATGGAGTTGAATAGGTAAGTACACTTCTCCGACTACAGCAAAATTATACTCTCTGATCAGCGTGTAATTTGGTAAAAGGCTACCAGCGATGGAGTTTTCAATTGCCATCACAACATAATCAGCTTCTTTAGCTTCCAGGCTTTCGCAAGTTTGTTTAAAAGATTTACACTCAATAGTTTGAATGTCATTGCCAAAGAATTTGAAAGCAGCTTCTTCGTGAAAAGAGGCCTTAATGCCCTGGATTGCTACGCGTCTTACTTGTTTCATTATTTTGATCTTGTACTTAAAATTTTGCCCTAAAAAAAAAGTCCCGGCTAGAGGCCGGGACTTTTCATATACAATTTATGTTGTTTTCATTTGTTGCATATCAGTCCCGGCTCTTACTAAAATAGTAGAAGTAACCAAACCAATATGTAGTGATGTTTCTCATCTTTTTTATAATTGGGAAATTAAAAGCATTCCCTTTGTGTAGTATTTGTTTTTTTCAAATGTAGTAACAAAATTTAATTTGTCAATAGTAAAATAAAAAAAATTATTTTTTGTGGAAGATGTCCTGGTGGTTAAAATTAGCTCAAAATGTTAAATCTGTAAATTTCTCCAATTTAAACATAGGTAATTTCCGAATATCTTAACCACTGATGAGAATATTGTAATAATTGAAATTAGTTATTGCCAAATTGTTAGAAAAATAAATTCAATCTTTTGGCAGATGTGTTTATTATTTTAAAGTTGCTTCTTCGAAATCTTCCTTTATAAATATCCATTTTTTGTTTTTCAAGCAATTAGGGTTAAAATCGACATCTGCTGCTGTAAAGTTTGTGAAGTTGTTTAGTATTAATGTTTCATCATGTGTCCACTCAGAACGTTGTTTGTGAAGAGCGACCATATTATATTCTTAATACTATATTTTGCAAGTAGTTCATGCAAGTCCCAAAAGTCCTTTTTCCGTCCGCCTCTTTGTACTATGTCTACCTTCATCGCAATAATTTCTTCGATCGTAGCCATTCGCAGGCCATCTTCTTCAAGCGCTGGCTGAAAGAAGGGATCCATACAATAATAAAGATCAAGTTTCACTAAATTATCTTTATTATTTCCAATTAAGTAAGACTTTCCCATACCTGGATTTCCACCAAAGTCTCCCCGTACATAAGGGAAAGTATTTTCAAGAAGTTCCTATTAATTCAAAATCAATCGATTTGTACGTAGCGTCAGTAAAAAGATCAATGTCTACTGACATTCTGTGTCCTAAATGTAAACTAAGTGCCGTTCCTCCAACAAGCCTAAAATCCAACAATTCTTTTGCTTTCATTAAAGTTAGTAAGCTATTTTTTAGGAGCTCATTTACAGTATTCCAGTATAACATCTATTTTGTGTTTTTATCCGTCATTATGGGTAAGCTTTCGCTGAAATTTGAATTTCCAATTATTGCTGCTACTTTCTCTTTGCCATAGAAACGGACAATTTCCTTTTTTTCGTCAAAATTTCCCCTTTCAAAAACCCGTTTAATTACTGATTTGCACTGAATCTGCCAGTTGATTTTATTGATATCGGTATCCCAGAAGAGAATTGCTCTAATGACAGACAAATCGGGACTAGAATTGAGTTGATTTTTTTGTTGTTCCTTTTTGATTTCGTAATAAGCCTGAAGGATAAACATTGTACCTTCTTCAAAACCAAGCGCTCTATCCAGTTTCAATGCTAAGGCAGCATTAATTCCCCGTTTGCCTTTTGTGATCTCGTTTAATGTTTGTGGATATTCTGGTAATGACAGTGCAAACGGTGCTTTTTTGAGACTTCTTTTCTTTAATTCACGCTCAAGTATCAATCCAGGATGTATTCCTTTATATTTCTCAATGATCGCTTCCATGATCAAATATAAACAAATTTGTTTATGAAATAAATTGAAAATATAAGATGCATCGATCTTGATAAAGAGATTAATATGTTATACGATTATATAGCGCTGGAACGCGTACGTTGTGAAGATCGTGTAGAGATCAGTTTTGAAACAAAAGGAAACTTTAGCGACTATAAAATTCCGCCTTTGCTTTTGATGCCTTTTATACAAAATGCCTTTAAACATGGTATAGATATGCAAATGACAGTTTCTTATATAAAGATATCTATATGCCTTGATATAAATAAACTACAATTGCAGGTAGATAACAATTTCACCAGGAACGAGGTAGCTGACCCCAAAGCTGGGGGAATTGGTATTCAAAACGTAAAGAGGAGATTACATCATTATTTTTCTGATCGGCACACCCTGATTATCAAACCGGATAGCAATAATTTTAGCGTTAAATTATTTTTATCATTAGATCCGAATACCACTAACGAAATATGAAATTGATAAATTGTATTATAGTAGACGATGAACCGCAGGCACGAAAAATGATGGAAGCCTTCGTCTCCCAGTTAGCTAACTGGAAAATTTTACGTGTATGCAGTAACGCAATTGAAGCTTTTGAAGCGCTGCAAAATCAACAAATTGATGTTATCTTTCTTGATATCAAAATGCCCGTTGTGAGTGGCATAGACTTTTTAAAATCCTTAAAAAATCCGCCACTTGTTGTATTCACGACCGTCTATAATAAATATGCAATGGAAGGCTACGAACTAAATGTGGTTGCTTACCTATTAAAGCCCATAGCCATGCACCGCTTGATACAAGCCGCAGAAAAAGTAAACGAAAGGCTTATGCAAAAGTCGGCCGCCCTACCAGATCAAAACCGGGCAGATATTACTTATATTTTTGTAAAACATGAAAACAAGCTCGTGAAAATGGATTTCGATCAAATTCAATACGTAGAAGCCATGCAAAATTTTGTAAACATCCATACCGCAAGGAAAAAGCTTTCTGGTTACAC
>Ga0247803_1001547_pt1 | contig 12009 bp, 10 predicted proteins | sample UWRJL014104B1_FD_180928 | JGI IMG/M metagenome (GOLD analysis project Ga0247803, IMG submission 180928) | Plant litter microbial communities from Arlington Agricultural Research Station in Wisconsin, United States - UWRJ-L014-104B-1 | ecosystem: Environmental > Terrestrial > Plant litter >...
CCTGTCCACTGGCTAATACTACAGGTATCGGACTGTAATTATGCGCCCCATATCTTTTTTCTTTTTCAATCGCATCCAGCGTGGTAGAAATCATCTCCATCTAATTATCTTTTATAATTAATTTAAACATTTGGGATTGTGCCATGCTATCAAAACTTGTTGATTTTATAGCTATTATGGCTTATTTTTACATATATAAGAAGAAAAATCCAAGTACAATACTGATATTAAAATTGGTTAAGAATAAGACAATATCGGTTAATATCAGCTAGAGCGGATGTTCTTAAATTAATTCTTTTACAGGATTTGCTCTTTTTTATTAAGATACTGCAACCTGGATTCCAGTATATCAGGCATGTGAATCAAGGCCCAATCAATTAATACAGTCATTGCTGGCAGTAAACTGTTTCCTCTTTCTGTTAAAGAGTACTCTACCCGGGGTGGCACCACCGGATACATCTTTCTGGCGATCAGCCCATCCGCTTCCAAAGACTTTAAAGTAACGGTCAGCATTTTTTGAGAGATGGTCCCGATGACAGTGTTAATCTCATTGAAGCGCAGCGTTCCTTGTTCCCCTAAAATGGTAATTACCAGTATCGACCATTTATCCCCAATCCTGTCTAGTATATTTCTTACCGGACAATCTGCTTCATATTCAAATTTTTTTAATTTTTCTTCCATCATAAATCATTGATAACCAAACATAATTACCTGCAGGTAAGTAACTAATTTAAAAGTGCCTTCTTGTAGCATCTTCACTTACTTATTACCTTTAGGTATCTAAAAGTAAGTAAATATCTATAAATACTATAACATGAGCAATATACTAGTAACAGGTGCAACAGGCCACCTTGGATCGGCAGTAATAGAAACCCTTCTAAAAAAAACAAAAGCAGCAAAAGTGACCATCCTGGTAAGGAATGCAGAAAAAACAGCTGCTTTAAAAAGTAAAGGAGTTAATATAGCTATTGGCGACTATTCCAATTACCAATCACTGATCGCAGCATTTCAGGGAATTGATAAAATCTACCTGGTCTCAGGAAATGATATAGCTAACCGTGCCCATCAGCACGAAAACGTAATTAATGCGGCTAAAGAAGCAGGTGTAAAACACATTGTTTATTCTAGCTTTCAGCGCAAAAACGAGTCGGCCGATTCTCCAATCGCCTTCATTGCCAATAGCCATTTATCAACAGAACAGGCGCTTAAAGCCTCAGGATTAGTTTATACCCTGTTACAGCATACACTATATGCTGATATTATCCCCGTATTTGCAGGTGATCAGTTATTGCAGACCAAAACGATTTATCTGCCAGCTGGTACTGGTAAAACTGCTTTTGCAGTAAGAACGGACCTGGCAGAGGCGGGAGCAAATGTATTGATCGACGAGACAGGTAAGTATAACAATTTATCTATAGAGCTTACAGGACCAGAAAGTGTATCCTGGGAGCAAATTGCCAGTATCATTTCTTCAGCAACAGGAGAAAAAATTGTTTATGTTTCTCCATCAGTTGAAGAATTTACCATCGCTTTAACTAGCGCACAAGTGCCCGCAGAATACATCGGCATGTTCGCCGGTTTTAGTCAGGCTACAGCAGAGGGCGAATTTGAAAGCGTTAATAATGAACTGGAAAACTTGTTAGGCCGCAAACAGTTAACCGTTGCCTCATATCTTAAGTCCGTTTACCAAGGTTAGTCCTGCAAAGATTAATGGCAACCAGAGAATATCGACCTATTGCCATTAATCTTTATACTATGCAACCGCAAACCTTAACGCGCACGTTTTATATTTCAAGAAAGATCTAACAGGTATTAAATATAAAAGAGTAGCAGCAACTAAGCAGTATGCTATTTTTTAAATGTCAAAAAGAAAGTTGTTCTTTCGCCTACAACAGATTCTGCCCTGATGGTTCCCTTTAAAGCGGTAACCAGATCTTTTACCGTAGAGAGCCCAATCCCCGTTCCTTTCTCATTATTCCGGTCGGCCGCATTAAGTGTAAAATTATTTTCAAAGATTTTATAAAGATATTCTTCTGGTATCCCAATGCCATTATCTTCCATTTCTAATTTATAAAATCCTTCGTCTTCTTCAAATCTGATTTGTATAATCACCTCTGGCTTATCATTGTATCGGATGGCATTGCTCAGTAAATTTAGAATGATCTGATCAAAAGCAATAACAGAGAAGTAGACCATCTGGCTCTCTGAAGGTAAAATGATTTCTGTACTTACAGGAATAATCAGCATTCCAATAATCTTTTTAATTAGACTGTTGAGGTTAAACAGTTGCTTCTTGACTAACAAAGATGATGGGGACCTGGAATAAATCAGCATTTCGTCAACCAAGCCAAGCAGACCTTTAGTAGATGATATATTTAAATCTATTAATTTTAAACAACCATCGTATTTCTGCTTTTCGTGACGGGTTTTAAGCACCTCCGCACTTAGTAAAATATTACTTAGCGGATTCTTAATATCATGCGCCGCCATAGAAGCAAACTTCTGAATCAGCACATTAGAATTAAGCAATTCCTGATTCGCGATTTCCAGTGTTTTGATTTTTCTTTTGAGTTCCAGCTTATCGATAACTTGTTTAGCAAGGGTTTTAAGCGCATCAACCTGATCATTGGTTAATTGGTGCGGTTTATGATCAAATACGCACATTGTACCCAGCGCATAACCATCCTCATTAATTAGTGGTACACCAGCGTAAAACACAATATTTGTGGGGCCTGTTACCATCGGATTGGTAGAGAACCTGCTGTCCAGTGCAGCATCAGGCACGATCATAATATCATCGCTGGCTGCTATGGCATGATTACAAAATGATATTTCCCTTCGGTTTTCAGTAATTGCTGTACCATGGTGCGATTTAAACCATTGCCGGTCTTCGTTGATAAAAGTAATTAAAGAGATAGGCACATTACAAATAGCGGATGCCAGAGCTGTTAAGTCGTCATATTCTTTTTCATTTTCAGTATCAAAAATATCATATGATTCCAGAGCTGCTAATCGCTGTTCTTCATTTTTCCCCAGGCGAATTTGATCCATTAGGGTAAATATAGTTGTAAAATCTCAATTTTCACATCTAGTAGTCGTTTAGCGTGAGGATAAAACGATTAACCGGACAAAATATGGGGTGAAATCCTCAATTAATTGTTACTCCACACTCATCCTTATCTATATATCTCGGATTTATCATGGGCAGTAATTGCTACAATCTGCAGATGGAGCAATCAGCTTTGTAATAACAGGCTAAGCAAATTTCAATTGCAGTAAGGAAATTGAGGGCTAATGCTTAGCCTATTTTATACAATCTTGTCCTATACTTAATCAATATTAACATCCGGATGATAGTATCGGGTTTGTTTGATATATATGTAAAACCAACCTAGACTTCATGAAAAAACTTTTACTCCACAACGCCTTGGTTTTGTCGTCACTGGCCGTATTACGCTCGCTACCAACACATTCAAAAGCACAGCATGCAGCCTGCTGCCTCGACCACGATCATGCACTCGATGAAGAACCTTTTTACCTTAAGGTTTCACAAGCAACCAAAGCACAGTCGCCTGCAGGTTTGCCACTAAAAGGTGAACGCAGTATAAAAATCAATACCAACGAAGGGACATGGTTATCACTAGACGTGAGCCCGGATGGAAAAACGATTGTGTTCGCCATGTTAGGCGACCTTTATCAAATACCCGTGTTAGGTGGTAAAGCAATACAAATTACTTCAGGAATAGCATTCGACTGCCAGCCTAAATATAAATATTTCTTCCGTAGCTGTAAATGCTATTCCAGTAACAGGAACAGCCGTTGCGGCAACTACATTAGAATCGGTAGAGATCGTAACTAATGGTATTTACGGTTTTGTACATGGAAACGGTAAAAAAGGATACATCAGGATTAAATCAATCCAGGCAACAAGCATTATATTGGCATGATGGCACAACCATAATCTTATTACTAAATAAAGAGGACTAATATTTCATTCAGAGGCATTAGTCCTCTTTTTTTTATATTTTTTTTTGATTTTAATACTTTTTTACAAATGAAATTGCACATATAGGTATTTAACGACAAAAAATCGTGTCAAATATTTATAAAAATACAAATAAGACTAAAAAAGTAGACATAAACACCATCGAATGACCATAATAGGAATCATTATCTATAAATAATCAATTATTTTATATGATTAATGCTAATTTTTATACTAATTACACCTATTTAAACAAAAAATAGACCATTTATTTAAAATAATTTACCTAAATTCACAATATTGTAATTTATTTATCTATATTGTTTTCGAAATCAGATTTTGTGGCTGTAGTTCAGCATTTTAAACGCTTTAAACCGGGTTTAAATTTTTTATTTTAATTAACAGTCTCCTCTTCAAGTTTTACACAAATCGGGCTGTTGCTTTTTTAAAAAGTTTAAATCACCTATTAACTATTAACAACTAAACTATAATTATGATTCAACAATTACGAATTCCATTCGTGAGGCCAACTTATGCGAAACCGGCATATGCTCACACTGGATTTCCAGCAGAAGAAAATTCTGTAGGAAATGCCAGATCTGATCCCCAAAAAACAGTATTAAACCCAGCAAGTACCATACCTATAACCAATTTAGGTTAGGCCGCCCCGCATGGGTTGATTTATTTTATTTTCTATTGCGCATTGCGTGTTGCCGCCAGGTGTTTTGTACTGGCAATGGCATCTATTTGCCAAAAAATTGATGTTACGATGTACTATTAACTTATTGATATATGAAAAGAAGTCTATTAATTTTATTATCGGTTTTGCTGTTTGCGGGCTTTCATGCCAGGGCACAACAAACCCGATTGATCACTGGTAAAGTAACAGGTAAAGATGACGGTCTCCCTTTACCGGGAGTAAGCGTTTCAGTGCTAAACTCCCGTACCGGAACACAAACTACCGCAGATGGTTCTTACTCTATCTCGATTGCAGAAGGCCAATCGATAGTATTTAGATTTATCGGATTTGAAGAAAGAACAATAAAACCAGTATCCACCAATTTAAATGTGGTGTTAACAGAAACCTCCAGTACACTTAATGATGTGGTAGTAGTAGGTTACGGTACACAGTTAAGAAGAGATCTGGTAGGTAATACTGGGTCGATAAAAGGATCAGCTGTTGCTAGTCAGCCTGTACAAAATATCCAGCAATCATTGGGCGGACGTATTTCGGGTGCCCAGGTGAGCAGTACAAGCGGATTAATGAATGCTACACCAGTGATTAGAATCAGGGGAACGAATTCAATTTCTTATAGCTCACAACCCTTATTTGTTATTGATGGGGTACCCAGTGTAAGTACTAGCCAGAATGGTGGTACTGCTGCCGCAGCAAGTCCGCTCAGCAGTATCAACCCTGAGGATATTGAAAGTATTGACATTGCTAAAGACGCTGCAGCAACCGCCATTTACGGTAGCCGCGGTGCAAACGGTGTGATCTTCGTTACCACAAAAAGAGGAAAAAGCGGTAAAGCTACAGTAAGCTTAAACAGCTGGGTGGGGATCAGCAGCAATTTCAATTTGCCAGAAATGCTGAATGCCACTCAATATACAGAAATTAAAAATGAAGGATTAAGGAATGCCGGAACTTATAATGATAACCCGGCAACACCTAACAGTAATGTATATTATGCAACTTCTACAGATGCAAATGGTAACCTGATCGACACAAAATGGCTCGATTACATCTACCGTACCGGCGTATCCTACAATACCTCGGCAAGCATCGCTGGTGGAAATGACCTGACCACCTATTATATTTCTGCAAACCTGACCGACCAAAAAGGTCTGTTGGAAAGAAATGATTTTAAAAGGAAGGGTATGCTGGCAAACATAGACCATAAACTAAGTAAATATGTAACTGTAGGTGCCAAACTGAGCTATGCAAATAGTGAAAACTTAGCTGCCACAGGATCAGGATCGGCTGGAACAGACGCTTTTAGCATCACCGGATTGGGCCGTATCGGATTAGTTCTCCCTCCTAACGTGAGCCCTCGTAATAATGATGGTTCTTACAATATTAATGGTAATACTTTAGGTGTTGGCGCAAATAGAGGAATAGGAATTGGTTATTACAACATATTGCCCCTGTTAGATTTAAACCGCTCTAACAACGAAATTAACCAGATCGCCTCTAACCTGTATATCCAGGTAAAACCTTTGCCATGGATCACCTTGAAATCTCAATATGGTATTGATTACTTATACAGGGACGTAGATATTTATCAAAACCCGCTACAGGGAGATGGTAGCCCTAACGCTTCAGCAACAGGTACTTTTTATAAAAGTAAAGGCTGGGTATGGAGTAATACTTTGCAGTTTGATCAGCATTTTGGCAAACATTCTGCAAGTGTGTTATTGGGAAGTGAGCAAAATAGGGTAATCGGAAGAGGCTTTGGTATTAACAGGACTGTAATTTCAGATCCGGCTTTTGATGTAATCCAGGCAGGATATGGAACCAACAACCCTGAAAGTATGTTGTATGACGAAAGTTATATCGCTTCGTTTTTCGGACGTTTAACTTATGATTTTGACAAAAAATATTACTTGAGTGCTACAGTAAGAAGGGACGATGCTTCCCAGTTTGGCCGTGACAATAAAGATGGTTACTTCCCAGGTGGTGAGATTGCCTGGCAGGTTGCCCGGGAGAAGTTTTGGACCAGCATTAATGCAGACAAAATTTTCAGCAGCTTTAAGTTAAGAACTAGTTATGGTAAGGTAGGAAACAATGGCCTGGGTTCTTATGACTCTTATGGCTTATACAACACAAGTTTATATAACGGATCGGGCACATTAGCGTTTAATCAGACAGGTAACGTAGCTTTAAAGTGGGAAAATATAAAGACACTTGATATCGGATTAAATTTTGGTATCCTGAAAGATAGAGTGACTGCAGAAGTTACTTATTACAAAAAGAGCATAAACGACTTGATTTTACAAGTTCCAATAGCACCATCATCAGGCTTACCAAGTTACCCTTCAGTAAACATAGGGTCTATGTATAACAAAGGTGTGGAACTTACTTTGAATGTTGCGGCAGTAGCAAACAAAGACTTTTCATGGAATGCTTCCTACAACATGTCGTTTAACCATAATGAAGTTACAGCACTAACCAATGGACTAACAAGGATTACTACTGCAACTTCAGGATCTGAGGTGGCCAACATTACAGAGATTGGTAAGCCTGTAGGTAATTTATATATTGTACGTACTGATGGTGTTGACCCTGCTACAGGACGCAGGATTTTCTTAAATGCTGCCGGCAGACAAGTTCTATATCAGCATGTTATACCAGCATCAGGAGGTTCAAGATGGGAATATACAGATGGAACTGTAGCTCCTGCAATTACCCAGAGTGCAGATGCTGTAAACTATAAACAAACGGCCCCTAAAATTTATGGAGGATTAAGCAACACATTCACTTATAAAAGTTTCGATTTAGATGTCTTGCTGACTTATCAGCTTGGCGGCTGGATGTATTATGGAACAAACGCCGGACTGCGCGATCAACGTTTCTGGAACAACTCTGTGGATATCTTAGACAGGTGGACCGCTCCAAACCAGGTTACCAATATTCCTAAGCTTTATGCTGGCGATAACGTATCTAACGGATCTTCACTTCCTATCTCTGAAAACGTATACAAAAGTGATTTCCTAAAAGTAAAAAGCATAAATATCGGATACACTTTACCAAAAGATTTAGTTGCTAAAGCAGGGATTTCTAACCTAAGATTTTATGTAGGCGGCTTTAACCTGTTCACATTGACAGATTATCCAGGACCAGATCCAGAAGTTTCTTCCAATGGAGCAACCAGCAGTGCAGCACAGGGTATAGACAGGAATACTGCGGGCAGTCAACGTACATTAACAGCAGGTTTCAGTGTTAAGTTTTAATAAAGCAATCTAGAATTACATGAAAAAGAAATATATCATCGGCATGGGTGTAGTGTTAATGTTAACCTACTCCTGCAAAAAAGATTTATTAACTCCAGAATCTCAAACCCAGGTGTCTGACCAGAATTTCCAGCCCTTCTCTACCGCGGCACGTATACAGAGCCAGGTGCTAGGTCTTTATAATTCGATCAGGAACGGACAATTTCTTGGTGGCAGATTCCAGGTATACAATGAGGTGAAAGCAGAAAACTGGCTAAATATCTCGGGAAACCAGATCACAGCAGCTAATACCTGGAGCCAAAATGTGAATACCACCAGTGACGAGGTACAAAACTTCTGGTCCCGGGCTTTTATCACCATTAACAACTGTAATCTGTTTATTGATGGAATGGCAGCCAGTGGTACCGCTGTTGTAGGTGCAACTATTGGGGGACAATATGTGGCTGAAGCAAAATTTTTGCGTGCAGTATCTTATTACTCCCTGCTACAAATGTATGCACGACCATTTAACGAGAACGGCGGCAGCAGTCCGGGTGTACCATTACGTTTAACTGGAGTATCTTCTTACGGCGATCTTAGCATGGCAAGGAGTACAGTGAGCCAGGTATATGAACAAATTCTGAAAGACCTGAATGAGGCAGAAACTGCAATTCCTGCAAGTTATGCCAACGGGGTAACGAATACTACCAGAGCACACCGTAATACGGTAATAGCCTATAAAACCAGGGTATACCTTACTATGGGACGTTACAGCGATGTGATCACCGAAGGTAATAAAATTGTTAGTCCGGCGGCCCCATTCACTGCCAGTGGTGGTACTGCAACAGGTGGTGTGGCACATGCTCTTCAAGCGAACATTGTTAACGTTTTCAGAACACCTTACACCACGACAGAATCAATACTCTCGATGCCTTTCAGCGCTACAGAGGGACCGGGTACACAAAGCGCTTTGGCTTATTATTTCTTTCAGAATGGAAGTGTACAAGGCCAGGCAGAATTTTACCTAAGTCCGACTGGGGTAATTGCCGATCCTACATGGAAGAGCACAGATGCGAGAAGGACAGGCTTCTTGTTTACAAACGGAGCGAGGATCTTTTTAAGCAAATACAATTCGCCTAACCCTTATCCTGATTTTGCACCGGTAATCAGATACGCTGAAGTGTTATTAAACCTTGCAGAAGCAAGAGCACGGGTAAATGGTGTAGACGCACAAGCAATTGCATTACTTAACGCGGTGCGCAGCCGTTCTGATGCAAGCACTGTCTTTACCGCAGCAAACTATGCTTCTGGTACAGCATTAGTAAACGGTATCCTTCAGGAAAGGAATATTGAGTTCTTAGGTGAAGGATTGCGCAATATTGACTTAATGCGTACCCTGCAGCCAATCCCTGCGAAAGGAACAGTAGTAACTGCCGTTCCAGTAACAGACGCGAGATATATCTGGCCAATTTCTGGTAATGAGCTGCTATACAATAGCTTGATGACAAATAACTAAATTGGCAATACCAAAAGAAATGCCGTATCACTTATTGTGGTACGGCATTTTGTTTTTAAAAAACTTTATTTAATACCTGTAGCATAAGCTACAGAAGATATACCATCAATTTCTCCTTTATGATAAAATCATAAAGGAGAAATTGATCCTGATTTTGTGCAGAAAAGTGATATATGTTGCTAGTATGTTTTTTAAAGTACTTACAAATGCCTGCGGGGTCATATGATAGATATCAGCCACCATATCCAGCGAAATATCTCTATAAACTTTAATAACCTTAGCACACCTGATAAATTAAGACGGCTGATAACAGTTTTAATTACCTCTTCTGCATTTTCTTCTGTAATCTTCCATGAAAATAAAAAGGCCCGCTCAAATGAGCAGGCCAATTGATTTCCTTTAAAAAGGAAATTATTTTTTAGCTACTAACTTCACACCAATTTCAAAATTATCATCGATTGCTTTGTCACCAATGCTATCAAAAAATGATTTTGAACCATATTTGATATCATATTTAGTTCTGTCAACAAGGATCTTACCGGCTAAAGCAGAAACTGTACCGTCAGCATTAACAGTTACTGTTGCAGGGAAGCTTAATGGTTTAGTAATGCCTTTGATAGTTAAATTACCTGTAACAGTTACATTTGCACCTGAACCAGCAACTTTAGTAATCACAAAAGTTGAAGTAGGGAATTTAGCCGTACCAAAGAAATCATCTGCTTTCAAGTGGCCTTCTAATTTCTCGCTGCCATCTGCATCTTTAATTGCAGTCATGTCGATAACGAATGTACCACCTGTTACGCTTTTACCATTTACATTTAATGTTCCTGATTTTAAAGCGATTGTTCCGTTGTGAGAACCTGTTACTTTTTTACCTACCCAAGTAATGGTAGATTTTGCTGCATCAACAGTATAAGTAACTGGTTTTGCACCGTTAGTGAAAGCTGATAATCCTAGTATAGCTACGAGTGCAAAAATTGAAGTGATTTTTAATTTCATTCTTTTGTTTTTTTAAGTTAATACAAAAGTATAATTAGTATTTAACACTTCCATTGACCTATGATAATAATTTCATTAATTATCGCAACTACTATTCAATAGTAGCTCAACTATACAAACTTTCTTTTGACAATGCCTTGGTGATCATTCCAAATTGCATAATGTATATTTGAAGCATGATTATACGATTAGCCGTAACAGAAGATATACCTAAAATCATGCACCTTGTTGCTAAAGTTGTACCACTCATGCGCAATGCTGGTAACTTACAATGGGGGGATGATTATCCTAACCCCGAAGTTTTTGCAAAAGATATTGCGCTTAACCAATTATGGGTTTCGGATATAGATGGTAGTATTGCCGGTGTAACTGCTATTACAACAGATCAGGACCCAGAGTATGCCGATGCTGGCTGGGACATCACAGAAAAAGCTATTGTGACGCACCGCCTGGCTGTAGACCCTGATTTTAAAGGAATGGGTATTGCAAAAGCCCTGATGGCACAGGCAGAGGAAGTGGCAAAGTCGCGCGGCATTAACATTTTGAGAGTAGACACAAACAGTGAGAATAGCGCTACTAAAGCACTTTTTCCGAAGCTTGGTTATGAGTTCAGTGGCGAAATCGGGCTAATCAAACGTCCTGGTTTACGGTTTTTTTGCTATCAAAAGCTGATTTAACAATTATTATTTGCTGTCTTATCTATTTTAATACGGTCTCGTAAATTTTGTTTATTTCTTAGGTCTGACTATATTTTTTTGGTTTCATACCAATATGCGCTGTAAACACTTTTGAAAAGTGGCCCAGATTAGTAAATCCGAGTTGATAGCCCACAGCTGACACTGATTGTTTTTGCTCTTTCAACAAATACGCCGCCTCTTTCATCCTAAATTCCTGATAATAATTGAAGATGCTGTTACCAAAAATTTGTTTAAATAAACGCTTCAATTTAGTCGGACTCATACCGGCCTTTATAGCCAGGTCTTTAATGAGCGGCGGGGTTTCCAGTTGTTGAAGCATTTGTGCTTTAATTTGGTAAAGGATTTCTATGTCATTATTATTTACGGGATACAGTTGTTTTGCATCCCGCTTTTCCAGCTCTATTAAAAGCCTGCAAACCAACTCTTCAGCCTTTACCCGAAGAAAGAATAATTTAAAAGTATCCTCTACGGATTCACCTACTATCTCATCCACAATCTTCTGCAGAGCCGGATAAATGAGCTGCTCGAAAACCAAGGGCTGTGAATTTTGCAGCAGGCTTTGCAAAACCAGCGCTTTTGAGGATAAGTCAAATTGTCCGTTCAAATATTGTGCATCTACTTCGATGTTGATCGTGGCGGTATTGCTATGGATTGGAAGGACAGCGTCATTACCGGGGCTTCTGGTAGCAATAAGGACAGAAGGAGGTGCCTTTGAAGGTTGTCCTGCCAGCAATGTCTTAGATTGAGGGAAAATATTTTGGAATTTAAAAAGGATTGTTCTTGCAGTAGTATTAAAATCCGGATTTTCGATAGTCAAATTATCATTAAGCTCATAATTGAAGATCAGCATCCGGATATGCTCATTAAAAACAAATCCGGTA
>Ga0247803_1001548_pt1 | contig 12006 bp, 7 predicted proteins | sample UWRJL014104B1_FD_180928 | JGI IMG/M metagenome (GOLD analysis project Ga0247803, IMG submission 180928) | Plant litter microbial communities from Arlington Agricultural Research Station in Wisconsin, United States - UWRJ-L014-104B-1 | ecosystem: Environmental > Terrestrial > Plant litter >...
ACCTCCTCGGAAAAATTTAATTTAAAAAAAGTCGTATTTGAATTATTGTATACAAAAAATCAGGCAGCCAAATCGGTTGCAAGCAAAAATCTATTGGGGTACGAGGATTATTATAACAACTATATCTACACACAGGGCTGGTCATACAAGTCAGCCAGCCTCGGATCTCCCTTTCTTACACGTAAATACGACGCAGACAATGATGTGCCAGGCACTGAAACAGAATATTTTATAAACAACCGCGTATTAGCGCTTCATGCCGGCTCTCAGGGCACTGTTTATAACTGGGAGTATATTACAAAAATCTCTTATTCTATGAATTACGGTACTTACAGTACAGAAAAACTGTTTGGAAAAAAGACGCAATTTTCATGTTATCTGGAAACAAAAAGGAAAATAGGAAATAAGTTATATCTCGGTTTTACAGGCGCAATGGACTCAGGTAAATTACTGGGAACCTCAGCAGGATTGCTTACCAAATTAGAAAAACGGTTTTAATCCTTGAAATTTCTCGGGCAGTGTCGCCATTTGTTACCCGATTCGGGAAGAACTATTTCCTACCTTACTCAACTCTACACTTAAAGGTTATGAATAAATCATTGATTATTTTGGTAATGGCACTTGTGCTAAACGAGGCCAAAGCTCAGCTTCCTGATATACATTTTAATCTGGAGGGACAGGCTGGTATTACCAGCAAAGAAAATGTACCGTTCTGGATGCGCTCCAATCAGTTTGGCAGCGTACCGGTAGCAGGACCTTCTGCCAGTTTTATCGGAAGCGCCAAAGTGGAATATGATTCTTCTAGAACAAGGCTTTTCGACTGGGGAGCCGGTGCGGAAGTGCGAGCCAATGTTGGAGAAAAACAAAATTTAACTTTGATTGAAGGTTATGGAAAGTTAAGAGTGGGTATCTTTGAATTAAAAGGAGGAAGATTAAAAGAAGTTTATGGGCTTTCAGATACCTTGTTAACTTCCGGCAATTACGCCATATCCGGTAATGCCCTTGGAATCCCTAAAATTCAAATTTCCATCCCCGAATTTTACACATTACCATTTTGGGGAAAGGTGTTGGCCTTTAAGGGAAATTTTGCACATGGCTGGGTTGGGAAAACGCCCGTTCAGTATGGCGACACAAATATGACGACAACTCAATTCCATCAAAAATCACTCTATGGGCGCTTTGGGAAACCTCAATGGAAACTGAAATTGTACGGAGGCTTTAACCACCAGGTGTTCTTTGGTGAAGAGAAAAATGTCTGGTCAGAAAAAACGTTCAATAAAAATCGTTTTCAACTTACTCCCTGGCAAACTTATACTTATGTTGTTCTGGGAAAGGTATGGAATTCCAGTAAAGTTGGAAATCATCTTGGATCTATTGATTTAGGATTTGAATATGATTTTAAAACCGTTAAGGTTCTTGCCTATCGTCAGACATTTTATGAAGTCGGAGGTCTGGCACACTTATCTAATATTAGGGATGGTTTAAACGGATTAAGTTTTACCAATAAAAAGGCATCCACAAAAAAACTAAGCTGGCACAAACTACTTTTCGAAGTTCTGTTTACAAAAAATCAAGGCGGTGAAACATGGTCAAAAATAACTCCATCCGGAGATGAAGATTATTACAACAACTACATGTATTCGGAGGGCTGGTCGTATAAAGGTACCGGGATCGGAACACCCTTTATTACTGCCAATAATTTAAGCCGACCGGGACTACCTCGTTATCCCGATGATTATTTTATTAATAATAGAGTACTCGCTTTTCACGTTGGATTAGAGGCAACAGCTTACAGGTGGAACATTATTTCAAAGTTGTCCTATTCGAGAAACTACGGAACTTACGGAACTGCACCCAATGGACACACGACCGGCGACAAACATACGCTTTCGATATATGGAATCTTTCCTGAAATAGGTCAGTTCTCGGGCTATCTTGAAGCCAATCGCTTAATAAATAAGAATCTGCGCTTAGGTGCTGTCATTGCGCTGGATCAAGGTGAGTTATTAAATAACTCTTCGGGGCTGTTACTTAAAATTTCAAAATCATTTTAAACAATTGATATGCTTAACTGGCTATTCGGAAAAAATAAAGAGGATAAAAATATAAATCTGACTAGGATCGGCATAGACATCCATTCTCATATCATTCCTGGCATCGATGACGGCGTTGAAACAATAGAAGAATCCGTTTCCATGGCCAGAAAAATGCAGGATCTGGGCTACCGAAGTATGTTCACGACTCCTCACATCATATGGGATTGCTACAAAAATACGCCTGAAATAATTCTCGCAGGTTTGGAGGATGTACGCAATGCTGCGAAGCTTGCAGGACTCACCATACACATCGATGCAGCTGCTGAATATTTCATAGATGAACATTTTATGGAGCTTCTTGGCACCGGCCAAAGACTTTTGACGCTTCCCGGTAATCGCCTTCTTGTTGAGCTCCCCTATTCTACACCGTTAATGAATACGTCAGAGACTTTATTTTCTATTATCGGAAAGGGATATCAGCCAGTATTAGCCCATCCGGAGCGGTATACATACTTCCATTCTGATCCATCCATCTACAAAAAGCTATGCGACCAGGGCTGTGAATTACAAGTAAACATTTTATCACTTAGCGGATATTATGGTGAAAATGTTTATAAGATGGCAGAATGGCTTTTGAAAAATGAACTAATCACGTATTTGGGCACTGACGCCCACAGAATGCAGCATTTAGACCTGATTTCAAAAAGCAACAAAAATCAGAGGTTATCCCAATATCCGTTTCAAAATGAAAAACTTATAAATATTTTGTGATAGTAATTGAATTTATTCTACATTTGTATAAAATTAAATTTATGGCTAATATTGGACAATATTAAGAACGCCAAGAAAACTATTTCGATTTTATTTTAAAATTTTCCCGGTAAAGTAATATTAATATGACAACGGTTTTCTTAATCTTTTTAGGATTAACCAAATAAATCACCTGCAAATTAACTTTTAACAAAAGAACTTCATTACTCGACTTATATTTCATGAAACAACATCAAAACAACCTTCTAGTATCTTCAGCCATATTGTGCATTTTTATTATGGCGATTATTGGAGGAACAACGTCGTGCGTATCGCCTAAAACAATTGTATATTTCCAAGGAGATTCATCACGTTATTCATCCCAGGAAATCAGCCAAAAATACACCCCGACGCTACAGCCTAATGACATTTTATCTATTGTGGTTGGTAGCTTGAATGCGGAAGCAAATGAAGTATTTAATACACCTAATTTATTTACCACAGCAAGTACCAACTACTCTTCAACAGGTGGAGGTGCAAGAGTTCAGCCATTGGGTTATCTTGTTGACTCCGATGGGTCAATAGAAATTCCTCTCGTTGGAAAAGTAAAAATTGGAGGTTTGAGAACTACGGATGCCGCCGATACAATTCGTATCAGGCTTTCAAGCTTTCTTAAAGAGCCGAGTGTAATTGTTCGTAATCTTAACTTTAAGGTGTCCGTACTGGGAGAAGTAAAAACGCCTGCAGTATATGTCATTCCTGACGAAAAAATTTCTCTTCCGGAAGTTTTAAGTCTTGCAGGCGATTTGACTATTTATGGAAACCGGAGCAATGTAATGATTATCAGAGAAGAAAATGGAAAACGCGAATATGCGCGTCTGGATCTTACGTCGAGGGAAGTTTTCAACTCTCCATATTACTATCTGCACAAAAACGATGTAATATATATAGAACCTGTTAAAGCCAAAATGCTTGATACCGACAGCAGAATCAGAACAGTGCCTCTTATCGCATCCATCGTAGGAGGAATTAGCACACTCGGCATCCTGATATTAAACTTTACAAAATTATAATATATAAACTCAATACCCCTAAAATTCCAACACGCTTACTATACTTAAAATATGATGAATAATAAACTAAACGGAGTTCAGCAAAACGTTTTTGAAGAGCAGGAGGAGCAGGACTTCAATTTGAACGAATACGTGCGAAGGTATTTTAGATACTGGTACCTATTCCCTATTTTCCTGTTGCTGACACTTACTGCTGCATTCTTCTATCTTCAAATTACGCAGCCTGTTTACAGTACAAAAACAAGCATTCTGATCAAAGAAGAAAAAAGCATTGGAGGTTCACAGGGAGATATCCTTACCGAAATGAGCTCACAGTTTGGGGGAAATAAGCTGGTTGAAAATGAACAGGAAATTATAAAATCCCAAAACCTGATGGAACAGGTTATTAAAGATTTGAGCCTTGATGTGTCATACACGTCAAAGGATGGGTTACGGACTGTTAATTTGTACAAAAAAAGCCCGGTTGTCATTAAACCAGAAGTCATTACTGAATTTGGTCTAGAGGAGCCACTGACCATCCACATGGTCGATAGCTCTCATTTTCGTTTTAATAACGAAGAAAGAGTGTTCTCTGTCGGGCAACGCTTTAACAATGCCTGGGGTGCCTTTGTTGTATTGAAAGGAAGCAAATCCTCTTTTCAGGACATGGAGGTACATTTTACAGACGTGAAAAATTTGGCAGAACAGATGATGAAAAGACTTACTGTTCAACAACCCAACACTAAAAGCACTGTTCTTGAGCTTACTTTTGAAGATTCAGATATACAACGATCCAAGGATGTGCTTAATAAATTATTGGACGTATATGTGCAGGCTTCATTAACCGATAAAAATACCGAAGCCAGTAATACCCTTAAATTTATAGAGAATCGTTTGGGACTAATAACTGGAGAATTAGGTGATGTCGAAAAAGATGTAGAATCTTACAAAACCAATCAGGGAATTACAGATATAAGTGCAGAATCCCAGTTGTTTCTGGAAAACATTAAGGAAAATGACTCCAAGCTGAATGAGGTTAACACAAAAATCAGCATTTTGGAAAGCGTTGATAATTATATCCAAAACGCGGGCGAGGGAGCTGTCGCTCCAGCCACGTATATGATTGACGATCCGGTTTTGGTCTCATTGCTTACTAAATTCAATGAGCTGGAACTGCAACGTGAAAAGTATGCCCGCACGACCACAGCGAAAAACCCTTTGCTCGAAACCATTAATACGCAATTGGAAGGAACCCGCCAGTCAATCCGCGAAAATGTGCAAAATTTAAAGCGTGGAATGTCGGTAACTAAAAGAAATCTTGAGGGTATCAATACTCGATTTTCTGCTGGCCTGAGAAGCATTCCCAAAAAAGAACGTGAATTTGTTGGCATAAAACGTCAGCAATCTATTAAGGAGGAGTTGTATCTCTATTTATTGCAAAAAAGGGAAGAAACTGCACTAGCCTATGCTGCAACGGTTACTGACAGTAGGCTAATAGATGCTCCAATAACAACTTTTAATCCGATCAAACCTAAGCGTCCGCTTGTTTGGTTAGGTTCGGGTATCGCTGGAATTGCAGTACCATTATTGCTGATTAATCTGCTGTTTATGCTTAATAACACAGTACAGAGGAAAGAGGAAATTGAAAAAGTGACTCATTCTTCGGTACTTGGAGAAATTGGGCTAATGAAAACTACAAACGGACAGCCGGGAGAAGATGCCATTATTAAGATGACAAGCCGGAGTGCAGTTGCTGAACAATTTAGGGCACTACGAACAAACCTGCAATATTTGGGTGATGGTTCATGCCGAGTAATAATGTTCACGTCTTCAATAGGTGGTGAAGGTAAAAGTTTTATCAGTATCAATTTGGCTGCAAGTCTTGCCTATTCGGATAAGAAAGTGCTATTAATGGGAATGGATTTGCGTAAACCAACCCTGCATGATCGATTGTTAGTGCCTAATAAACAAGGTGTGTCCAATTGTTTAATTGGACAGGGAAATTATAAAGACTTTATCCAGCCAACCGGGGTACATCCAAAGTTTCACGTTATCACCAGTGGACCAATACCTCCTAATCCATCAGAACTTTTAAGTAACGGAAGATTGCCTTTACTCCTAGAGGAACTGCGCAAAGAATATGACTACATTTTGATTGATTCACCTCCATACGGTCTTGTTACTGATTCGGCACTAATTGCAGAACACGTAGATGCCACCCTTTATATTGTGAGGTACAATTACACCGTACTAGATCATTTAAGACGTATAGGGGAACTGCAAAGAGCCCGTCGTTTTTCTAATCTTTCTGTCATTTTTAACGGAGTGAACTATGGAGCAGGATATGGATACGGATATGGCTATGGCGGCTACGGCTACGGATACTACTCCGACGAAGAAAGCACAACTAAAGGTACAGCTATGGGGAAAAAGTTAAAGAAGCTGGTTGGTAAAAGCTGATTAACCACAATTGAATTCTCAGAAATCACTCGGGTATCATAATTTTCACTTTAAAAAAGTATTAATTGTATCTTTCTAATTTCTGAGAATTTAATTTTGATCAAGCTTAAAAAAATCTTATTTTTAGACTACACTTATTTCAGATTATCAACATATTAATAAATTAGAATATTGATAATTTCACATTAATAAGTTTGCTTTTGCGCGATGTGGGCTATGATTTATCGATATTTCACGCTTAGTAAGCTTGAAATAATTAACACTGATACATGCTCTGAATTACCCTTTAAGCGGACAATAACAAATACCCTCAACATATAAATCAAGCTGTTTGCCTCATATACAACAGCTTAAATAAATGAAACATGAAACTAATCCACGTCATATTATCAGGAGGAGTAGGTAGCCGTCTGTGGCCAGTATCAAGAAAATCAATGCCAAAACAATATATTCCTATGTTTGGCGAAAAATCACTTTTTCAACTTACTGCTGAGCGAAGTAAACACTTGGTTGACCACACTGTGGTAGTGGGCAATAAAGATAATTTCTTATTGTCGCAAGCTGACATGATCCGTGCAAATATAAATGACTACACCGACGTTGTAGAAGCATCGCCAAGAAATACCGCGGCAGCAATTGCATTTGCGGCGCTTGCCGTAGAACCTGATGACATTTTGTTTGTAACCCCTTCTGATCATATTATAACGAACGAGAGGGCCTATGCCGCCGCATTTGGCAGGGCAGTTGAGCTAGCAAAAGAAGATTACATTGTGACATTTGGAATCATCCCGACAAAACCAGAAACAGGATACGGGTATATTGAGTACCTGGAAAACGAAGTAAGATCGTTTAGGGAAAAACCGACTTTACCAATGGCTAAGGACTTTCTGGAACAGGGCAACTTCTTATGGAATAGTGGAATGTTTTGCTTTAAGGCAAAGACCTATCTTGAAGAATTAAATAAATTCGAACCTGAAATACTTGAAACCTCCACCAAATGCTGGAGTTTGAAAAGTGAAAATTTTCTTCCAGAAGCGCAAACCTTGCTGATTCCTGCCAAAAGTATTGACTATGCAGTGATGGAAAGGTCAGATAGAATAAAAGTAGTCAAATCTGATTTTGGATGGTCCGACTTGGGCTCTTTTGAGTCAATATGGGAACACTGGGAAGGACTTGGTGAGGATTATCACTTTAAAGGCAGCAACTGCATTGTTGGTTCTAAAAAACATGTTGAATTTCTTGGTGTAAGTAATCTTGTACTGGTTGAAACACACGATGCTATTTTAGTACTTTCCAAGAGTAGCTCGCAAGATGTTAAGAAAATTTTTGAACGACTGGAAATAGATAAACCAGAATTAGTGCAATAAATAATGTCAGATCATTAAGACAAATGTCTACGTCATTTAAATGCACCTTACCTCATATAAATCGATTCACTACGATATATCTCTAACCAGAGAAAATACTTCACTTTCGAATAACAGGTTCAAGATAAATTAAACCAAAACAATAATGACTGTAACAGAACCAACAAAAATTCTAGTATCAGGTGGTTGGGGATATGGAAATTTAGGAGATGACGCCATTCTTATCTCAACACTGAAAATATTGAGAGAGAAATATCCTGTTTCTGAAATAGTGGTAATGACCTACGATTGTGAAGAAACTACAAGAAATATTAATCGTGATGATGTAAGGGTAATTTCGTCCCTTCATAGATATCTCGTTGGAGACCTTTCCAGTAAACGGTTTAGAAACATCACCAAAAGCCACAAGACCAGTGGATGGGATAAGAGCCTGACTACGGTTCTTGAGAAAATCAGAGCCAGAATTAACAAAAAGTTACTGTTCCCTAAAGCAGAAAAAATCTCATATAAAAAATACCTGGAACTGCAGGAAAATCCATCGAGCTGTTATTTATATAATGAATTTCAACAAGCAGACCTGTTTATTCTCGGTGGAGGCGGTTATTTTAATGACGGATGGGTTGATAATGTTTATGCGCACTCGTTAGAATTGATTTTTGCTGGTAAATCGAAAATCCGTAGCTTAGTTATCGGTCAAAGTATTGGTCCCTTTGCTCAAAAAGATATAAGAGAAGTAGCTGTAAAAGGACTAAAAAATGCATCACTTATCAGTGTTAGAGATGCTGAATCTCAATCCGAGCTTGCGGATTATAATTTGGATTCATCCATAATTCCAGACACTGCCATATCGGAAATCAGTTTTGAATACGTACAAAAAGATGAAATTGCTATTGTCATTGGAGGTAAGGGTTTAGATGGGAAGCAAATAGCACTAATTTCCAACGTTGTAGCTCAATTAGTGAACAACGGTAATCTGTCTGTGAAGATTATTCTTACCAGACTATGGATTCCGGACGTGCTACTCGCTGAAAAGCTATTTGGTTTAATGTCATCTCAGATGAAAAACGTTAGTCTGATTATCCCGAAAACGTACATTGAACTGCAAAATGAATTAGGCACAAGCCGTTTGCTAATCAGTCAAAATTTACATGGTTTAATAATGGCCTGGCGGACCGGGGTTCCAGTGATATCGTTGAGCAACGATCGAAAGTTTGTCGGCTTTATGAAACAGTCGAATCAAATGTCAGGACTTGTGCCAATAAAGACTGCAACGGAAGAATCGTTATTAAATGCAATATCAAATGCACTGATGCCCCGGATTAATGAGAATGAAAACAGGAACCATTTGGCTGAAGGAATCAAAAGTAAGTTTTTCGATATTTTAGATAAAGTCAATCAAATGGATCAATTAATTTTTGACAATAAATAATTAAGACATCTCATTGTTGTGGATATATCAGCTAAATACGTTGCGAAGTCATTTTTATGGAGTGTAACTGCGAAGGTTTTAGATGCAGGAATAAAATTCATATCTCTGCCTATTTTACTCATATACTTTGGTAAGCAAAATTTTGCATTAATTACCCTGGCGACTTCGATAAATGCCTACATGAATTTACTGGACATGGGTGTAAACACAGGGGCGATAAAATATTTTTCTGAATGGATAAGTCAAGGAAAACTTAGTCTTCTCGATTCAGTGTCCAGAACAAGTATTACCTTTTATGGAGTAATTGGAATTATTAATGCACTTTTATTACTGACATTATCGTGGCTCGGTATGGATCTTTTTTCCATCACCCCACCTGAAGTTGAGTCTTTGCGAAACTTATTCTTTATCCTTGCATTTTTTTCTATTTTTAACTGGAGTAGTTCCGTTTTTAATCAACTTCTTATTGCAAACGAGTCACTTGATTTCATTCAAAAAGTAAATATATTTAAGAGTTTGCTCAACCTCGCGCTGATCTATTGTACCATTCAATTTGAATGGAGTTTGTTAAGGTACTTTATGGCATTGACGTTACTTAATAGCCTGGTATTATTACCATTTTATAAAAAATCAAAAAGTCAAAACTTAATTCAAAGCTTCATTCCCGCGTTTGACTGGGTTAATTTCAGTATTGTTTTCAAATATAGCCTTTCAATAATAGCAATGGCTATATTTCAAGTGTCAGCAAATACATTGAGACCCTTAATCCTTGGTATATTTTCGGGCGAGGGACTAGGAATTGTCGCCGATTATCGGATAATGGAAACTATAACTATTTTCGTAATTTCTATTGGTGGGATATTTACTTCTATCCTGTTACCAAAAACATCCCGCCTTATGCTCGAAAACAATTTTGAAAAAATTGAAAATTTCGCCTACAAAGGAACGCTATTTACCTCTATTATTTGCGTTATTCTTTGTCTCCCATTTATATTGTGTAGCCAGGAAATACTCACAATTTATGTAGGTGATCAATACAAGCATCTAGGACCATGGTTGATAATGTGGATGTTAACCATCTTGTTTTTTTTACACAGCACGCCGATCAACAGTATTATATTAGCTACTGGTAAAACCAGAATTCTGGTTTATAGTACGGCTTTTTCATGCATTGTCTCTCTGACTATCAATGCCCTACTCTGCAATCGATATGGTGCCGGATCAGCTGTTATTGGTTATTTGGTATACATTACCATTCAAATGTCATTTTATTATTTTTATTTTAATAATAAAGTGTTGGGATTAAATTCTTTTAAGGTATTTAAATCATTCATCATTCCAACTGCGTTAGGACTTACATCATTAGGTATCATTTTGTTGTTGAACATCAGTCTCAATAATTTGATTTTTCAGGCCATAATAAAAAGTCTACTGTGGTTTATTTTATTTACAGCGACACTTTTGCTTACAAAAACAATAAAGCTGGAAGATCTAAAAAATTATCGTAATTAATAATCATAATTATCAAAAAATAACCCGTGGGCGAAATACTATTTTTATTGATTGCCACTGTGCTTTCGGTTTTAATCTGGATAGAAAAAGGCAGCAAAAAACTACCTTGGTTCTTTGCTGGAGTATTATTGTTTCCTCAAACAATTATACTCCTGGAAAAACCATATATGCCCTTCCCCAGATTGATAATTTTTGTGTTATTCCTCACAATGATATTTCAGGAGAGTAATTTATGGAAAAAGTACAGAACTTTTCCTTTACACAACACGATAAATTTTATTTTTGGACTTTTGTTGTTAATTGGACTTGTTGATAACAGGCTAAATTTTTTCCTAAAACTTTACAGACCTGTTTATTATTTTGCTGAAAATTTCCTGATTTTATATTTAACATATCATTACATACGTAAAATAGAAGACGTAGCCTTCATTTACAAAAAAATACTTTTCATTTTTATCTTATTTTCTCTTTACGGAGTTATTAACTATGTTGGTGGTGAAAGCCAGTACACGCGATTTATTTCAGAAACTTATAAATTAATAGATTTTGGAAATAGATACACTGATATTGGAGACGCACGTTTTCGCATATCCTCATTTGCCTGGCATCCAATATATTATGGCTACCTATTATCCGTGGCTATTACTTTGACACTGTTTGTTTTGTACAGTATGAAGATAGTTACTCGCATCAGGGTAATTTACGGCATCCTACTGGTTCTTTTGGTTGTCAACTTGATTTGGACAAATTCCAGAACTCCTCTACTGGCAATGATTGCAGGTGTGATGGTATTTTTTGTTTTTGGACTAGAATTAAAAAGAAAGTTGAGACTGGCCCTATCAGGCTTATTACTCGTAGTACTTGTGTCTTCTTTGTTTCCATCGGCTATCACTCTTCTAGACGAATCAATCAACACCTTTACGGCGAAGGGCTCCAAGCTAGAGGGAAGCTCGGTTGAAATGAGAGATATGCAGACCCTTGCATCCTTAAAGTTATTCGTTGAGAATCCGTATTTTGGACATGGCTACGGTTACATATTTGAAGATCTTGGTTACTCAACAGACTCTGAAAAAAAGACTAGTTCTAAGGATTTCGCTGGATTCGAAAGCTTCGCGTACAAACTATTGATTGAACAAGGCTTAGCCGGTATTATTGGATTTGTAGCTTTTTTGTTTTCGTTAATTAGATTTCTAATCAAAAGTAGAAGAAAAGGAAAAAGCAATATTAGGAAACTTACGTTTTTTTCCATTGGAATGGTCGTATCATTTTTCCTCTTCATTTTTGGAACTGGAGACTTGGGAGCTTTTACTTTCTTCATGGCTTTATTAGGCATTAATATCAAAGCCATTGTATTAATAAATAATGGTGTGCCTCAAAAAATCATTAATTCAACCGATTTA
>Ga0247803_1001550_pt1 | contig 11997 bp, 10 predicted proteins | sample UWRJL014104B1_FD_180928 | JGI IMG/M metagenome (GOLD analysis project Ga0247803, IMG submission 180928) | Plant litter microbial communities from Arlington Agricultural Research Station in Wisconsin, United States - UWRJ-L014-104B-1 | ecosystem: Environmental > Terrestrial > Plant litter >...
AAGAACCTATAGAAATATAATCGTTAGTAGAAGTATCTAGTAAAATAGAAAGAATAGCTAGAAAGTTAGAATATTTAGAAACTAATAGAAAATCTTATAAACTATAAGGTATTAATAAATACTTATTATAAGTAATACTTAGAAGTAGGGAATCCGCAGAAAAAAAAATTAAAAGAATTAAAAGATAAGAGTAATTTAAAATTAGTCTACGCCTAGCCTAAGTTAGCTAAAAGCGATTTAAATTATAGTAGTTTAGTTATTTTAGTAGACTCTATACTCTTCTCTAAAATAACGCCTATTATAGTTAAAATCTAGTAATCTTAATCTATAAAAGAGTATTTCTTTTTCTTTACTTTTAATAACTCTATATAAAGACGAGCGGTCTTAGCCTCTAAGCGCGTAAGAGTAAGTTATATCTACTACTTACGGCGCTATACCTTCTTCTACTCTTTCTTAGAAACTAATAAATTATAGGACGTATATACTAAAATATACGCTATATACTATCTAGTTATAGTATTAATAAAGTAGTAGAGACGCTAATTACGATAGCGTCTATAACTAGCTACTATCTCTCTTAATTAAAGGTAAATATAATTAGTATAAGCTAATTAATTAGCGACTATAGAATATTATAGCTTTATAAACTTAAGTATATTAACTTAAGAGTAATAATAGAAAGGGCTATAACCTAACGGGTTAGATAGAGAAACTTATCTTTATAATTATCTATAGCGGTATAGTATAGTAATAGGGATTATAAAGATATTAGAATAATAATCTTAAAAAGGAGAATAATATTACGAATAAAGACTAGCTATAGGTAGATAAGGAAGTCGGCGGTAGTTATAGGTATAAAGAAGCTTTCCTAAATATATTAGACTATAGGGAAAAGTTAGATTAGTAAGTATATAACTAGAATATCCCGCTAAGTATAGAATATCTAGAATACTCTAGGGTATCCGGGATACGATAGGATATCTAGGATAATAAAGTTAAGCCGGAATATTAGAACTAGAAGGTTTAGACTATATAGATCTAGAGAATCTTATTTATATTTTAACTCTTCGTAGTTAACTCTCTCATTTAGTTTATACTTTTAGATTTACTTTACTAAATTAATAGACGAGAATAGTTATTTAAGTTATTTAAATTAATTAATATTAGAGATACCCTATACTTAGGTAGTTGACTCCTATACTCGAACCTCCTGAATACTACCTACGGCAAACACTACTGCGTACCATCCTGCCCTCACCCGGCCCAGGCTTAGGTAAGTGTACCACCGTTAACATAACGGCGAACACTACTATACACCATCCTACCCTCACCCGGCCCAGGCTTAGTTAAGTGTAACCCTATTAACAGTTGCCTATTTGTACCAATTTGTGACAGTGTCTAACAGTTTTGGTATGTTTTGGGCTGCGCAGCTCGCTTATATTCGCAACTCGCTTGTAAAACACGTTATTCGAAACCAAACATGAGAATGGTGCGGGTGTTGTTGTAGGGAAGATTGCGTGAGACTGAGTTTTAGCACTTGTGACCAATGCCTCCCACCGCAGGGCGCGCAGATGTCGCCACATAGCTCAGAGGAGTATGAGGTAGTGCGGCGCGCATATCGCGGTAGTGGATCTTCGAGGAGGCAGAATGCGCTCGATGTTAATGCGGGCCATGCCACCATCGTGAGACCGAACATTAGTGAACACAGCTATCATGTCTTCCCCAGTCCCAACCCATATCATCAACTTCATCGCGAATGCTCACATCTTCTTCCGATCACATTTTCGTCTTGGAGTCCTCAAATTTGCTGCTTCCACTTATGTAACTTTGCTCAGCTTTCCTCGCAACCTCCAACTCTTCCTCATACACCTCTACCCCGCTCCACATGGCACCGTGCAGCTTGAGTGACGTGCCTTAGCCAATAAAAGTACACTAATAGCCGCTCGTCGCGCGCACCACAGCCCACGTGATCAGACGCCAATGTATACATATGTATTCCCTGCACTATCCAATGTTCGCAGCGGTTCCAGCGATCGACACAGGCGCGCGAAACTACCACTTTGGGAAGGTTACGCACAGACAGCGAACATGAACTGGTTTGCGAGTGGTCATTCAACCTATACAACCAGTATTGGACAAGTGCTCGGCTCAGGTGGTTCAGCTAGCGACTTGGTAGCGACTTGGTGGAAAGCTGAGTACATATAAGTGCGTCGTCGTGTACCGAGGTATCACTTTACTCCATGACTCGTGTTGCTATCTGACCTTTCCCCCCAATTTTCCCCTTGCGATATTCCACAGCGACTTCATCCGCATTTCTTAGTCACTGCATTTCTCCATCATGTCGAAGTTCTCCAATCTACCGCCGAGCATGTCGCCCAAGTTCAAACCACACATCCCCGACGCACGCCCACCCCGCCACCTGCTCAAGCGGATCATCGTTTGTTACATCGTAATAGCGCTGGCTGCGAACAGAGGCACCATTGCGCCGTAAATCTGGCCCCGCTCACCGAAAGCTTTCAAGGTCATCGTCTAAGTGCAATTCATCACTTCTTGATTTCTATACGGCGCGCACACAATCGAGCCAGCTATGTTCGGAGAAAGCAGCTGAGGCAAGCAGGCGTGAGTATTTTGAGTCTGGCATGGTGGAAATGGATGGTCCATTGCTTGGTGAGGCCAGAGGATGAATGGCGCGCAAGCTTCATGTCGCCGGTCTCTGTTCGATTGTGTGAATTTTGCACAGTGGGCTGTACAGCTAAGGCTCTTCCTCGCGTCAAAGGTGTGCAGCTGCAGTGGTAGCTGGCGGGCCGACGTTGGCGTGAGTTCAGGGTGCTCGAAGGCGGCTTGGTATCCGTCTTCCCCACAGAAGCAATGGAAGTGAATGGCTACGGTCAGCGATGTCTGGCGATGCACGGACCTTAGCGAAGCGGCGGGGTAGAGGGGACTCATGCCCACGCATTTCCTCCCTCCGCCTCGAATTTATCATGGTAGACGATACTCATACTTCTCTACTGCCACTCAATTCTATTCTAACCTTCACTTTCCATACGACACATGCTTTCCGTAGACCTACAACAACTTACACTTACCTGTTTACCGGGGTATTGACGGTATTAATTACCAATGGAACTTGTTACTCGTCTTCCTGCAGGTGCGGAAATACCAGTATTGATGTGATAGAGTGTGGAACGCAAGGATGACGAGAGTGCTAGATGCTTAGACTAAAGATAGAAGGCCGGGCCGCCATTTCGCGGTACCTTACTTCCACCGCCACTTTTCGCCGTACACAGGCAGCGTACGTGTTGCGTATGAGGTTTTTTGCCGCTGTCTTGGACACGTGGCTTACATATCAAACGGTTAAGACGGAATCAGCGCCTTTGACCCTTCTCACGCCTGGCGCCGCATTCATAAACTTTTCCTCGTTATACTTCGTAAAACAAGCGTATTCCTGCGATTTGCATGACCTCGAAGATGCCTTTCGATAGCTGAGGGCGGCTATCGCTCCTATTTGGCCCTCCCTTTTAACATACTGTCGCTCCTATGACCGGTACATTTTGCCGTCCCACAAGTGCTGGCATCGCATCATCGGGGTACATCGCCTCAACGTCTATCAACGATTTTGCCGGCATTGAACGGATCCGTCGATCGTTCCGGGTGTGGATTCTCGTCGAACCGTGTTTCCCAGCATTCCTTGTCGGGATCGAAATGCGCTAAAAGCATCAGATTCGCGTAGTTGCATTGCTACTTTCAGTAGGTTTTCGGTAGAAGTGTCGAGTGCTGTACCGCATCAGGATTCATCCATGAAGTGCTGTTATCCAGCTGCCTAGACGAGAAAGGTAATCAAATAGACCAGTCAGAACATAGTGGAACGGTCAGGTGGATGTAGGTGGATGATGGAGGAAGGATGTTCCTTTCGGTAAGAGTATATTTAATGGATGTACCTACTAAATTTGCCTGACAGTAATAGTGCGAAGTGACCGTCTATTTGAACGCCGTCGCATCTCTTCCATATCCGCCCTGGTGGCCAACTTCATTCAGTGAGTGGCGCCAGCGTCCCGTCTATATTCCGCTATTGGCTGAGCAATTGAGTCGAACACCAACTTGAAGTGACACAGCGTCCCATAGCGTGTCGTTATTCCCTTGCTGCCGTTACTTTCAACAACGCTGCCTACGCCCATACTTCTCAAATTTGCTCTGTGGTGCAGCTTCGGTAAGTGTTACTTCCCGAATAAAAATGAAATGGACCACGTGCACGCGTGAAGCCTACAGTCTCGTACTAGGCATTATGCCCTCCTTCACGACCCCTTCAAAATGTCTGAATCAAGACTTGCCCCCAAGTGAACTGGAAATATGACGCCAACTGGAAATGGTTCGGCGGACTGTCTTCCGCAGATCCCACATGTACGTTCGTTGCCGAAGGTCAGGCTCCACTACGTACTGCGATACTTATCCATGGTGAATTATAATCTCGCTATCCATAGCTTTCTCCATCTTTACAAATCTTAGTGGAATTTGGCACCGCGCGATTCTGCGGCGATCTTCTCCTTTCACTTCCAAGTCACTGCTTGCAGCTTAGTCCGCTGGGGTACACTTGACGGTGTAGGAGATCTGTTCCCAACTTGGTACAGCTATGGTAGACAGCCAGGATCGGAAGTTGTTGGTGTTATATAGGCAGTGGCGCATGCGCATGCACACCGGTAAAGCTGGGAGCGGTAGAATGACGTCATTACGCGCAGCGCTTTCTTGCCTTTTTCCGTCGCGCCTCAGATGGTCTGCGAAGGAACAACAAGCGCAGTGGCTTCTCAACACTGCCCACATTCCTCGCTCGTGATGGCGGCATTCCTTACTCGTTTACAAGGTGACCGTCTTCCGCGCAATTCAGATCACGTCGCCAGGCGGCCCGGCTCAATAAGGAATTACACCCGCGATCGTATACCTCGCGCATTTCCCCACATTGCTGCACGACTCAGCTAGCTACCCGTTTACGCACGACAACATGGCAACAAATGTAACCCCCCGTCGCGGCCACCCCGGCATCAAAGCAATCCTGGACGACATGGTGGAAGTGCTACCCCCGGAGAACACAAGCAACATGGCTTACATGCGCGTCCACACCACCTTCGGCCTTCTTCCACAATGCCTCCGAAAAGCAGAGCAGAGCGACGACCCATCCAAGCAATACCGCGAATTGCAGAAGCTGGAAGAAGCGCTCCGTAAGCGCCTCCTGGACCTCAAAGCCAAGAAAGGAATACCGCCGAAAATGCAAGACTGTCTGGACGAGCTACGCGACGCCATCAAGGAAGCACTGGAGCGGGGTGTAGATATAGAATTTATGATACAGGGATACGAGGAGATGATTGCTACCCCGGAGCAACACCTTGAGCAGAAGACACTAAAGAGGCCGGAGCGGATGGTCACTGAGAGTAGATACAAGAAGTTATGGGATGAGTTGAAAGAAGAGAAAAGAAAGAATGCAAAGCTGAACAGGGAGAATAATGAGTTGATTATACGGCTGAAGAGAATAGAGGCAGAGCACCATCACGAGCACCCCCTTTAGCGAAGCTGATATGTAAGACCCTGGCGAGCGAGCAGAGCAACAATGTTGAATCAACGAGCAGTCATGTTGCGGGGGGCGGCTGCATCACTCAAGTCTACGGTATTACTCATCCACGGACGGGATGACGATCTATTATCCACAGGCCTCCATGGCGTTTGAACTTTCATGGGTTGGGGGCTTCCACATTCTCATTATCGATGAATGCCATTTCTGAGGCCACACAGCATAGTCTACACACAACGATTTATTCAAAACACTATGCGCTCATGTCAGACTGCAGTGCCCATTTTTTGAGGGCCCACACATAACTGCCTTATTCGGGTCGGTATATGGTGTCGCTCTAAGCCTCTGGGAGGAGGTGGTGCTCTGGATGCACAGCCTTCCTTTTAGCCGAAACAAGAATGGAAAGACGGGAGAGAAAATCTGCGCTCGACGGATGACCCTGCACGACTGGAAATATTGAGAAGGAAAGTAGAAGGTTTCATGGATCGGCGAAGTCAATCAGTCAGCGAGTAAATTACCGATGGAGATGCTAGCAGTGCTATGCCATGTTCACGCGCTGCCTCTCATAGCAATATCTTGTGTTCCGTATTATTATCTTGATGCAAATTTCCTTGCTACGACTTACCTTGCAACAGTCTGAGTAAGAGGCTGACTTTACGAACGGGAAAAAAAAGGGGGGGGGGAGGGGGGGGAATACCGAACTTACAATAAAGTACCTGGACGAGTCGATGGAGTTCATTAAAGTGGAAACCAGACAGCATGAAGAGGGCGAACTTATCTGACGGGTTGGGCAAATATCGGAAGCTAGAAGCATGCGAAGACATAAGGCAGTGACATCAAGTGGTGGAGGACAGACGTTGTGACCAATGAAGGTGTGGCGTGTTAATGGGTGATGTAAATATTCGCACGCGATCTTTCCATTTCAGCTGAGAGTCCACGGTGTTTACAACAAGGCCATCAACTCTAGCCTGATACTAACCGTCCACATGAATAAAGACGCTGCGGCGATTCGTGCTGTTGATCTTCCATGACCCCAAACAAGGCTGAAGTATTTTACATCCTGCTCCGCTTGCACCGGCTTGCTTGGGTATCGCTGGGGCGGAGCTAGCCAATCCAAAAGCGAAAACTCTTCTAGGAAAGTGGTAATGCCTATGGTGTCTATTTGTGGCGGGAAAGGCGGTATATAAAACGCAGAAGCTTCAAACGGCTTGACTGTAGCTCAATATAAAATGAGAGACCCACAGACGCAAAACTGGAGGCTTGCTTCGTGCTTTGTCCACGTGGACGCTCTCCAGCGCGTGTTTCAGCCTTATAGAGCGTTCAGTCCCATTTTATAGAAGTTCTCCTAAGAACACTGTTTGCTGAGACGAATGTGAAGCAAGAACTAGACGCAAATAAGAACTTTACCTTGTTGGTCAGAAAGTAAAGACGGAGAGATGAATAAAAAATCGAGTCATTCAGGATGACCAGATATATATCTAGAATCAGGAAGATACCTACGTTGCTAACCCGCCCGACCAGCTGTAAGTGTTGCATCGTACGTCAATTTTTCCCACTTATCGGTCCCAATCTCGATACGTAACCTCGTCCTGAGATAGGCCTCGGTGGTTCTTGCCCACAGAACCAAATCGACGGGTAAATAGCCTTCCTCAGTGCGCTCGACAGCCATCGCGGATACAATCAAATACCGCGCAGCTACCCGGAGTAGAAGTGCCAACACCAACGCGCACATGCTCACTCCTCAGCGCTGCCATCATACTTTGCGAACAGCTTTTTCGCTTCCTCCTCCAACTCGTTCTTCTCCTCGAACCACTTCACCGCTTTCTCATGCATACCAATGAATTCCATATGAACCTTCTTACCATAGAACTTATCAATCGCTTTCCCCTTGAGCAAGAGCTTCAAGTCAGCCCGCAGCTGCAGGTATCCGTTGCCTAGGAACACTATATCCATCGTATAGCCTTCCGCCGCTGTCTTGACGGTGGTCGTGCGGAACGACGCGTGCGGCGGTGTGGAAAACGCGAGGATGGAGTACGACATGGATCGCGGTGGGATATTGAGGCGAGCCGTGTAAGAATTCTTGTGTTTGAAGCCGGCAATGGAAGAAATGGTGAGCGTGCGCTGGCCATAGCCGTACCGGTCGAAGTGTGTCTCAGCATACTTGGGGCAGTACAGCGTCCACGTACCCTCGAGGCGACCAATGGGTACGGGCACGCGAGCCTTGAGGGACAACATGAGGAGCTCGTCGGCAAGACGGATGCGATTAGCGGCGTCTCTCAGTGCATTTAAATCACCGGCTTCAGTGTCTAGGTGGCTCAAGATGGTGAGATTTTCTTCCTTGCTCAGGCGAAGAATCTCCTCTTTCTTTGAGGTACAACCAGTGACGTTGCCTAGGCATGGAAGGTATTTGGATGCGTTGTCGACACTCCAGGCAAGGTAGTCATCGAGGTAACCTCGCTCTTCAGAGAAGTTGACGGCTTTTTGCAATTCGCGGAACTTGTCGTTGAAGACGTTCATAGATGCCTCTTCGTGCGTCTCAGGGAGCTGCTTCACCAAGACCTCTGGTGCGACGAACGGATCCACCACAGCGCCGGAGCGCGCGTATGGCTTACCAACGCGAGCAAATGCCTCCATGATGCTTCGCGTTGAGGCCGATTCTAGCAGCGAAGTCACGGATGACATGGCGCTTTTAGAAGGCTGTTTTAGCTTAGCTTCTTTGGTCGACGGCTTCGAATGACTACTGAGGTTTGCGTCAGTCAGAGCATTGGGGACGGTCGGCCTCGTTACGCCGTTGGTCATAGCCGGAGGAGCGGACTTGGGTGTTTGTGTATCGCTCGCGGATGTTGGCGTCGAGAGAAATACAGTCACGCGCTCCTTCCTGGGGGGCTTGCGTTGCATAGCTGCATTGCCGACTGGCTGCGGCTGCGACTGCGACCGCGACTGCGACAACGACACGAGGTCTCTCGACGCTGATTTGTCCTTTCGGGCGGCTTTGGACGGCGGTGTCTCTGGAACAAGCACATGCGACAGCTGGGGAAGCGGAACTGGTGTTTTGCTGGATGTCTTGATGTTGGGAAGGAGCTCGCCCTTTTGCTGCTGCACGGTCTCGCTCTTGCTCTTTCTGTGTTTCTTCACCTTCGGCTTCTCCAAGGTCAAAGTCTCGCGGCCGCTGAGTGACGCCATCACGTTCTCGACGAGATGTGTGCCGACGACAAAGCTGGCATTGGCCGTGCCATCGCGTGCGGCCGTCGGCGTCTCCGGGCACGTCTCGCTCGCCCTCTTGCGCTTCTTCTTGTGGGGCTCGGAAGTCTGGGCTGCTTCCTCCTTCTCCCGCTTGCGCCTCGCCTTGCGTTGCTCTTTCGTCTCGGAAATATCTGGCGTTGATTTTACAACCTCGATGGTACTTTCTGCTTTCTGTTTCTGGGGAGTCTCCTTAATCAGCGATTTCTTGCGCTTCTTTTCCTTTTCCTTGTGCGTTGCGCCATCCGCCATCTGGACAGCGGCGCTGAGTTGGGCGGGCTTTTCGGGCTCGGGCTGGAAATCGTTCGAGTTGTATGCGCGGCGAGGTGTCATTTGTCCGCCGTAGATGTGGTGTCGCGCCATCGAGTACAGCCCTTTCGGTGGCATAGTGAGGTTGCCTCCGGTGTTCCTATCCACTTGCTCGAGGCAGTCGGCCAACTGGATCAGTCGCGAACGGAGCTGAGTCGAGAAAAGACGTGTCAGATCAAAGTGGTCTACCTCTAGCCGACGCCGTCTCGTCGGCCCGGCTACGTCGTGCAGTCAATGGAAACAAGTAGGCGGCAGTAGACGCGTTGCAGTGCAAAGTCGTCCGAAGGAGCGCGTGTGTTTGTAGTCAGGTCGAGAGCGCGGTCAGTCGTAAACACTGTCAGTCGCAAACACTGCGTGAAGTGAAGTGAAGTGAAGTGAAGTGAAGTGAAAAAGAGGCAGCACGTCAACTCGCGTTCACCAAGGGTCCAAATCCAATAGAGGACGTTCTCGCCCGCCTCTTATCGCGCGACGGACGGGTACGTCCAAAAACTTGCATCGAGTGTTTATATAGCAAGCGCTGCCGCCAACACTGCTGCCGTACTTCGAGGACAACGGCTTCGAACTCAGCCGGGCGTACAAGCACGCAATGCTGCATTTTTCTTTGGAATGGCCAAGGACCATTGGTCCCCCACCTCGTGACAACTTGATGCCGCGAGAGGCAAGTCGATGATGGTGATGCGGAAGGGGAGGCGACAGCTCACCGCGGCGAGAAAAAGACGGCGTGTGCACGGACTCTGCCCCACTGCACTCGTCTCGTCTGCATCATTCAAGTCATGGATTCATGCACGTCGGTGTTTCTGTCCAGCTACAATGCATGTTTTCGATAGTTTGACCCTAAGATACAACGCCCAAGATGCCCTGCCCTCACAAATGCGCCTTCAGCTTCTCGTCCTCCCTAAATCTCTTCGGCCAGATCCCCTGCTTCCCCGGACTCAAGATACCCTTCGGATCAAGCGCATCCTTGATCGTTTCCACAAAGCGGCGATACGCGTGGTCATTGAAATCGTACAGCGAAGCCACCAGATCTGCTCCAGGTCAGCATACAGTCTTTTCCGCTCCCCAAACAGCAATAACGGAGACCTACCCATGGTGTTGATATGACTCCGGTACTTGCTATAACCCCTCTTCTTTCCTTCCTCAAACAAGTTGCCAAAAATGGTCTGCACGGCTTGTCGGTGCGCAATGTTGGTCTTGTCAAAGGTCATCATATTGACGAAGATGACGTGTCGCTCGTGCATGAAGAAGTCGCAGAAGAGGTCGAAGTTCTCGGCTTCGGTGATCCTGATGCCATGTTAGCAAGGCCTCTTACAAGCAGCATCACGCCGAAAAGTGCATGAACGGAACGTCGGGACCCACTTCTTCGCTGTTTTCACCCACTCCATGACCTCCTTTCCGCTCGACGGAATAATCGGGCTGTAATCATAGTGCGCACCGATACCACCCCCACTCTTGGGTAGCCGGAACTTGACCATCGGTAGACTCCATAGACTGGGCACACCGACGAAGAATCCGCCGTGCGGATCAGGAATCGAAGCCGGATCCAAGACCTCGCCATCCTCGGCGCTGAACATCTCCCCGCCGAGTCGGCCCTTTGGCAGCTTATTCGCCACAATCTTCTTCAGCTCGTTGTAGTGCGCTTGTACAACATCCTTTGCCCCATACAGTCCAAACTTCGCGTTCCAGTACCCAAAGTTAAGTTGTTTTTGGAGCTCTTTGAGACGCCATTCCGGAATGGGACCTGCTTCCGGCCAGAGATCGTCACGCTGGCCGACCATGCTGATCCACTCGGTGATGTTGGATACGTAAACCGTGTTCGGAAGCAAGCCATCGCGACGCAGCGGACCGAAAACATCGACGATGGATTCTAGATCCTCAAAGTCGGGCATATCGAAGGAGCAAGACATGAAGGCTTGTGGCGCGGGTGTGAGCCATACACCCAGCTTAGTGACGATGCCGAGATTGGATTGAAGGAAGAGGCCTTCTATGCTTGGTCCGAAGGTGAATTTGGAAAGGTGCGAGGATGGAGAGCCCGAGACGGCGAACTGGCCTGTCCGGACGAGCTCGCCATTTGCGAGCATTGCTTCTAGGCCACATATGTGCTGGTGATGCGTCGCTGTTGGCGTGAAGCCCGTCCCGCGATCCAATGTGTTTCCCACGACTGAGCCCCAACCCAGCGATGGCACCGAAGGCCACACTTTGAGTTTGTGCTCGACGCAGTACTCGTACAGCTCGGTGAAGGTCACACCGGGCTCCACGACTGCATAAGCATACTCTTCATTGACCTCCACAATCTTGTCCATCCGATGCAGATCCAGCGCCACCGAGCCGTTGACGCGCGGCGCTGGCCCTCCATAGCCCAAATTCTTCCCCCTCGAAAACGTCCACACGGGGATCGTGTATTCATCACATATGGCCAACACTTTCCTTAGCTCTTCCACATTCTTTGGACGTACCGCCGCACTCGGCATCTTCCTGGTACCTTCTTCGGCGCCTAGCTCATATGGGTCAATGTACTCCACTAGGCCCTCTCCAAGAACAACCTGCTCATGGCCCACAATGGCCATGTACTGCAGGATGGCGGCATCGAAGGCATAGCGAGTCACGCTCGGCGGTAGGATCGATTTGAGTGGAACAGTGATGCTGTCCTTGAAGAGGTTGTAGTGGGTAGATTGGTATTCGGTGTTCTTGTAGGCTAGCGATGGCGGCATTGTGGTCGACGATGAATTTCTACGGTGAGCGGACGAATCAAAGAATCCCGTATTGGGCTAGATATGTATGCTGTACGGTCCAGGGCCCACTCGGCGAGAAAGATGCGACGAGTTACGTGCAGGGGTCGCCTTCCCCACAATGCGGAGAAGGACCCCACATCCGCCCCCCCTCCCCCCAAAACA
>Ga0247803_1001553_pt1 | contig 11991 bp, 9 predicted proteins | sample UWRJL014104B1_FD_180928 | JGI IMG/M metagenome (GOLD analysis project Ga0247803, IMG submission 180928) | Plant litter microbial communities from Arlington Agricultural Research Station in Wisconsin, United States - UWRJ-L014-104B-1 | ecosystem: Environmental > Terrestrial > Plant litter >...
TGACCATTATATAAAAATAATAGCCGGTTTAGAAGAAAAACCATTAGTTATAGGCCATTCACTGGGCGGGCTCATTACCCAAATACTGGTAAACCGTGAGCTTGTAGCTGCCGGAGTAGCCATACATAGCGTACCGCCCAAAGGTATTTTTTCGTTTGAGTGGTCGTTCCTTAAATCGATATGGAAACCACTGGGCCTTTTTTCATCCGTAAAAAAAACACACCTTATGAGCCTAAAGGAATGGAAATATGCCTTTACTAACGGCATGGACGAAGTTGACCAGGTGGCCAGCTATAACACATACTGCATACCCGAAAGCAAGCAGGTATTAAGGGACGCGCTTACCGATATGGCAAAGGTAGACTTTATGAAAACGCACCCTCCCCTACTTTTTATAACCGGCACTACCGACCATATAACGCCAAATTCGCTTGTGTATGAAAATTATCTCAGGTACAATAAAAATCATTCGGTAACAGACCACAAGGAATTTAAAGGTAAAAACCATTTTGTGCTGGGCCTGCCCACCTGGCAGGATGAGGCAGACTATATAGCCTCATGGATTGATATTATAAGCGAAAATTAACGGGTAATTAATCCCTTTTTAGGCTGAAGGAATTAATATTTTCTTTCCAGAAATCGACAAGGTTTTTTATTTTTTCCTTATAAATGTTATAATCAGTGCCTTTGTGTATGTATCCCTGTATGGCAAGCTTGTTAGCCTGTTTTACAGAATAGTCGTCCTGAGCATTACTTATAAAAATATAAGGAATGTTTTTGTCACTTAGCAGTTCTTCCTCCAGGATAATATTGCGCAGCTCAAACCCGCCGAGTTTGGGCATATTGATATCTGATATAATAATAAAAGGCTCTATGCCCGGTTTACGGATGTATTTTAGCGCCTCGGTGCTATCAGAGAAAAAAACTATATTATTTTTATAGCCCAAATCCCTGAAAATTTCTTTTAATATGTCCCTGTCATCTTCATCATCCTCTATAACAAGGATATCCCTGTGCATCTTCATATCTGGTTATGGTTTTGATTATCGCAGCACAAATAACGTTATAAATAGATAACATATGTTACTACTTATTACAAAATATTTATAAAATCCTGTTAATTCAAACTAATATTGTTTTATCGCTACCAACGTACTTTTTAGTAACTTGCAGGCAAAGAAATAAAAATAAATGTAATGAAGAAAATAGTTATAGCCCTGTTATTTACCACCGCAATTTTTTCTTGCAAAAAGGAACAAAAAACCGGTACCGAGCAAATTACGCCTGCGGCTTTTGAAAAAGAAATAACTGATAACCCCGGGCAGGTTATAGATGTGCGTACACCTAAAGAGTTTACTTCCGGGCATATTGATAGCGCAAAAAACCTGCACATTTACGACCAGGATTTTGCTACGCGACTGGACAGCCTTGATAAAGATAAGACAGTATATGTATACTGCAAGGCCGGCGGCCGCAGCGCCGAGGCGGTAGAAACCCTGGAGCAAAAAGGCTTTAAGCACATTGTAGAGCTTGAAGGTGGCCTTGATGCATGGAACGAAGCCGGAAAACCCGTAACCGAATAAACTATGAGCCTGCCCATCAAACTTTTACTTATCATTGCCCTGCTCCTGCTCGGTATTGCGGGCTGGCTATTTACGCGCATGCGCCGGGCAGAAAAGGTACGGAAAGAACTTGAAGGACGTTTTATGGAACTGGAAACGCGCAACAATAACTTGCAACTGCAAACGCTGGAATCGCGGCTTAACCCCCACCTGTTTAAAAATATATTAAACAGCATACAAAGCCACGCCTACCAAACCTATTTTGCAATGGATAAGCTGAGCAATGTGCTGGACTACATACTCTACGAAAGCCAGAACCGCTACGTTAGCCCTCGTGAAGAAATAGAGTTTGCACTTAACCTTATCGAGATAAACAAGATAAAGCTTAGCCCGCTATTTTCGATATCTGTAAAGAAAAAGATAGATGAAACCGATGGGCTGTATGAGCAAAAGATACTGGCGCCGCTCATTTCCATAGACCTTATTGAAAACGCCTTTAAGCACGCCGACCTGCAAAGTGCCGAGGCGTTTATATCTATTGTGATAGAGTTTAAAGATGGTATTTTTACGCTGATGGTGCAAAACAAGATTTCGGTAAAATCGGCGTTCCTAAAAGAAAACAGCGGCATAGGCGCGACTACGCTCGACCAGCGCCTTAAGATTTTGTATAACAACTGCTATAAGCTGGAGCGCTATGCCGAAGACGACGTGTATGTAGCACAACTAAAAATAAACCTGCTTGAACACAAAAATAAAATGTTTACTGCTTGATGATGAGCTGCCGGGCCTGGCACTGCTTAAAATGCTGTGCGAACAAATGCCGGAACTCGAGGTAATAAAAGCCTTTAACAGTCCGCTCACATTACTTGATGAAGCGCCCGCGCTGGATTTTGACCTCCTGATAACCGATATAGAAATGCCCGATATGAATGGGCTTCAGGTTGCCGATGCCCTAAAGGGTAAAGCCGTGATATTTACCACCGCCTATAAAAACTTTGCTGTAGATGCATTTGACCGCAACGCGGTAGACTATGTAGTAAAGCCCATACGGCCCGAAAGATTAAAACAAGCCGTAGAAAAGGTAGCCGAAAAACTGGCCGCCCTGCCCCACTCTGTTACCGCACCAAAACAAATACAGCTAAATACCGATAAAGGGAAAGCCCTTATACCCGTAGAAAAAATATTCGCTGTCGTGCCCAGTAAGGTAGACAGCCGCGATAAGATACTGTTTCTTAACGATACTACTAAAATAACCGTTAAGAACTGTCCCTTTGAAAAGCTGCTGGAACTGCTGCCACAAGCCGACTTTTGCCGCATTAATAAAAAGGCTATTATAGCGCTTAAGCATGTGCAGTTTTATACGCATGACATTATTACTGCCGATTGCCTGCAGCCCGATGGCAGCCACTTTACCTTTCCGCTGAGCGAAATATACCGCAGTGACTTTATAAAAAAGGTAAAAGCATAGCAAACTACTGTAGCGAAATTCTTTCACTTGGCCTTTTGTTACAATTTTGTCCATGCTTGGTGCAAAAGCCCGTGCGTACCGCTTTTTACTGTAAAAAAACAGAGTAATATTGCGCTGTCTTAAACGCAATATAATGAAAAAATTCAGGAACAGTATTTTTTACGTGGTGGTAATAGCCGTATTTTCAGGGCTTATTTACTGGGCGCTAAAAAATGGCAAATCGCTTGAAGCCGGCCGCAATATCATTGATAAAACTACAGGCAACAGCCAGTGGGCAGATTTTACCGATTCGCTTTTCCACAACCTTGCAGATCCCCTTGCCTTATTACTGGTGCAAATCATTACCATAATTTTCGTAGCCCGCTTTTTTGGGTGGATATGCCGCAAGCTGGGCCAACCCAGTGTTATTGGCGAAATGATAGCCGGTATAGTGCTGGGACCATCATTAGTAGGCACCTATTTCCCGGAATATTCAAACCTGTTATTCCCTGCCGGCTCATTGCCTAACCTTAAATATTTTAGCCAGCTGGGGCTTATCCTGTTTATGTATGTGGTAGGTATGGAACTCGACCTTAGCGTACTTAAAAACAAGGCTAAAGATGCTGTTATCATCAGCCACGCAAGTATAATAATACCGTTTACCTTAGGGCTTATCCTTGCCTATTTTATCTACGATCAGTTTGCGCCGCAAGGTGTAGCCTTCAGTTCTTTCGGGCTGTTCCTTGGTATTGCCATGAGTATTACCGCATTCCCGGTACTGGCACGTATTGTACAGGAGCGCGGGCTGCACCGCACCCGCATAGGTGCCATGGTAATAACCTGCGCCGCCGCAGATGATATTACCGCATGGTGTATACTTGCTGCTGTTATAGCCATTGTAAAGGCAGGCTCATTTGTAAGTTCGCTCTATATTATTGGGCTTTCAGTAATATATGTTGCCCTTATGCTCGTAGTGGTACGGCCGTTCCTAAAGCGTATTGGCGAACTGTACTCGCACCGCGAAAATGTAACCAAGCCCGTAATAGGCATCTTCTTCCTTACGCTACTAATATCTGCTTACACTACCGAAATAATCGGTATCCATGCGCTGTTTGGGGCGTTTATGGCAGGTGCCATCATGCCGGAGAATATGCGGTTCCGCAGCATTTTTATCGAAAAAGTAGAAGATGTGAGCCAGGTTATGCTGCTGCCGCTGTTTTTTGTATTTACCGGGCTTAAAACTAATATAGGTTTGCTAAATGACCCCTATATGTGGAAAATTTGCGGGCTTATAATACTGGTAGCCGTAGTGGGTAAATTTATAGGCAGCGCTATAACGGCCAAGTTTGTAGGCCAAAACTGGCGTGACAGCCTAACCATAGGCGCGCTGATGAATACCCGCGGCCTTATGGAGCTTATAGTATTAAACATAGGCCTTGAACTGGGCGTGCTTTCTACCGAAATTTTCTCTATGATGGTTATCATGGCGCTGGCTACCACCTTTATGACCGGCCCCGCGCTCGACCTGATAGGGTTTCTGTTTAACCGTGGTAAAAACTACATCCCGTCAGAAATACGCCAGGCAAGCCGCTATAAGGTGCTGGTTTCTTTTGACAGCCCCGATGGTGGCAAGAACCTGCTGCGCCTGGCCAATGCCTTCGTGGCAAAGATGAGAGGCAATGCCATGGTTACCGCCATGCACGTATCGCCCAGCAACGAGATACATACTTTTAACCTGCAGGAATATGAAAAGGAGAGTTTCAAGCCTATTTTAGCAGAAGCCGAAATACTGGGACAAAAGGTTACCACCCTGTTTAAAGCAACCAGCGATGTAGACAGCGATATACCCACGGTAGCCAATAAAGGTGAGTTTGACCTGGTGCTGATAGATATTGGCCAGTCGATATTTGAGGGCACGCTTTTAGGCAAGATACTCGGGTTTACAACACGCATCATCAACCCAGAAAACCTGCTGAATACCTTTACCGGTAAGGAAAAACTGTTTGAAAATTCGCCATTCGACGAAAAAACACAGCAGGTACTTACCAAAACGCATACCCCTGTAGGCATATTGGTAGACAAGGAATTTAAAGATGCCGACAGGGTATTTGTTACCATTTTTGATGAAGACGATGCCTTTTTGATAGATTACGCGCAAAAGCTGATTGTAAATGCCGGTTCGCAGGTTACAATACTGGATGCTGCCGGATTTGTAAAAAATAACCCGCAGATAAAAGAAACCATCCGCAGCATAGAGCAGGTGGTGCCTAACCACATACAGCTGCTCAACCAAAAGAAACTGGACCGGGAGTTCCTGCAAAGCCAGGGCCTGATGGTAATAAGCGTAGAAAGCTGGAAAAAACTGGTAGACACCCGCAGCCCATGGCTAAACGATACGCCATCGCTGCTTATTATTAAAAAGTAATGTTGATGAGAACAATCTTTTTAACGGTAATTTTGATACTTAGTTCGTATGCTAATGCGCAGGAAGCCCAAACGCCAGTGGCTCCACCGTCCGCGGAGAAAAAATTTGAGGCCGGGTTTGACGGCATGATAGGCGTTTCTTACGGCACGAAAACACTGGGTATAAATGTGGGAGGGCCAAGCCTTAAGTATAAATTCAGCAAGAAATTTAAGATAGGCTGCGGGGCTGTACCTTCCTTGATTGTGCAGGATGGCAAGGCATTCCCAAGGCTTGCGGTATCGCCTATTATTGAGTATACTAACTGGATGCTTATTGCCCCCTACTACGGTTTTGATGCAAAAAACAAAGCCATCTGGACGTTTGGCATTGGCTATAAATTTATTTAAGCATTCATCTAACACTACAGTTTATCTTACTTTTGAGTTAGTGGGGGCTGCCGCAGGGTGGCCCTTTCGCTAAAAAAAAGGAGCCCCGCTCTCACCCTGCGGGACTCCTTACCAAACAAAAATTACAATAAAGTAAAATCTTAAAACCTTATTTTATAACCGGGTCGCCATTGCGCATTTCTTCGCTGGCAGCTTTTACCAGCTTTTGGTTCATTTTAAGGCTGTCGCTGTAAATTTCTATATTATCGCCATACTCACGGCCTTTCACAATACCGGTACGGTGCAGCTTGTCGCCATCTACCGTTACTACATAAGTACGTTCACTGCTGCTTACTACCGCAGTTTTAGGCACTACAAACGTACTGTCCTTTGCGTTTAGCGGCAGTATAACCTCAGCCACCATTCCGGGCAACAGCTTTTTATCTGTATTGATAACATCCATCTCTACCCGCTCGCTGCGCAACCTCTGGTCTAATGCACCACTGCGGCGGGCTATCTTGGCTTTAAACGTTTCATTAGGAAGCGGAATTACCTTAAATTGTATCGCATCGTTATCGCCCAGGTAGCCGGTATACATTTCCGGTACCGATACGGCAAGCCTCAGTTTCTGCTGATCCTGTATGGTAAGCAGTGGTGCAGTACTACCCGCTCCTGCCGGCCCTACATAAGCCCCCGTATTTACATTCCGGGCAGATATTACGCCATTAAACGGGGCGCGTATTTGCAAATAGCTTTGCATAACCTGCACTTCTTTATACGCTGCTTTGGCTGCCTGTAGCTGTGCATAATCGCTGCTTTTGCGCGACAGCGATACATCAAGGTCGTTTTTAGATATGGTGCCTTCTACCTTGCTGGTTTCGAGTACGCGGTTGTAGGTAGCGTTGCTTGCTGTATATACGGCTTCGGCAGAGTGCAGGCGGCTTTCGGCAGCAGCGAGTTGCGAACTTATCTCCGGGGCTTCGAGCACTATGAGCAATTGGCCGGCCTTTACCTGGCTGCCTATGTCTACCTTTAGGTCTTTTACAAAACTGCTTACCTTGGCATAAATGTCCGTTTGGCGAAAGCCCTGCAATTCTGCCGGGAGCCGCACTTCACTCGACATTTTTTGTTTTTGAAGGCCAAATGTCTCTGTTGGGGTTTCAGGTGCAGGCGCGGTTTCTTTTTTCTCTTCGCCGCAGCTGTATAGTAAAAGCAGCGATAAACCTGCCGCTGATAGTAATGTGATATTTTTCATATTATTGGTGTGAGGGGATGTAATGTTTGCTTTCTTCGTCTTCAGGGTCTAATGATGGCGACTGTATAGTGGCCTTGCCCTGCGCCCATGCAAAAATCACGGGCAGTATAACCAGTACGGTAATGGTAGAGAATAATAACCCGCCTATTACCGCGCGGCCCAGTGGCGATACCTGCTCGCCGCTTTCGCCGTGGCCTATTGCCATAGGGAGCATACCGGCTATCATGGCTACTGATGTCATAATAATGGGGCGAAGGCGCGTTGAGGCTGCCTCCCTGGCTGCCTTAAGCGCATCGCCGCCGTTCTCCTTGCGGAGGTGCTCGGCATTGGTAATGAGCAGTACGGCATTGGCAATAGATACCCCTACCGACATGATAATGCCCATATACGATTGCAGGTTGAGCGTAGAGCCGGTGGCCAGTAGGAGCAACAGCGAGCCCAGCACCACCGCCGGAACAGCCGTGAGGATAACCAGCGACACCCGGAACGACTGGAAGTTAGCGGCCAGCATCAGGAAGATAACTATTACCGCTACAAGCAATCCTGTTTCGAGGCTGCCCATGGTTTCTTCGAGCACCACACCCAGGCCTATAGGGTTAACGAATAAGCCGCGCGGCAGTTCGCCCAGGCCGGCAATGGCTTTTTTCACGTCTTTAGAGGCAGTGCCAAGGTCGGTATGGTCAATATTCGCCGTTACCGAAATATAGGGCATGGCACCCACGTTGTCATTTTCGCCATGTGTATCTACATGCGTTATGGTCGCTACGTCGCCCAGTACGGGACGCAGCTGGTTTTTAAGCAGCGGGATGTTCTTAATATCCTCTTCGCTGCTCATATCATTCAGTGGCACCTGCACCTGCACGTTATACGACAGGCCTGCTTTTTCATCAATCCAGGTATTTTTTTCGGTATAGCGTGATGATGAGGTACTGGCTATAAGTGAGCGTGAAATATCGCTCATGTCTACCCCAAGCTGTGCCGCACGCACACGGTCTATCTCAATATTAAGTGCCGGGTAGTGTATGGGCTGTGCTATCTGTATATCGCGGAAGTACGGTTTTTGCTTCAGTTCGGCAATCAGCTTGTTAGCATACTGCTCGTTGGCAACTTTATTCTTGCCGGCAAAGCGTACCTCAACGGGTGTGGGCGAACCCTGGCTCAGTACCTTATCGGTAAGCTCTATCGGCTCGAACGATACTTTAAGGTCAGGCGCTGCTTTATCAATCCTTTTACGCAGCGCGTCTTTAAAATCGTCCATGTCATGGTGGTGGTAATCTTTAAGTGCCACCTGGAATACCGCTTCGTGCGGGCCGGACATGAACAAGTATATTGGCGAAACCGAATACAGCGACGGGTGCATACCCACGTATACTGATGAGATGCCCACATGCTCCTTGCCTACCGTATTCTCAATTTCTTTAAGTACGGTTAGTGCTTTCTCTTCGGTACGCTCCATACGGGTACCGTAAGGCGCACGGATGCGCAGCTGGAACTGGCTGCTGTTTACTTTTGGGAACACGTCGCGGCCTATTACATTAATGAGCAATACTGCAAGGCCTGTAATGCCAATCAGGTAAGCAATACCTATAAACTTACGCCTTGGCAGCAGGCGGTCGATGAGCTTCATAAACCCAATGCGGAATTTCTCGAAGCGGCCTACTTTGCCGTTGTTGTCATAATCTTCCTTTTCCGATAGCGCGTCTTTATGCACATATACTTCTTCGGCAGGGATAATAAGGTTGTCTTTAGTGTGATTGACGCGATGCTTCTCTTCGTGGTGCGATTTCATTACCCAGTTGGCCATAACGGGTACAAATGTCTGCGACAGTACAAACGACACAATCATACTAAAGCCGATGGCCAGTGCCAATGGCAGGAACAACGCTCCGGGTATGCCGCCCATGGTAAAGGCCGGGGCAAATACCGCGAGTATACACAGTAAAATTAGCAATTTAGGCAGGGCAATTTCCTTACACGCCTCCCAGATGGCGAGTGCCTTGGGCTTGCCCATATCTAAGTGCTGGTGGATGTTTTCTATGGTTACCGTACTTTCGTCTACCAATATACCAATGGCAAGCGCGAGGCCCGACAGCGACATCAGGTTGATGGTTTGCCCGAATAACTTAAGGAACAATACACCAGAAATAACGGAGATGGGTATGGTAAGGATAACGATAAGCGCGGCGCGGCGGTCGCCCAAAAAAAGGATAACCATTAGCCCGGTAAGTATCGCACCTATTACACCTTCGGTAATAAGGCTCTTTACGGAGTTGATAACGTAAACTGACTGGTCAAATTCGTATGAAATAGCTACATCCGGCGGCAGGGTACTTTGTATCTTGGGCAGGCTGGCCTTAAGGTTTTGAACTACATCCCAGGTTGAGGCATCGCCCGCCTTTGCTATACTTACATATACCGACCGCTTGCCATTAATCAGGGCATAACCGTTAGTAACATCAGCACCATCCTTAACTGTAGCCACATCGCCCAGGTACAGGTTTTGCACCGCGCCTTTAAAAATGGGCACTTTCTCAAAATCCTTAATGGTATGTATGGTATTATTTGTAGGGGTAAGGTAGTTTTTATCGCCTATGCGCACGTTGCCCGAAGGCGCGGTCTGGTTATTCAGTCTCAATGCCTCTACAATCTGGTCGGGCGTAAGGTTAAACGAATTCAGCTTGGCAGGGTCTACGTTTATTTCAATAGTCCTTGGGCTGCCCCCAAACGGCGGTGGCGAAAGCAGGCCGGGTATGCTGGTAAAGCTGGCGCGCACATAAACGTTGGCTAAATCCTGCAACTCGTTATTGGTGCGTATTTTACTACTCAACACTAATTGCCCTACCGGTAATGATGAGGCATCAAAACGGATAACGAACGGCGGCTGCGACCCCGGCGGGAAGGCGGCCTGTATCCGGTTGCTTAGTGCACTGAGCTCAGCGGCGGCCTGTGCCATGTTAGTGCCTTCGTAGTAGCTTACCTTCATCAGGGTAAGGCCCTGTATGTTTTTAGTTTCTATGCTTTTAACGCCATTGGCAAAAAGCATGATGTTGATGTAGTTCTTGGCAAAGTACGACTCCATCTGGTCTGGCGTATAACCGCTAAAGGGGTGGGCCAGGTAAATAACCGGCAGGTTCATCTGCGGCAATATATCTACCTTGATGGTGCGAACGGCACTGATTCCGAAGAAGAAGAGCCCGGCCACCAGCACCAGTATCGATATGGGTTTGCGTAGTGCAAAACGTATTAAATTCATGTAGGTAAGGTAATTATAGTTCGTTTATAAACAGGTTAATATCGCCCGATGCGGCTGCCTTCATCAACAGTGCCTGCCACACATTGGCATAAATAACATCGCGGTCGGTCTCTGCACGGTTAAGCGTGTAGAGCGCCTGGGTAACATCTACCAGGTTGGTAAGCCCGTTCTTATACAATGTAGTGCGCTGTAGGTAGGCCTGTTGCGCTGCCTTTACCTGGCGTGGCGCTTCGGCATAATTCTCCAGGGCGAAGCCAAAGCGGGCATTGGCGGCATCAAGCTGCGCGGTAAGCTGGGTATCTATGGCCTTGTATTCTTCTTCTAATCCTTCAGAAATCAGCTTCTGGGCGCTCACTTTTTTAGATGAACGTGCTATGGTGGTAATGTTCCAGGTAATGCCCACGCCCATAAGGTAGTTCTGGCGGGTAGGGCTTATTCCGTCAAAGTAATTTTGTGTATACGAATTTTGGTTGGTAGCATAATCAGCGTTAAATCCCGATGCCCTCGTCTGGACCACGCCAAAAAGGCTCATGGTAGGCCAGTACTCGCGGCGGAAGAGCTTTTCCTGCTCGTTGCTGTAATCTATACGGCTTTTATAAAACTGGCGTATCGGGTTGTTTTCAGCGGGCAACTCCTCCCCTGTCAGGGCGGCCTTAGGCACGCGTGCCACCAGTGTGGTGTCGGCTGTAAAATCGGCGGGGGCCACACCCATAAGGCGCACCAGTTCGGCATTCTGCATTTTAACCTGTTCACGAAGCTGGTTCAGGGCTATCTTGGCACGCGATACCTCGGCGGAAGCCAAAGTACTATCCACGCCCGGCAGTAATCCGGTCCTAACACGCACCGCGGCATTATTGAGTATTACGGTAGTACGGTTAAGGTTTTTTTGTTGTGAAATTAGTAAGCGCTGGCTGGCAAGCAGGTTAAGATATGCAGCAGAAATGCGCACCTTTTGTTGAAATTGTTCCTGCTCGTAGTCCTTAGCCTGGCGCTCCACATCGGCTTTTGCCAGATTGATGCGCTGCTTCATCCGCCCGAAGGTAAAGAAGTCCCAGTTTACGTTAGCCAGGTACAATGCGCCAAAGGCAGCGTTCCAGTTCTGCTGGGGCAGCGGTAATCCTGAAGAGGCAACACCAAGGCCGCCAAAGCCGTAGAGTGGGCCGTTTTGCCCGTTTACGGTACCATAGTCCTGCTGGGCGGTAAGGTTAAGGTTAGGCAGGTAATCGCGCCGTGTTTGTTTAACGGTTTCGGCGGCGGCCTGGGCATACTTGCCTTTAGCTTTTACTAAACCGTAGTTTGCCATACCGGTATCTATAGCGTCCTTAAGGGAGAGGTTTTGGCTATAGCCCTGCGCGGCGGCGAGTATGAGAAGCAACATAATTCTCTTAATGCGCATGTAAATTATTTTAAGTAAACAATTGTATTTGTAGTACAAAGGTATAACAGCAACTATTTAAACAAACGTTTAAAGTGATGAATGCAATTCATCACACATTTTAGTACTCTTAGTGTAATATATGTTTACTTTGTAGTGTATTAATATACTATGAAGCTAACCTTTAAAAATATTATAGATAACAAGTGGTGGCAGGAGGTGCTTATACTTGTATTCAGCTTTATACTCTTTACGCTAAACGACTGGATTTTAATAAAATCCTGGAAAGGCGTATGGAGCGGTTTTTTA
>Ga0247803_1001555_pt1 | contig 11983 bp, 9 predicted proteins | sample UWRJL014104B1_FD_180928 | JGI IMG/M metagenome (GOLD analysis project Ga0247803, IMG submission 180928) | Plant litter microbial communities from Arlington Agricultural Research Station in Wisconsin, United States - UWRJ-L014-104B-1 | ecosystem: Environmental > Terrestrial > Plant litter >...
AGATCCAGTCTGAGTGGCGTGATTGAAACAAAATCATTTTCCATTGCCCAACGATCAGTCCCTTCTTCGGACGGTTCGAGAGGAATGACTGTAAACCAGTAATGCTTACGGCCCATCGGATCCAGACCGGGCTCTATTTTATTATCGTACAGCCTGACAGACTGCCGTGTCCATCTCACGCCTTTGGGGTTGACAGGAAAATTTACATTAATGAGATTCAGATGCGGATTTTTAAAAAGCAGGTCCAGTGCTTTCTCCACGAACGGATCCAGCACCTCGAAATTAGGTTCAATATCTCCAGCCGGCGTACTCAGAGCAATTCCCTTCATTCCAAAAAGCACGGCCTGTTTGGCTGCGGCAAGAGTCCCCGAATGCCACATGGCATTCCCCAGATTAGGACCCATATTAATTCCCGACAAAACAACATCGGGCTTGTCCCAAAGGTGCTGGCCCAGTGCTACGCAATCCGCCGGAGTACCGTTTACGCGATAAGCGTCAATACCATCAAATGCGACGGGAGATTTTTTGTAAGAAAGTGGCCGGGAAGCCGTAATTGCATGACCCATTGACGATTGCTCTACGTCAGGTGCTACTATTTTAACCTCGCCAAATCTTGATGCAATTTTTGCCAATGCTGCAAGACCCGGGCTATATATTCCATCATCGTTTGTTACCAGAATTTTCATAAGCTTGACTTTTTTACTAAAATGGTAATAAAATTGTGCCTGGTATGTTTTTTTAACATTTGGACCTGATCAATTCCTAGTCCTATGAAAAAAGTTAACTTGTTACATAATCCCACCGCGGGAGAAAAAGATTTTTCTAAAAAAGAATTATCGGCATTAATTAATGAAGGGGGATTTGACTGTTCCTATTCATCTGTGAAAGAAAAAGGCTGGGACAAATTTTCAGAGGAAACTGATTTCCTGATTATCGCTGGCGGTGATGGAACGGTAAGACGTACGGCAAAAGCGCTAATGAAACGCAAGCGGCTTGACAAGCAATATCCATTAGCACTGTTGCCCCATGGCACTGCGAATAATATCGCTGCTACATTAGAAATTGATGGCGATGTAAAAACCATCATCCGATCCTGGCACGACAGCAAACTTAAACCGTTTGATATCGGAAAAATTTATGGAATGGGTGAAGACCTTTTTTTCCTGGAAGGGTTTGGCTGCGGAATATTTCCAAGACTGATCAAAGTGATGGAAAAAGTGGAGGATGATCCCGAAAGTACAGCGGAAGACAGAATAAAAATCGCGAGAACCGTACTTTATGACGTGGTTCTGAATTACAAACCGCAAGATTGTAAAATTACTGCTGATGGTGTGGAGTATTCAGGAAAGTACATCATGGTCGAAGTAATGAACACGAAATCGATCGGTCCGAATCTGGAACTGGCCCCTCTGGCTGATCCCGGAGACGGAGAACTGGACATTGTACTTATTCCGGAAAGTCACCAGAAGTTGTTTGAGAATTTTTTAATCAGCAAAATTAACGGAGAAGAAGCCGATTTCTCTTTCACGATGATCAAGGCCAAAAGCGTTTCCATATACTGGGAAGGAAAAGATGTTCACTTGGACGATGAAAGAATTAAAGCCGATAGTCCGTTAAATGTGAAAGTAGATGTGCAGCCATCGATGCTGGAATTCCTTGTCAAGGCCTGAACAGCCTACTATTATCTTCAAAATATGAGACAACAAACGAATTAGTGGATCGCTCAATAACTTTTAGTTATTGGTGATAACAATTTATGATTGGCTTGCCAGGAAAGAGGTGGTTACTTTTGTATCAGAAATTTACATCAGGACGATGAAAATTTTGAAGTAATCATTCCAAAATTCCATAGCAATCAATCATGATCACCACAGACATTTGTATTATCGGAGCCGGCCCAGTGGGTCTTTTCGCTGTTTTTGAAGCAGGTTTGCTTAAAATGCGTTGCCATCTCATTGATGCACTTCCGGTTGTCGGCGGACAACTTTCCGAGATTTACCCACAAAAGCCAATCTACGATATTCCGGGCGCTCCGGGAATCATAGCGGAGGATCTCGTTAAAAATCTAATGATCCAGATTGAAGAATTCAAGCCAGGATTCACGCTGGGGGAAAGGGTGGAAGCGCTGGAAAAGCAGGATGACGGTTCCTATGTCGTCATGACAAATGAAGGCACCGAAGTGCATTGTAAAGTGGTTGTGATTGCCGCCGGACTTGGGAGTTTCGAGCCGAGAAAACCGGCAGTTGAAAAGCTTGAATATTTTGAAGGAAAAGGAGTGCATTATATGGTAAAACGTCCGGAACAGTTCCGTAATCAACGGATTGTGTTAGCGGGTGGAGGAGATTCTGCGTTGGACTGGACAATATTTTTGTCGGACATTGCTTCAAGGGTTACTTTGGTCCACAGGGGAGAAACATTTCGCGGCGCACCGGATTCAGCTTCAAAAGTATTTGAGCTGGCCGAAAGTGGAAAAATTGATCTGATACTACAATCGCAGGTGAGCAGCCTTGGCGGTAATGGTGTTTTGAAAGAGGTTTCCATCATCGGGAATGATAAAATTACAACAACTATTGCCACAGACAGTTTTATCCCGCTTTTTGGACTAAGCCCAAAGCTTGGACCGATAGCAGACTGGAATCTGGGCATTGAAAAATCCGCGGTACTGGTCGATACAATGGATTATTCTACCAATGTGGAACGTATATACGCGATAGGAGACATCAATACCTATCCGGGAAAATTGAAACTTATCCTTTGCGGGTTTCACGAAGCAGCAATCATGATGCAGAGTGCCTTCAAATACGTTTATCCGGAACAAAAACTGAGTTTTAAATACACCACCGTTAACGGCATCAATGCTTTTTAGTCATGATAAATATCACTGTTGAAGATCATAGCGGAAACCGCAGGGATTTGGAAGTACCAACCGATGTGGGTTTAAACCTGATGGAAGTTTTAAAAGCCTACGAATATGACATTCAGGCCACTTGCGGAGGAATGGGATTGTGCGCAACCTGTCACATAGAGGTTTTACGTGGCGCTGAGAATCTCAGGCAATGCAATGATAATGAGCTGGATACGTTGGACACATTGCCCGATGCTGACCAAAACAGCAGACTGGCCTGTCAGATTCGCCCCGGAGACGAAATGAACGGACTTGAAATCAGATTAAAAGCTTTGCAGGAAGCGTAGATTAAGGTTACAGAATTTTGGAATAATAGTACATAAACCTTCGCTGTGAATATAGCGAAGGTTTTTTATCAAAAATATCGGCTATCTCACATACAGCAAAGCTTCATTAACCCAGAGCTGGTGCATTTTCCCCGAAAAATGAAGTCCATCAGTGGCGATCATCGTCCGGTCATTCAATGCTTTTCTGGATATTGGAGTAATGTCAATAAAGCGTATTTTTAATTTTTCACACTCCTCCCTGGCTACCTTATTGAAATCGTCGATTTCTTTTGCGATCTGTTCTCCGTTGTTTCCATTGGCATAAGGCGTTACGCCCCAGTCTGGGATGGATAAAACAAAAACCTTACTTGCATCGTCGCCTGCGTATCCAATACTTTTAAGAAGCAATTCCCGGAACTCCTGTCGGTACTGATCAATATTTCTTCCCTGATATTGATTATTTACCCCGATCAGCAGCGAAACCAGATCGTATTTTTTCAAAGGCGGACTGCCCGTTAACGCACTCAGTAAATCGCCCGTTGTCCATCCAGTTCTTGCAATAATGTCGGGTTGAGATATCGTTTTACCCTGTTTTTGAAAGCTCCTGGCGAATAGCACCGGCCATCTTTCATCAACGGTTACGCTTTGCCCGATTGTGTAAGAATCTCCCAGGGCAAGGTAGGAGTAACCCGTTGTTGGCAAAACGGCTTCTTGTTTGTCTATAATTTCAGTTTCTTTTTTACATGCATCAAAAGAAAGCAGCGTAAAAAGGAGTACAGTGAAAACGGACATGGGTCTGGTCATAACAAAGTTGCTATTTTTGTTATATACCAATTTTTTTGTCGTTTGGATCGATCATCAGCTGTTATTTGTAACGTCATGAAGTTCTTGGATAACTGATTTTGCACATCACGTTTCAGGCCATCACGGCAATCATTGTCATAGCTGTATAAGCCAGATCATAGTTTCCTTTTATTTCAACCTGATCAATAACTGCTTCGGGCCTCAGTGCTTTGGTGAAAAGTTGCCAGGCAATGTCGGGCGTAAGTATAATGGATGATGTGATACGGTAGTCCGATTTTTCTGAAATTTTCCAACCACTTTCTGTTTTAACCAAAAACCACTTTCCCCCGATTTCAGAGCTTACTTCTATTTCAACAACGCTATCGGTATCAGCCTGGGTATTGCGGTACGTATGAGGAAGTCCTAAAATCAACGTACTGATAAAAGGATGAAATAGTTCTTTTGTCAGAATCCCCGGCCGGTTTGTGGCCTGCCTGATTTGTTGCTGATGATGCCATTTTTCAGTAAATTCCCTTGCAATATGAAACCAGTTTCTGGAAGTTTCTTCACCTGCCCAGGCAACTGAAAATAGTGCAGTGTCATCATCATTCAACGTTTGGATATGCGCAGCATATTCTTTGCCGGTGCTTTCCAATAAATCGGCTAAAACAACCGGGCTCATTCTTTTTGCAGATTTAACCCAATCAGCATTGAGTTGATTCAGATAATCGATCAGATCTTGGTAGGAATTAATTTCTCTGTCGGGTTTAGAAACAAACTTGTCTCTTGAAAATGATAACATTCTTAAATTCCCGTCCAACAGATGCGCAGCGACATCTTTAACCGTCCATAGTTTGGCAACGGTCCGTCTTTCCCAGTCACTCGCATCCAGCGATCTGAGAAGTTCGATCAGTTTTTCATCCAGAGTTGCAAAAAGGTGTTTTGTATCAATCATTGGTTTATTGCAGATGTCGGACAGGGAAATTTTTATTTTATGTTCAGCCGAAAGATGAAAGCCATTGGCTTGTATCCAGGGTAATAAGACAAATTTGAGGTTTTTTTTACTTAAGATGACAGCTAATGAGAATTAAAATATAGTTAGGTAAAAAATATTTATTTATACTTAAAAAATTGATAGTAAGATAGTTGTGTGTGAAAATGTATTTTATTTAAATTAAAAAATGAAAAGTAAATGAATTAGTTCTCGATGTAACTGCCTCATTTTGGTATTTTTGCCGCACATTAATTTAGTCGTTGCAAAGGTTTTTAAAGTTCTAAAAAGAATCGGAGTAACATTATAGTTAGAGAAAGATGACTTATTGCCTAGGAATAAAAGTAAAAGAAGGATTGGTTGCCATTGCTGACACGCGCATTACTGCCGGCACCAATACCACGGTTAAGAAGAAAATGTACATTACCCAGAAGGATAATTACTCACTGTTCATTATGACCAGCGGCCTTAGGTCCGTACGCGACAAAGCGGTGCATTACTTTGAAGAATTGCTGAACGACGGCGTTGTTTACAACAAACTTTATAAAGCGGTAAATGCTTTCGGTGAACAGATTAAAAAAGTCGCAGAGGAAGACAGGGCCTCTCTGGAACGTGCAGGACTGAAATTCAACCTGAATACCATTGTGGGCGGGCAGCTTAAAGATGACAAAGACCACAAGCTTTTTCTTTTGTATTCCGAAGGAAACTGGGTGGAGCTTGACGAGGGTTCCCCTTATGTGATTATTGGAAATTCGGGTCAGGGAAAGGCAATTTTGAATCGTGTTCTCAACGAGGAATCTACGATGAAACAGGCGCTCAAAGCCGGTTTCCTATCCTTTGATTCGACCAGAGTCAGTAACAATGACGTTGAATTTCCGATTGACGTGGTTCTTTACAAAAAGGACAGCTTTCAAATTATTGAGCACCGCTACGAGAAAAAGGATCTGGAACAAGTATCCGAGTTATGGGCTCAAAAATTAAAGGACGCCCTCGACGACATTCCGGAAGAATGGATGGATAAAACATTTGACAAAATTCCTGAGGTGATTGTGAAGGGGTAAGGAAAGGTCAGAAGTAAACAGTAGAAAGTTAATAGTAAAAGCCCGGTAAACGCATATCTGCATGACCGGGCTTTTTACTGTAAACTGTTTACTTCTGACTAAATTTTCACATTTCCCTTTTACTCAACTCCATACTTATCAAGCAAATACATCATTGCGGCCATGGATGCTGCGCCGAGTTCTAGTTCGCGTTTGTTGATTTTGTCAAAGGTATCGTTGTCGGCGTGGTGGTAATCGAAATATCTTTGGGAATCGGGGATGAGGCCAAGAAGAACTGTACCTTGCTGTCCAAGTGGGCCGATATCCGCACCACCACCACCCGGGCCGATTTCATGCAGACCGTATGGAGCAAACAAATCTGACCAGCTCACGATTTTAGCTTTTTGTGCTGGTGTCCCTACCACGCCAAATCCCAATGGAATAAACCCGCCACGATCGGACTCAATGGCTGCAAGATGTTTTTCCTTTTTTGATTTAGCAGAATCTGCATAAGCAATGCCACCTTTCAAACCGTTTTCTTCGTTCATGTACATGACTGCGCGTAAAGTATTGTTGGGTTTGTAACCCAAAACTTTCAGCAAGCGCACTGCCTCAATCGATTGTACACAGCCTGAACCATCGTCATGAGCGCCTTGTGCAAAATCCCAGGAATCCAGGTGTCCGCCTGCTACAATGTATTGTGTTTCAGATTTTGAGCCTTTTAATTCTCCAATCACATTGTGAGATTTTGCATCCGGGAGCGTTTCACAATTTTGTTTGAAATAAAACTCCGTTTCCGGTTTCTCTTTCAGCATTTTGCTAAGCAATTCCGAAGCATTGGTGGAGATCGACGCAGCCGGGATCATAGGTGCTCCGCTCGCGTAACGCATGCTTCCCGTGTGTGCAACATCATCCAGGCGGGTCGTCATCGCACGCACGATACAGGCGATTGCTCCCATTTTTGCAGCTTCGGTCGGGCCGGCGCCCCGCTGATCCACTGCACCTGCATAGGCAACAAATGTGTTCAGCCTGGTAGGATCCATCGGACGGTTAAAGAAGACAATTTTGCCTTTTACTTTTTCTACGCCCAAATCCCTGAGTTCCTGAAAATTCTTCACCTCAATGACTTTTGCCTTAATTCCCTCTTTCGGAGTGGAAACAGAACCACCAAGAGCAGCAATGGGCACATTGATCTTTTGTTTGCCCGAAACAATGTAACCCTGTTCTTTTGCGCCTCTTACCCAATGCGGAACCATCACGTTCTGAAGAAAAACATTATCAAATTTTTCTCCTGTCATGACGTCTCTGGTATATTCAACCGCTTTCGCAGCACCAGCCGAGCCACTCAACCGCGATCCGACATCCTGAGTCAGGTGCCTCAATACTTCGTAGCATTTTCCTTCACTCAGGGCAGTGTTGAAAATTTTACTAATGAAAATGGAATCCGTTTTGTAGTCCGACTGAGCCATAAGCGGTGCGCTCACACCCGTCAGACAAACGAGTATGGATGTAATTGTTTTCTTCATTTTCTAAAAGGAGTGATGGGTAACAAAAATTATCGGCTAAATTATCAAGAAGGTTTCACATTTTTACCTTGCCTTTTAGCAATTGACAAAAGCAATGCTGGCAGCAAGATCAGATTCGTACACATCGCAACCAGTAAAGTAATGGACACCATGACACCCATTGCTGCGGTTCCGCCAAAGCTTGAAGCCGCAAAAATGATAAATCCACAAAAAAGTATCACAGCAGTATACATCATGCTCAATCCGGTGCCAAATATGGAATTTGTAACAGCCTGAGAGGGACTTACGCCCTTGTTATAAAGTTCTTCGCGATATCTGGTCAGGAAATATACGGTTCCGTCCGAGGCAATACCAAATGTAATACTGAAAATAAGGATGGTGGTAGGCTTGAAATAAATTCCGAAATATCCCATAATGCCTGCTGTCAGAGCCAAAGGAATCAGGCAGGGAAGTTTCGACAGAAGTATGATCGGGATGGAGCGAAAAAGCACCATTCCCACGATAGCAATAAGTCCGATGGCGATCAACAGACTTTCGTAAAGATTGCTTAGCAGATAATCATTGCTTTTCAAAAATACCAGGCTATGACCTGTGAGGCTCACTTTGTATTTGGCAGGACTGAATATTGAATCAACCTTTGGACGGATTTGCTGCATTAGTGTTTTAATACGTTCAGAACCCACGTCAGCCATTTGAAAACTTACTCTGGTGACACTTTTATCTGCGTTCAAAAATGAATTGATCTGTTTTGCTGCTCCTTGTTTTCCCTGAACGTAGCCAGTCAGTTTATTCAGTTCCAGCACACCGGGTAAAGCATAATATTTGGCATCACCGCCGCGGTAAGCCTGATAGAGAAAGCGAGATGCTTCTACAACTGAAACAGGCTTCGAAAATTCAGGAAATTTGGCCATCTCATTTTGAAATGACTTGATTTTGTAAAGCGTTTGTGCCTGATCTCCAAATACACCGTTCGGTTCTTTGGTATCGATCATGACCTCGAATGGCAAAACACCATTGAAATTTTTCTCGAAAAAACGGAGATCAGTATACACCACGTCTTTTTTTGGCAGATCATCCACTACATATCCGATGGTCTGGATTTTAGTCATGCCAAAAGCGGAAATTATGATCATGATAACCATGGCAATGTAAATTTCTTTCCGGCGGTAATGCACCAGGAAATTCACTTTCGTCAGGAAACCCATAGCCCACTTACCGTCCAGATGTTTCATATGGCGCGCTTTTGGCACATCCATGTAATGCAGGGTGATCGGAAGCAAAAGCAGGCAAAGCACGTAAGTGACCATGACACTTATGGCAGCGACAATCCCGAATTCAACCAGTAAACTACTGTTGGTAAAATAGAAAACCCCAAACCCAATGGCTGTCGTGATATTTGCAAGAAACGTTGACAGGCCGATTTGTTTGATCATTTCCCGGATGGCGTCATCCTTTGTCCGGCTATCACGGAGTTCTGTCTGATACTTATTGATCAGAAAAACACAGTTGGGAACGCCAATCACAATGAGCAGTGGCGGTATAAGTCCGGTAAGCGCAGTGATTTTGTAATCAAATAGATGAAGAATTCCGACCGAGAAGATTACGCCGATCAGTACCACCACGATGGATAAAATCGTCAGACGGAAGGATCGGAAAAATGCCCAAAGAATGACCAGGGTTACAAATACGGCCAGTCCCATGAACAATTCCATTTCACCGGAAATCTTTTTCATGTTGACCGTCCTGATATACGGCATGCCTGAGTAGTGGAGATCGGTCTTGTATTTTATAGCAAACTCTTCCGCGATGGCCTCAATATCGCCGACGATTGACAGCCTTCGTTTAGAATTTAATTCTTTATCGTTAAATGTAATGACAATCAGTGTTGCGTTTGATCCGGAGTTCAAAACCAGCCCTTCGTAAATTGGAAGATTCAGAATTTCCTTTTTGATGCTGTCAACCTCGGTCTGGGTGGAGGGAATCTGACGAATTACCGGTGAGAAATCAAATTGCTTCAAACTATCATTTCTGACCGCTTTGTAAACATTTGCCAGAGAAAGTACACTTTTAATACCCTCTGTTTCCTTGATCCGTTGGGAAAGTTTGCACCAGTCGCGAAATTTATCGAGTTCAAAAAGCTGCGGATCCTGCCAGCCGATGACCATGACACTACCGTCTTCACCGAATAATTTTCTGAAATCCTGATACTCTTTTTCTACCGGATCATTGGAAGGTAATATTCTTGCAAACTGATAGGAGAGTTCAATTTTGTTGGCTTCATAAGCCATGAATATTGTAGATATTAATACCAATGCAACCCACATAAGCCGGTAGCGGATGATGTAAGTCGCTATTTTATTCCACATATACTATAATTATTTTTTTTACAAAAGGCGCAAATATACATACTGAGCGCTTAAAATTCAGCTTTTTTTAAGCTTATCTGTCTATTGACATGTATTCATACAAAAGTCGCTCCACACGGATTTGTCAATAGACTTCTATTTACCCATACCCAAAAAAGGAAGGTTTTGTTGAGCAATTAAACAGCCATTATTTTTTCAAGATGATGATATTCAATTCCGAAGTAAGCTTTGGCATCTTTGATTTTTTTCAAAAGATCGGACTGGGTTGACGGGTTGTTTTTGCTTTTTACTCCCACAATCATCACATTTTTAGGGGTATGTGCGTCGGAAATAAATTCAAACACTTTGGTTTTGTAGCCAAAGTATTCCAGTATCATTGCCCGGATTCCATCTGTGACCATTTCTGCCTGGCGTTCTAAAAATATGCCGTGTTTAGTCAGGAAGTCCACATCGTTCGCAGTTTTGTGTTTTTCAATTTCCCTTCTGATCTGTTTGTGGCAGCATGGAGCAACCACAATCAGGTCAGCATTGCCATAAATACCTTTGGCAATGGCGTCATCTGTGGCGGTATCGCATGCATGAAGTGCAATGAGTATGTCGGTGCCACTATTTTCATATTGTTCAATGGTTCCCTCCTGGAAATTCAGGTTTTCGAACCCGGATTTTTCTGCAATGTCATTACAAAGTGTGACCAGATCATGACGGAACTCCACGCCGGTAACTTCTGCCCGCCTGTGCAGCACATTTTGCAAATAATCGTAAAGTGCGAAAGTGAGGTATCCTTTGCCGGAACCCATATCCACAACTTTCAAATTTTCTTTCGATGGAAGATCTTTGATAAACGTGCTTAAAATTTCAACATAATGATTGATCTGCCGATACTTATCCTGCGCATTTTTAAAAACCTTTCCTGCACTATCCGTGATTTTTAACTCGGCCAGATAAGGTTTATCGGCAGAAGTGATCAGGCGGTTTTTTTCTTTATCATGACTTAAAGACGGGCTTGCCTTTGCAGTAGGTGCTTTTTTCTTCAAAAGGACCTTATTGCTGCTTATAATTTCCAGATGAAAATCAGCGGTGGTTGTGAAGATTGTCGCCAGTTGAAATCCGGAAGCTAGGTAATTCCCAACCGTTTCTACGGCTGTCAGCGCGTCGTAATTCTTAACAATATCTTTGGTTTTATAGCGGTACGTGAAGCTTAACTTTTCCTCTTTTTTGATCAGTATCCTTTTAATATAGATCTTTTTCAGGTTTTCTTCTTTGCCCTTGTAATTCCCCAAAAACATACTCGAGAAGGTCCCGGTGCCAAGGCTTTCATCCAGAAGGGACACGAATTCTTTAATTTGCTGATTTGTAATCATTGATTTTTATTCTCCTTTATTTAATCAACTGCATATCACGGCATACAGTTTGTTTTAGGCCAGAAATTTTTGATTTATTTCAACAGGACCGATTAAAATTTAGTAACAGCCGTTTTAGGGATCTCCATTTCTATTCTCGTGCCTTTTTCCAGTTCCTCATAAATCTGAATTTTGCCAGATAGGCTCGCGATCCGGTTTCGAACATTAGTTAACCCGACTCCGTGTTTTGAGCTGTTATTGAGGCCAATGCCATTGTCGCTGATGGAGAGGAGTATATTTTTAGCATTTTCGTTTAAGCTGAGTGAAGCGATTGTGGCTCCGGAATGCTTAAATATGTTGTTTGCAAGTTCTAAAACTATGCTGTAAAGCTCAAACTCTACCTTGTTCCCATAGCGTTTGTCGAGCCCGTTGGAATCAAAGGTAAACTCGATATTCTTGTTTTCATTCAGCTTATTTACCAGGCGCTGTAATGCGGTAATTAGTCCGTGTTCCTGTAATTCCGCGGGCATCAGATTATGTGATAAGCTGCGTACTTCACGATATGCGGCACCTACCATTTGATGGACACTATTGTATATTTGTTGCTCTTCCGCCGACAATGCTTTTTTATCAATTCCGTATAAATACCAGTTCAGGGAAGCCAGCGTTCCCCCCAGATGGTCATGAAGCTCGGCTGCAACCCTTTTACGCTCAATGGTTTGTCCCTGAATCAGCGCTTCTTTGATTTCAGCATTTTTTCTTCTTA
>Ga0247803_1001556_pt1 | contig 11982 bp, 11 predicted proteins | sample UWRJL014104B1_FD_180928 | JGI IMG/M metagenome (GOLD analysis project Ga0247803, IMG submission 180928) | Plant litter microbial communities from Arlington Agricultural Research Station in Wisconsin, United States - UWRJ-L014-104B-1 | ecosystem: Environmental > Terrestrial > Plant litter >...
TACCGGTATGGGCAAGGGTAAAGGCAAAGGCAAATCCGGGCAGGACGTGCAGCTTAGCGACATCATTAAAAAGCAGGAGGGTTTAGCTAAGAAGATGCAGGAAGGTAATTCGCCTGGCCAGGGCAAAGGCGAAAAGGAAGGGGATAAAGAGGGCGAAGGCCAAAAAGAAGGCGGCAAGCAAAAGGGCGATAAGCCTGGCGGCGAACAACCGGGCGGCAAACAAGGCAAAGGCAAGGAAGGCCAGGGCCAGGGAGAGGGAGAAGGCCAGGGTGATGGAGACGGAAGCGGTGGAGAAGGCAACGCCGAGAAGCTGTTAGAGATATACAAAGAACAACAGCAGCTACGTGAACAGTTACAGCAGTTACTGGATAAGCAGGGTATGGGCGGTAACGGCCAGAATGCGTTACGCGAAATGAAAGCCATAGAAAAGCAATTGCTCGACAAAGGCTTTAAAAATGAGACGGTGCAGCGCATGCAAAACCTTAAGCAGGATTTATTAAAGCTTGACAAGGCCATGCTGCAACAGGGGCAGGACAACAAAAGGCAGAGTGAAACCAATAAAAAGGACTTTAGCAACACAGCCAATGAGCTGCCTCAGGCCGTTAAAGATTATCTAAACAGTGTAGAGATATTAAACAGACAAACACTACCTTTGCGCCCGAATTTTAACCAAAAGGTGCAGACCTACTTTAAGAGCAATGATTAGTTTTAACTACGAAACAAGCTTTGAATTGACAGACGAAGCAAAGCATGAAGCTTGGCTTGCCGATGTGATAGAGAGCGAAGATAAGACCGAAGGCGAGATTAATTACATCTTTTGTGATGATGCCTACCTGCTGGAAAAGAACATAGAGTTTTTAAACCATGATACACTTACCGATATTATTAGTTTCGACTATACTATGGGTAACCTTATCAGCGGCGATATTTTTATTTCGGTAGAGCGGGTGCGTGAAAATGCGGTTGAGTTTAACGTGCTTTTTGAAGATGAGTTGCGCCGTGTTATGGCGCATGGGGTATTACACTACTGCGGCTATACCGACAAATCTGAGGAAGGCGAGCAAGAAATGCGCGCTAAAGAAGAAGAAAAAATGAACCTGTTCCACGTGGAACAGTAGGTAATTTTTGGCGTCGATTTATGTTCCACGTGAAACATGTCGTCGTTCGGTTTGTGTTTCGTTCCACGTGGAACAAATTAGATAAAACAAAACAGGCTGTTCCACGTGGAACAGCGGTGAAAGGAAAAGAAAATGTTTCAGGAAGTATATGATGTAATTGTTGTGGGTGCCGGGCACGCAGGCAGTGAAGCTGCCGCGGCGGCAGCAAACATGGGGTGCAGTACGCTGCTGGTTACCATGAGCCTGCAAAACATTGCCCAGATGTCATGCAACCCTGCTATGGGAGGTATTGCAAAGGGGCAAATTGTACGCGAAATAGACGCCCTTGGCGGGTATTCGGGTATCGTGACAGATAAGACGGCAATCCAGTTCAGGATGCTTAATAAGAGTAAAGGTCCTGCAATGTGGAGTCCGCGCGCCCAAAGCGACCGCATGCGTTTTGCCGAAGAGTGGAGGCTGATGCTGGAGCGCACGCCAAACCTTGACTTTTACCAGGAAATGGTTAGCGGTGTTATTATTGAAAACGGTGTGGTTAAAGGCATCCGTACGTCGCTGGGATTAGAGATAAAAGGCAAGACTGTGGTGCTGACGAATGGTACGTTCCTGAATGGTTTAATCCATATTGGGGAGAAACAATTTGGCGGCGGCAGGGCAGGAGAAGGTGCTTCTTATGGCATAACTGAGGATTTGGTTAAGGCAGGTTTTACATCCGGCAGGATGAAAACCGGTACGCCACCAAGGGTAGATGGCCGCTCGCTTGACTATAGTAAAATGATAGAACAGCCCGGTGATGTAAACCCCGATAAGTTCTCTTATATGGATATTACGAAGCCGTTGGTACAACAGCGCTCGTGCTATATGACGTATACCAGCGAACTGGTGCACGATGTATTGCGGGAAGGTTTTGACCGTTCGCCAATGTTTAACGGGCGTATCAAAAGCCTTGGGCCACGGTATTGCCCATCTATAGAAGATAAAATAAACCGCTTTGCCGATAAAGACCGCCACCAGCTTTTTGTAGAGCCAGAGGGTTGGGATACGGTTGAAGTATACGTTAACGGTTTTAGTACCTCCCTTCCGGAGGACATACAATTTAAAGCGTTGCGCAGCGTAGAAGGCTTTGAAAAAGTTAAATTCTTCCGTCCCGGCTATGCTATAGAGTATGATTATTTCCCACCTACACAGCTTAAGCATTCGCTTGAAACCAAGCTGGTGGAAGGTCTGTATTTTGCCGGGCAGATAAACGGTACTACCGGATATGAAGAGGCAGCCTCACAAGGGCTGATGGCTGGTATCAATGCCGCGCTTAAGGTGCAGGAAAAAGATCCATTTATCCTTAAGCGTAATGAGGCGTACATAGGCGTACTCATAGATGACCTTATTACTAAAGGTACAGAAGAGCCCTACCGGATGTTTACCAGCCGTGCCGAATACCGCACGCTATTGCGCCAGGACAACGCCGACTTTAGGCTTACTCCGCTTTCGTATGAAATAGGCTTAGCCAAAGAAGAACGCCTGCGCCGTATGGAAAAGAAACGTGATGCCAGCGATGCGTTTGTAAACTTTTTTAGAGAAACAAGTGTGACGGCTGCTGAGGCGAATCCGATATTAGAAGAGAAAGGTTCGTCGCCCATGTCGCAAGCCGATAAGATGTTTAAAGTATTTTCACGCCCGCAAATGGAGCTTGAGGATATTCTGAAGTTTGAAAAGGTGGCTGAATATGTTGCAGAGCATAACTTGGATAGGGAAGTTGTAGAGCAAGCCGAGATACAGGTTAAATATTCGGGCTATATTGAAAAGGAGAAAAATAATGCCGATAAGCTTAACAGGCTTGAGGATGTAAAGATCCCGGAGAATTTCGATTTTGACAAGATAAAGTCCCTGTCGTTTGAGGCCCGCGAGAAGATGAAAAAAATACGTCCCGTAACCATTTCGCAGGCATCGCGCATTAGCGGAGTGTCTCCGTCAGATGTTTCGGTGCTTTTAATACACATGGGACGCTAATGATGTTTCACGTGGAACAAACAAAAATTGAGGGGCTGTCCGCTTCCATTTGCTACGCCAATTCGGGTCAAGCCCTTGGGTCGACCAAGGAGAAATCTCCGGTTTTTGAAATTTTGAGATTTCTCCATTTCGCTTCGCTTCAGTCGAAATGGAAGATGAAAATTTTGGTGTTTTTAATGGCAATGGTTTTAACAGCATGTGGTACACCACGACACGCTGTAGAAATTCACGACTATGTACTGGCCCCAAACGGTAAGCAAATACTTGGCAAAGAAAAAGGGCTTACGGCCTTTATTTTCGAGAATAATCAGCGAAAAGAGCCATTCGTGCAATTTGCCGCCAACAAGTACGGTGTAGGCCAATATGTAGATGTAAGCTACTGGGTAACGGTAGACGGCTACCGATTTAAGGTATTTGTATATGATACTGATGAATTGCAAAAATATTTTGACATGGGGCAGTTTATGGTAACAAATCAGGAAACAATACAAAATATAGTAGGCTCTGCCGAAAAGTTTGTTGGACTTTCTATGATTACAGATGCTAATGAAGACTGCCTGGATGAGCATTCGCTTTTTAATAAAATAGCCACCGCTTACCTTAAAAGTTTAAAAGACGAATACAACAATCTATAATGGATTTTAAAGAAGACAAGATTTACCTCACGGTAAAAGACCATTCCGTTTCCGGAGAAATATTTCAGTTGCTGCGCGATGAAACCTTCGACCTCCTCAAAACACATCCGCAGCCCGCTCTGGAAAACCTAGGGCGCTATTATGAGAGCGATGACTATATCTCGCATACTGATGGAAAGCGTTCTTTTTTTGAAAAAATTTACCATGCAGTAAAGCAAAAAGCTTTAAGGGATAAAATAAACTTATTGCAACAGTTTAAGCCATCTAAAGGCGAACTGTTAGACATCGGTGCCGGTACCGGTGATTTTCTTGTAGTGGCGAAAAATAACAACTGGAATATAACCGGTATAGAACCCAGCGAAAAAGCAAAAGGGATTGCAAATAACAAAGGTATTCCGTTTACGGGTAGTATACAGGATGTTGAATCACACAGTAAAGATGTAATTACTATGTGGCATGTGCTGGAACATGTGCCTGATGTGCGCCTCCAAATTTCAGAATTGAAACGTGTGCTAAAAGAAGATGGAGTAGTTTTTATTGCTGTACCCAATTTCAATTCGGATGATGCCAAATATTATGGCGAATACTGGGCGGCTTACGATGCGCCCCGGCACCTTTGGCACTTTAGTAAAACGGCTATCAAAAAACTTTTTGCAGAGCAGGAGATGGAATTGGCAAACATCCTCCCAATGAAATTTGACAGTTTTTATGTGAGCCTTCTGTCTGAAAAATATAAAACCGGGAAAATGAAATTTATTAGCGGATTTTGGCGCGGACTCGTCTCGAATATCAAAGCAGGCAAAAATATGGAATATTCTTCGCATATTTACGTGCTAAAGAATGCTAAAAACGCAAATAAGGCGATTTAAGACAGTTTTAGAACCTGAGGCAAGGGTTTTGCTTTCAAAAAAGAGAAAATTTACCACAGCGAATAATAAAAAGTCAAATTCAATTAGTGTTACTTATTGATAGCCTAAACCGAATAGATTTAATTGATACAGAGAAATCATTAAATAAATGCCGCATTTTTGGTACGTTGTGCGGAATTACTATTTTTACCAAATATTTAAAAACAAAACTAATTTCAGAAAATGAAAAAATCACTTTTAATACTGGGTGCTGCCCTTGCCATGATTTCGTGTAATAAAGAAGCTGCCGCCACTGAGGGATTTAAAACGGCTTATGTAGATACGGCAAAACTTGTAGATGAATCAGAAGAGTTAAAAGATCTTGAGGCTAAAGCGAAAGTTAAAGAAGAGGAACTGGGCAGGGAATTACAGCAGGAAGCACGCCAGCTACAGCTTGATGCTGCCAGCTTCCAGAAAGAGGCAATGGTAAAAGGCGAGCAGTGGGCACAGCTACGCGGCCAGGACCTGCAAAAACGCGAACGTGATTTACAGGTTAAGCAACAAACTATGCAGGAAGAGTTTGCTAAAGAGTTTGGCGTAAAGCGCGATACTATAGTAAGCCAAATGAAAACGCTTATAAAAAAATTTGGCAAGAAAAAAGGTTATGACTATGTTTACGGAACCGGAGATGCCGCAAGTATTTTATATGCAAAAGACAGCTATGACATTACCAAAGACATACTTAAACAGCTGAACGATAAGTTTAAAGGGTCTGCTAAAAAAGAAGAGCCAGCTGCTGCTGAGCCAGCTAAAGAAGAAACTAAATAATCAGGACCTGACTTAATAATAATAAATGCTTCCGGAAACGGGAGCATTTTTATTTTAAAAATGTAAGATTATTTTCTTAAATTGCGTTTTTTACTTATATATACAACCAATGCACCAACTTTCTGCCACTGCTGAGTATGCAATGCGGTTTATAAACCAGACCAACCGCTCGGTGTTCCTTACCGGTAAAGCCGGTACGGGGAAAACTACCCTGCTTAAGGAAATTATCCGCACCACGCATAAAAATGTAGTGGTGGTGGCGCCTACGGGTATTGCCGCGCTTAATGCGGGGGGTGTAACCATACACAGCATGTTCCAGTTGCCGTTTGCAGGGTTTTTGCCTACCACTTCGCAGGAATATGTGTCTGACAGCGTGCGGTTTGAGAATAAAAATTCGTTGCGCAGGCACTTTACCATGCGCGGTGAAAAGAAAAACGTAATCCAGAATATGGAGTTGCTGGTTATTGATGAAGTGAGTATGCTCCGTGCCGACCTGCTCGATGCCATAGACTATATGCTGCGCAGCATCCGCCAGCGAAATACACCTTTTGCGGGCGTGCAGGTGCTGTATATCGGCGACCTGTTGCAGCTTCCGCCCGTGGTGCGAAATGAGGAGTGGGACGTAATGCGCCATTTTTATAGGGGTAAGTTCTTCTTCCACAGCCATGTAGTGCAGGAAAGTCCGCCCGTGTATATCGAATTGGATAAAATTTACCGCCAGAGCGACGATCGCTTTATAGGCGTGCTTAATAACCTAAGGAACAATGTTATAACCAATGTTGATATTAAGATATTAAATGAATTTGTAAACCCTGCCTTTGAACTTAAAGACCATCCGGGCTTTATAACCCTTACCACACACAATGCTAAGGCCGACACCATGAATGCTAAAGCGCTTGAGGACCTTGAAGGGAAGGAGTTTATTTATATGCCGGATATAGTAGGCGAGTTCCCGGAGAAAATTTACCCCGTGGAACAATCGCTTAAGCTTAAAAAAGGCGCACAGGTAATGTTCATTAAGAACGACCTCTCACCTGAAAAGCGGTATTTTAACGGGAAGATAGGCCTTATAGAATCGCTTACCAAAGACGAAATCCGCGTTTATTTTCCCGATGATAATTATACTATTGAGGTAGAAAAATATGAGTGGGAAAACATTCGTTATACGGTAGACCCCAACACTAAAGAGGTAAAAGAAGAGGTTTTGGGTACGTTTGTCCACTATCCCCTGCGCCTGGCATGGGCTATAACCGTGCACAAGAGCCAGGGACTAACGTTTGACAAAGCTGTGCTTGATGTATCGCAGGTTTTCATGCCAGGTCAGGCTTATGTTGCGCTGAGCCGTTTGCGTTCGCTAGAGGGGCTTATTTTGCTTTCTCCCATGCGGATGAACGGCATCAATAATGACGAAGATGTAATGCAGTATGCCGAGGGCAGGGCAGGGGAAGACGAACTAGCCAACTCGCTCGAACAGGAAACATTGCGGTTTGCAGCTAATTACCTGAAAGAGAGTTTTAACTGGGTACACCTCGCTAACCAATGGCAACAGCATAAAATGAGCTACCTGCAGGAGGGCGAAAAAACCGTTAAAGCACCGCACCGCCAGTGGGCCGCCCAGCAGGAAGACCGTATTCACACACTACTGGGCGCTGCCGCAAAATTTGTAAGCCAGCTGGACAAGCTTTTTAGCACAAATCCCGTAGACCGTAATTTTGTGCAGGAGAGGGTAGTGGCAGCCGTGGGTTATTTTTTCCCCGTTATGGATAATATAGCCACCAGCCTGTATACCAAGATTGAAGAAGTGCGGAGGCTAAAACGTGCTAAGGCTTTTTATGACGAACTCAGCGCATTAGAAGAACAGCAAACCAATGTGATGCTTAAAATGCTGCGCGCCAAAAAGTTGGCCCAGGTGCTAGCAGCGGGTGAAGATATTACCAAGGATGCCCTGCTTACACCGGAAATACAGACCTACAAATCTGATAAAATTGATGCCATAAGGGCCATACTTAAAAACAACCCAGTAAGCCTGGTTGAGGAGGAAGAGGACGTATATGAAGACCGCTATGCCCCTAAAAAAGAAAAGAAACCAAAAGGATCTACGCAGTTAGAAACTTTTGAAATGTGGCAGCAGAAAATGAGCATTAAAGAAATTGCCGAAACCCGGAAGCTTACCGAAACCACCATACAAAGCCACTTAGCAAGTTTAGTGCAACGGGGCAAAATAGCCGTAACCGATTTACTTACCGAAGATAAAATCGCCGCGCTGGCTAAGGCCTTTGAAGGATTTGAAGGGGAAGCGCTTGGCCCGCTTAAAGAAAAGGTAGGCGATGCGTTTAGTTATGGCGAGCTGCGGATATATAAAGGCGAATTAGACCGCAACCGCGAAGTCTAAAATACTGACCTACTAAAATTCTAAGAATCCAAAAATCCAATCATCGAAAATCCACTTATCCAACAATCGCTTCCGACAGCCAGCTTAATAACAATACACAAGGCACAAAGTAAATGGCTATGGTTCGGGCGCCGTCATAGTCTTTTGCAAGGCGCTGGCCCAGCAGCAGCAGCAAAAGTGTTGCGCCGCTAAGTACACCAGCATAATAGGCGAACTGCGTACCTTCGCCCATCCATATCTTTATCATTCCGATAACCGAAAAAGCACCGGCAAGTATTTCTAAAACAAGGATAAGTGCTACCGCTGCAGGCACTATATTTTTAATGGGTGTCGATGCAAAGTGGCTTTTTAGCCAGGCTACGTTTCCGGCCCAGTCCATAATTTTATCGTAGCCGCTTTGTATAAAGGTAACTGCGTAAAATGCAAGTATCAGCAGTATAGCGGCTTGTAAAGGTGTTTCCATGTGTTATTTTGTTTATTGGTTGACCAAATGTAGTAAAACTTTGTTATACAGAAGTTTTGCTTGTGTGAGAATTTTTTGCTTATTAAAATCACGTAGCACGATTATTTTCTTATATTTGTAAAAAATACTTGTATGGTATCTACACGATTAGGCGAATTTATAGAGGCGGTGGGCATTAGCTACTACGCCTTTGAGAACACTATTGGCGCGAGCCGTGGCGCCATAAGTAAGGCAGTAAAAGACGAAAAAAGCATAGGAAGTAATGTGCTCGAAAAGATACTGATACACTTCCCTCAGCTTAACCCTGACTGGTTACTTACCGGGAACGGAGCCATGTTTACATCGGGCGCTTCAGAGACCGGTGTTAAACAATACCGCCTGCGCACTGATAATATTATAGAAAACCAACGCATACCCTTATATAACCTTGAAGCAGTGGCAGGCATTGTGCCGCTTTTTGGCAATGCGGCTGCTACAAAACCAGCCGACTATATCTCTGTACCCCACCTGCCCAAGTGCGACGGCGCAGTATATGTTACGGGTGACAGTATGCGCCCCGTACTGAACAGCGGCGACATTGTAATGTACAAGATTATCGACGATATTAAAAATAGTATTTTTTATGGCGAAATGTACCTTTTGGGGCTCGACCTGGGCGGCGACGAATACATTACTGTAAAATACATACACCGCAGCGATGCCCCTGATTACCTAAGGCTGGTAAGCGAAAACCCGGCCCATTCGCCTAAAGAAGTGCCGCTTACAGCAGTACGCGCCATGGGATTGGTTAAGGGTAGTATCAGGATTAATTCGATGTTTTAAGGGACACTTTCTATTGCGAGAAATAATTGCTTATGAAACATCCCTACCTGTATTTGTGGGCAGTGAGCCTGATATGCCTGGTTAGCCTTGTATGCTATTCGTCATCTGATAGCACATTGGATATAAATGTTCATGATACCTACTATGTCATCAGGTACAGCCACGGTTATCTGCTTTTAGCAATTTTGTTTTTTGTTATTGGATTACCGTATTTGCTTCCGGTGTTTCTGAAGAAAAAGCTGTACAAGTGGGCTGTGCATTTGCATGTTTGGGGTAGTATAGCTTTTTTAATTTACCTGCTCAGGCTGATGTATCCTCCCGTATTTTTACCGGAACGCTATTATACAAATTCCTCTTATGCTTTTGAAGACGCTATAAATTCTGCTCTTACAATGCTCTTGTTTCTATTATTTTTTATCTTAATACAAATACTCGCGCTTGTAAATTGTGTTGTTGCAGTCATCAAAAAAACCTGACCCGAGAGGGCAAACAGACGAAGTAAACCTGAAACTAGAACTTATGCATCCTGATGTGCGGGATATCATCTTCTAAATAGCCTTCGCCTTCGTGGATAAAGCCGTGGCTTTCGTAAAATTTCTTCAGGTATTCCTGTGCCGAAATGGTTATGGAATTTGTAGCATAATGCTCCTGTATTCCGGCGATGGCCGCGCGCATAAGTTCGTGTCCCCACTTGCGTTCCCGATATTCGGCAGCTACAACTACACGGCCTATCGAGGCATTATCGAAATAATAGCCCGGTGCGAAAAGCCTTGCATAAGCTACCACTTCGCCGTTAAATGTGCCAAGCAGGTGCAGCGCCTTGCCATCTTTACCGTCAATATCGGGGTATACGCAGTTTTGCTCCACTACAAACACGTCTGCACGCAGTTTTAGGGACTGGTATAGTTCGTCAGTAGAAAGTGCGTTAAAACGCTTTATTTGGAATGTAATGCTCATTTGAATTGTGCCGATCGTATAATGCTTTCGAGTTCGAGTATCAGGTCGCGCTTGGGTGATGACGGGCTGTAAATAAAACCCTCAATAACCAGGTAGTTGCCGTGCTTATCATCGCGTATGGCATAGTTTATAAAAGGGCCTCCCATAAAATCGTTCTTCATTTCCCAGTTGCCCCGGGTTTCAAAGGCGCGGCGGTCTTTAAAGCTGGTCATAAACATAGAGGGTGCGTAGGCCTGCTCGGTTATCATGTAGGTACCTGCCTCCCTGCCGTGTATGTACAGGCTGCCGATGCTGTCGCGCATGGCGATAATGTTGTTAAGCATGTCTTTATTGCGCTCCAACGCAATGTAGGGCACTTTGTAGAGCAGCACATTGGTATTGCCACCGGGAATTTCTTTCTTAAGCCAGGTAAACACTTCATTTTTTAACGCAAATCTATAGCTAACGGGCATTTGCAGGTTTATGCCGTAGCGGTTCATAAAAAATGTAGAGTCAATAAGGCCTTCCGCCACATTGCGCTTTTGGCTTACCGTAATTTCGCCCTGGTGTATGGCTTTTATAATTTCGTCGCTGTACATCCGGATGGCTTCAAGCAGTTCGGCGGTGTTTTTTCCGGTAAGGGTAAACACATTTTGGGGCGTACAGTAGTTATTTTGCCGGTACCTGTACCCCCGGTTAATGCTGTCGCCTTTTTCAACAAAAATAATGTTGCGGCTTTTTTTAATGTCGCCCTCTACGTCAAACGCCTGGCCGCGGTACTGGTTGAGCGTAAAAAGAGGCTCTTCCTGCGTGAGGCCGTCTACCGGGGCGGCAAACTTTTTCCTTAGGCTGTCGCCTACCTGTCCGTTCCAGAGCGCATCACTCATTATGATATTTACCTCGTTGAGGTTCCCTTCGCTAACAGCTTTTGCCACCGAATTTTTTTTACATGAAAAAGTGCAGCCAATAAGTAAAGCCAGGGCTACTATTTGCTGCACTCTTTTCATAAAAAAATATGGTTTACCGGCGTTAGTTATCGCCAATTTTGAGTTTCATACCCGGCTTTATGCTCTCGCCGTTTATTTTGTTCCAAGTTTTAAGGTTTTCTACCGTAACACCCGGATGCTGCCGTGCTATGCTAAACAGCGAATCGCCTTTCTGCACAATATAAAGAGACGCTTCCTCATAAGTTGTATCGCGTCTTTTTACGACAGTTAAGCTTGTTTTAGCTTCCGGCGCAAGGGTGGCTTCCGTGCTGTTTTCCTTAACATCTTCATTGGCTGTAATCTCCTGGTTAGATTGGGTATTATCTTTAGCAACAGCAGCTATCGCTGTTTTACCCACCGGTACCACTACTTTTTTAGCAGGGGTGGTATCTTTAGCAACTGTAGCGGCAATGGCCTGCTCCGGCTCTTGTATAGCGAGGGTTTCTTTAACCGTAACGGTTTTCTGTATCTTCAGCTTTTGGCCGGGATGTATCATGTTGCCTTTAATGCGGTTCCACTTGCGCAGCTCGGCCAGGCTTACGTTGTACTTATCAGCAATAGAACCCAGTGCATCGCCGCTTTTTACGGTATGCGTTTTGTAGGTTGTTTTTGTATTGCTGTTGTATTTACTGCGCTTTGGCGTATGAACTGCTACAGCTTCTTCCCTGCCACTATTTACCCAATACGGCCTTTCGCGTTGCGCCTCCTCATGGTCTACAAAGGCGTATATAGCGTTTTCGTTGCTTACAAAAAGGGCCACTTTATCCTTTGGCAGGCGCAGGAAGTGCGCTTTACCTTCGGTATGGGGTATTACGTCAAGCTTATAGGTAGGGTTTAAAAACTGCAGTTCGCTAACCGGCACATCAACCAGGCTGGCTATTTGCTTAAACGACATTTTGCGCTTTACCATTATGGTATCGGTCTCAAAATAAGTCATTTTAGCCCTTTTG
>Ga0247803_1001562_pt1 | contig 11952 bp, 15 predicted proteins | sample UWRJL014104B1_FD_180928 | JGI IMG/M metagenome (GOLD analysis project Ga0247803, IMG submission 180928) | Plant litter microbial communities from Arlington Agricultural Research Station in Wisconsin, United States - UWRJ-L014-104B-1 | ecosystem: Environmental > Terrestrial > Plant litter >...
GGCGCACGGCGAACCGCGATTGCCGCAGCACAACGCGTGATGTAGCGGCAGACATTGTGACGGAAATGCGAGGAGGAGTTGGCGATGGGGGAGATGGGGGCGTCGTTCGCGGGCGTGGTTGTGGAGGTTGGTGAGCTCCCGGCTGCGCTGCGAGATTTTCGGATAATGAGAGTGGTCTGTGCTTTCGTCGACTCGGCGGATTTAGGAGACCCAGATGAGCACACGACTCTTCGTCGGCTATCGTCTCATCTTTCCGCACTGGCTTTCATCGTCCATCATTGGGTATCAATGTCGCAATCATCCATTGACTAATAATCAGACCCGGACAGCTTGTAATTGACATCTAGGTCTCTCCATTCCGCACCCATTCCACGCCTTACTCAAGAATCAAAGTAGAACATTAAAAAGTTTTTCGTGCCAGCTAACTAAACCTACCCTCAGAAACACTCCCATCGACAGACCTGTGCCCTCGAAATCGAAAGCAGACCCATGGATATCCAGAACGAAACAACTAAACCCAAGCAAGCAAGACCCAACATTCGTACCGCATTCACGCATCTATCCCATCATCATCGCGCGTTCAGTACATTAAGACATGCGGCCCACATCATCGCGCAGTCGTCTGATCCCACATATGAGATACGCCAGCATCATTATCCAGCACGACTCATCCCATCATCGCACACACATCATTTAAGCATCCCATCCAACCGTCCAAGCAGCACGACCTCATCGTCTAAGCGTCATGCCCCTTCTCCCTGATATCTTTCTCATCAGCATCCTGGTCCGGATTTGCCATCTCATACTCGAGCATCTTGATGAACTTGTAGAAGACGACGGCAAGCACAGCGCCAATGGCCGGTCCAACCCCTGCGTGAAACGCATTAGCCACAACCACAAAACACGGAGTACGCTGATAGGGCGAGATGAATACTTACAGTAGATCCAATGTTCCTTGTCGAACACACCAGTGACGACGCATGGTCCCAAACTGCGCGCCGGATTAAGCGATCCACCCGTGTAATACACACCAACGAGTTCGGCGATGAAGAGAGCGAGCCCGATGCCGACGGGGGCAATGAATGTAGCTACTCTTCGTCAGCATCATATGCAGTCACGAGACGGCAGTGAACTTACCCTTATGTTTCTCCTTCGCCAACATGAAAATAGTGAACACCAACTCCGCCGTAAGCACCGCCTCAATAAACACACCCTGCGCCAAACTCGTATCCGCCGACAACGTCGTTCGTACGTTCAGCGGCGTCGGAAACAGCACACTGACGAGGTAACTACTAAAGATGCCGCCCGCAAGCTGCGCAACGAGTAGCAGGGTGAACTTGACCATGTTGATAGATCGCGTAAGCAGCATGGCGAAGGTAACAGCAGGGTTAAATAGACCACCGCTAATACGGAAGAAGATCCAGACGTTGACCATGAGGGAGAAGGCAAAGACGAGAGCGATGTATTGCAGCACGGCGGGAGAGAAACCAGTGTCGGCTCCCGTGGTCGTGTTGTCTCCTCCGCTGGAACCAACGTTTGCGACTTGAGTGCCCGCGAAGGCGAAGAAGAGAAACATTGTGGTACCGACGAACTCGCCGACGAATGCTACAAAGTCTAGGAGATAGTTAGTATCCGACGAGATAGCTGGACCGGAATCATGGAGTAGTCCTCGCCATCGACCAAAGAGATCCCTCGCAGAGGACCAGATGCGAATAGGAAAACGGGTCGGGCTCTATGCCTACGGAGAGAGCGGGGTGACCTACGATTCTTCGCGTTGGAATTCATCCACATCGTCCAAGGAAGACGCATAACCTCCTCGGAGGAAGGTGCCCTAGGTGGGCCTTGCCGCCCACCACCGCCAGCTTGCGCTTGCGGGCGGCGTGAATCGTTATCGTAGCCTTCGTCGTCGCTGTAGCGCACGAAACGAGCCTTCCTCGGTGTATCAGACTCATAGCCATAGTCTACACGGCTATCGAAGCTCGATCTTGGCTGGTCTTGCGAGGGGCGGCCGGTCGCTCCCGCTGCGCGGCCATGTGCAGGCGGAGGTCGTGCATGGCGACGATTGGCGCGCCGAGTAGCTCTGGGGTAGTCCTCTCCATCCGAGTAGTCTTCGACGTAGGGAGCACGACGTGACATGGAGCCGCGGTATTCTGAAGGGCCAAAACGGTTACTTCTGCGGCTGGGAGGGTAATCTTCGCCTTGGTCGCCGCCTTGGTATGTCATCCAACGGCTCGAATCGGGCATGTTACTGCCACGGTGTCGTATAGGCTGTGCTCCGCTGGCTCCGAGAGCCTCCGGTGCGGCCGTTGGGGACATTGGTGATACGATGCCGGGGTGTACATGTGCTTCGCCGGGCTGGATGGGGAGACGAAGCAGCGCATCGCGACTATCGCTCGTAACGACAGGGCGAACTCGAGGACTTTCTATCACCGTGCCGTCGGGCATCCTTTCACCATAGTACACTGGAAGTGACCCGGGTTGCTCCTGTGCCATGGAGATGGCGATGGGGCTGGTTTTTGTGAGAGATAGATGTCGATGCGGGGTTTGTAGACTCGTGGATGTTTGATGTGAATAGGCGTATTATGTTGCAGTGTTGTCTCTCTCTAGTAAGACACTGAAGATGTGTTATGAAGAGGGAAGGGGAGGTGGGGAATCTGAGTCGGGAGGTTGATATGGAAAAGCAAAGGATATTATAGGTAGTCTAAAGCAACCAAATCGAAGCCTGAGCTTGCCGCTTTGGCCCAGCTACTGGTAGTCATGCTCCTTCGACCACGCAATTCAACCAAATACCATCATCGATTCGTTGATCTAGGCAACTGGTCGGTGCCGGACCTGGGATCTTGCGATCGCGCCTGGTCCGGGGAGAGAGAATGACGTCGAAGGACCTCTCGAGGTATAGAAGAGACTGGAGGCCCATCAGATGTAGCATGGGCATACCTTGAGCAGTCTCATGCACGTCCATGTCCATGGACGTGGACGAAAGGGGCCATGTTTGGCGAATGCATCAATGTCAGAACTATTCAGCTTAGCGGTTCAAGAATTGTTCTGGCCTTGGAATGTCGATTCCGCGCGCAAGGTGAAGCCATGTTGTTGTATGAGATTCAGGGTAGGGGTGGTAGGAGCTTCGACTAGCGATGGTGAGGATTGGTGTTTGGTGTGCCACGCCACTGGGACGCCAATGGGACACCCCTGTTTGGTATGGTGGATGTTCCTTGCAGAGATCCAGCTAAACACGAAAAGTCGCACGATTTGCGATCCCGTCGGAATTGCTTCTGCAGACGCCTCGTATCGTAAGAAGGCTAAGTGTGGTTTGACTAGCTACCGTAGGTATATGATGTCATGACAACCTGGAGTCTGTGCAATCGCGCTTAGAAAAAGACTTGAAACCTTCGCGCATTTGTGGGCTAGGTCTAGGAACGCGAACGATGCATTGGTGGATCTTTTTGACGTTGCGCCTCGATGAACCGGTCTCAAGTGACAGGAGTCCGGTCAACGGCACACGCCGATCTAAACAATGGCAAGTCTAGCGAGAACGTAAGTATGCGTTGTCATATGTATCCATCACGCAAGGGCACTCGAATGATGGGTACTTGCAACCGATCGGGTACGGACTACCTACGATGCGAGCAGTTGCTTCTTCCGACTAGGTCGCAACCATGAAGCTCAGAAGTACGACTGGCATAACACAACCGCGTGATTAGGCCTTCTCGCCCTCCACAATATGTGTCTCTTTCTCGGCACCTGCGCTGAAGATACCGACTTGTTCTCGTCTTTTCTCAGTGCGGACTTGCATCCATACCAGCAAACCAGTCCAAATTGCCACTAGATGGCGTTAGAGGCGAACTCGAAACACCGGAGTATTTTTGGGAAGGGGAACGTACTAGCAATACTGACAGCAATCATCGCCCACATGCCGCGCGTGAAGTACGGCGCAAAGTTGGCACCATAAAAGACGAGTGGCCACCTGATTCTGATTAGTGCCTGGGAACTTCTTTCCGCTAAAAATAGGTACTCACCATGCGTTGATGGCGTTGCTACCCATGTTCATGGAGGCCAGGACCACTGTTCTCAAGCTGTCTTCTTCGTAACGGAGCACATCATTCGCCCAGGCAAAGAAGGTGGCTTGACAAGCATAGACACTGCCGTGCCAGTAGTACATGGCGAAGTGAATGGTGGTGTTGCCCGGGTAAGCTAGGATCAAAGCGCTGGTAATTACGCCTGTGATACCAATCCAATATCCCACTGTTTTCGTCAGTATTTTGAACTACACCGGGTGCACGCGAGTTACCTAGATATCGCTTTCCACCCATGTAGTCGGTCAACGTAGCCCAAAAGATCGTTGATACGATCCCTACCGCCGGTATGCCGGTCGGATAATTGTTAAGTTGAGTCCTCGTATACTTTTCCGTGGGATGTGACTGCATGTATAGTGCAAGAAGCCCGTTCGTACTGAACGACTCGGTCTCTCCCGCAATAACCCAAAGGATCACGAAGAAGTACCAGTACCAGGTCGAGAAGCAATACTTCAGGAACCTCCAGGAAATGGGTGTGCTTTCCGAGACTTCTGGGACACGAGATATTGCTAGAGCTTTCTCTTCTGCCGAAAGATAGGGAGCCGTGGTTTTCCTGGGTGTATCTGGGAACAAGAAAAAGCCATAGACAGCCACAGGCAGCGTAATGATTCCGTCAACGATGAAAAGCCATCGCCAACCAGACAGACCGCTTTTGCCGTCCATACTGGAATTGATTCCAGTCTGGATGAAACCGCCTATCATCGTACCAGCTAAACCTGAAGCTGTGAAGATGCCGGATCGCTTTCCCAGCTCCTTTTCTGTGTACCAAGAACCCAGGATGTAGTGTGTCCCCACGAAAGTCGATGCTTCAAACATGGCCTGAAAGAAACGGATCGCCATGATGTCTCGTGGATGTTGCGCAGCAGCTGTGGCCATCGTGAGGCCAGCCCATGCTACCTAGATATTGTTAATGATTGCACTTATGAGTAAAGCGTGCCAAGCTTACCATACACGCCGGGAAGAAGATTCTTGGCTTGATGTAGTAGAGCGCAATGTTGCAGGGGACCTGCGCAATTGTATATCCCACAGTGAAGACGGTGTTGATTTGGTTGAGTTGATTTCCAGTGAAGTTGAGCTCTTCCCTCATGCCAGTGACATAGGCATTGGTCAAGTTCGTACGATCCAAGTAATTGAGGAAGTACATCAAACAGCAGAAGGTAAGAATGAAGAAGTCGAGCTTCCGTATCAGCTTCCTCTCGGCGGGCGAGCTGTCACCGCCTCGCAAGTACTGGACAAAGCGCCCCATTTTGAAAAGCGTGGGCTGCGCAGGTATTCCTGTTCAGCGCTCGCTGCGTTGCGAATGTGGGATTTCTTTGGGGTGGATGAGCACGCTTTCAGCAAAGCAGTCGCCTTGTGTTTCTTGAGCGACAGGGTTCCGTCTTCGACTCGGTGTAAGATAACACCAAAACCTAGCTCTTCGTGGATTTGCAACCTTCTACTGTAACCTTTGACGGATGCCGATGAACGGAGGACTCATATCAGATTGCGATGGCGGGCCGAGGTGGTTATCGCTGGGTAGATTGCGAACAAAGAGTGGGGAATGTGTTCGGAATACCTCAACCGGCAATGACCGTTGGAGATATCAGGAGAGCCAAGGCGATATCGTAACTCTCGGAGAGGATACCGCTTTAGAGTAAGGTTCCTCGGGCGAGTGCCAAGGCTGCGCGCGTCATTGCGCGGTTATTATATAACTAAGCGCGTTTATTCACGTTCACACTCACCGCTCTAGCTTAGGCGATCAATTATTCCAGGCCTATTGCGGAGCGAGGCACGAGCGTAGCAATTTACGTTCAGGAGCTCGATAAACAGAACTTAAGCGTGCACGATTCAGTTTCTGCCGTTTACAATACGGTACGGTGGATGATAAGCGGGGTGGTAATTAGGACAAAATTATATTTTCTCCCGAACCCCGCACTTGGAACCTACACACCACGCTTCAGCTCTATGATACCAATTGTCACGAAGCCCATCGAAATAATCGATGATGACCTTGGCGACCGTCGACAATTCAATCCAATAGCTAGCGCGGAGAATTGACTGGGTGGCTGGGAGAATACTGAGTGTGGTTGGACAACGCTGCTCAACCGCATCTCGACATGATATATGCGTCAGCTGGAGGAGGCAACTGCCAGCTAATCCCTTTTCCGGCAGCGGGTAGCCAGCAATAGTTCCCGCTCTATCAAGAGCCACAGCCACCAGCCGTACGCTCCCCGCACACCGCTGCCTCCACTTCTTCCATCATCTCCACATCTTCTGCTATAAGTGTATACTATGGCCTCTATATCGCCGGATGAGCGCTTTTCTGTCAACTCGGACGAAAGATGCTACAGTTTCACCGATACCACCTTCATCAAACGCGAGCGTCCTCTCGACGAGCGACCCATCAACAAATGGACTGGAGAACCCGTCGTGATTCCATGGCTGCCGGAGCGTTTCCAAAACGAGGCTACGGTCCTAGAGATTATCGCCAATAGAACAAAGATTCCAGTACCTAAGGTGAAAGATGTCGGCAGAGACAGCAGTGGGCGATGGTATCTGGTGACTGAGCTTGTTCAAAACGCTGTTCGCGCCGATATGGTCGACGACAGATGCTGGATGCAGCAAGACCATGGAGTCTATGAAGGCTCCTGCACCGCTTGTATCGACATAGCCCAAACGAATACCGACCAGTTCATCAAGGGGACAATTCTGCCCTGGCTCAGCACTCTGAGATTCAACTCGACCGCAATAAACGGATTCATGATCCCACCACTCTGGGTGCTTCGGTACGACAAGAGGCCAACCTGGGTACCTAAGTCGTCTACCAGCGACGATTTTGTTATAGTTCACGGCGATTTAGGACCGCACAATATCATGTTAGACCAGAACACATTGTGGCCTGTCGCCGTCATTGATTGGGAGTATGCGTGCCCCTTACCTCCAGCGTTCCAGCGGTGGAGCGCCACGAGGAAGGGGTGGTTCTCGCTTTATGACGACGAACAGTTGATTCGTGGGCTGATTGCCGAGCTTAGTTAACATACTTGCTGGGCGGTACTCATTGTCACTTCATAGGCTGCTTTGGATGAGTTTGTGCGACGTTTCTTGTTTAGTAATGCTATGGTTACTTTGCAACCCACGATGACTGTGATGCTGTGATATTTGTACCCTTTGGTCACTGATCATTACTATCGCAAGCACGTTTGTTCGTTCAACTCGTCCGAACTGATATAAAACTGAGCGGACTTGAAAACAAACCCTCACACTACCTCTTTCACCCATCTGCAAGAAGTGAGTATATGCAAAGACGAAAGAGGCATCTACTGATCTCCAGCAAGATAACGTCCCCGATGTACGACCACTCTTTCACCCCGATATGAAACTACATCTGCGCCGGTTGTGGGCACTCTCACCTCCCGGCGGCGGCGCCGCCGCCGCAGAAGTCGCGGGACCAAAAGTTGTAGCTCTGTGCCACAGTGACTTCTGCAAACTGGACCGCCATCACGGGTAAATACCAAGGCCACAACAGAGATATTGATGTGAACTTCATCACCCTCGCAAGCATCGATAAGTACAATCCCTGACGAACTCGTTCTTAAGACCATCAAATATCTCGACCGTAAATCTGTACTACACCAGACTACAGTTTGCAAAGCGTTGAAGGGTAGCATCCCGACAGACAAGCTCAATCGCATCTGGAAGACATGCCATGATGGTAATGATCTAGAGGGGATCTCCCAGGAACTTTTGAGGCTGAGCTGACGAAGACTCTGGAAGACAATGTCCATGCTCTTCTTCCTCTTCCAACCAACGTCCAGACTGTCCACATATCCCAGTACGTTCGATTCCTTACCTAGAGCTTGATACTTGCAAGCTGGCGAACGTCCAGCTATGGTGAGGCGATCTGGGAACCATCAGCGCAACGTTACTATCGCGTGGTCTATTATACTGACCGTTCAAACCAAACTGAATGGTTGTAGCAACTTGCGAACGAATTCTTGACGCGAGTGCCCAGTCTATATAGTTTTCAAGTAAAAGCAGGGTTCTGCCAAAGTATGTCATGGGCGTCTTACTACGAAAGCCGTCTGCTTGACCTCTCAATCAACCGTGCAGTTTCTCCGATCTTGCACTACCTGTGATGCCTTTTCGCTTCGTGCAGCCTGCTTGGGTTCCACGACGCCCAAGTGAAACGCACGGGGCAACCGATCGGGTTGCACCAGTTTAGCGGTTGAAGGTATATATAAGCGGTTCCCACTTACTCGTTGACCAACAGCAATGTCCAACAGCAATGACCAACCAAGAAAACACCGATCTGAGCATTACTTTCTTCGCTCCTGGATGCGCTCTTTGCCACCAGCATCTTGACGCAACAGATGTCAAGTCCTTCTTTGCAGTTTCAGCCTGCCACCCTAATCCTGGCTGTGCCGAGTGGAGAGAACTCGATGGATTACGCTATCTTTGTATTGGTCGTGCTGCTGCGGACACTATCGGCATATACGGCGAGCTGCCAGGTGTCTATCTAGTCCACTCGTATTGCGAATACACCGTGGCAACAACTCTTCAGCGTCGGTCCTTGTTCGACTGCATACGCGCGCTTGGCCCGGTTCTGCATGAAGCACCATCTCCGCCGCGCGCCTGGCCCTGGTCTCGATCCTCCACTGTCTACGCAGAGGCTCTACACGCAATCATCTCAGACACCGATATGGATACCATACACCAAAAGGTTGCAATGCGTTTAAGGGTCATGAAGATCGTGACGCGGACGCGGCTACCGCTCGAGCTGATAGATTTGATCCTTGATTACATACCTCTCGAGCTAGCTCTTACACTCTATATCTTGAGCGGAGGAAGTCGATCCAGCTGTCTTCGCCGCCTTCGTTGCGATCCAATCGCCAGCCGGCTCGAGCGGGCTTCCGAGGTACTTCAACACGAGAGCCGGAAGACGAAACAACACTCGCAAAAAATCGATTTAAGTTCAAATATGGAAGCGCAATTCGTGCAGGTTGCTGGCCAATGGTATCTACAAGATCTCTACTCAGCCGCCAGGCAGAAGAGTATAGACCACGGACGAGTGGAGCGGATTGCGTTTCAACACAACCACACTCGTAAACCTTATATCGCTGTACGGGTCAACGAATTCGGAATCACGCATATTGCCTTCGATCTGGAAGCAGGAAGGCCAAAGTGGATAGGGATTGACAGAATTCACGGACAAGTCGAGTTTTTCCAGGACCAGAGCAACGCTGAACGCTATGATTCCGTTATTGTGAGTTTCGATGTAAGTGACGCAAAAACTGCTTAGTTACTTTACGTAGAACACTAATGCCTACCAGGGATTAAAGCTTTGCGCCGTCGATATTCCTCAACAATGCAAGCACCGTCGAACGCGGGCTATTCTGCGATCTGGACTCGCAACATGCAACTGGTCACTCCAACCACGTGAACCACTGTATGTTCGCCCTACTATAATTGATGTCACCAAAATGAGAGGTGTATATATGTGGATGCCAAACCGCCCAGGAATACCAGGATTTCGCTTATCAGACGCGCCGGGACCAGCACTGGAAGAGATCAGGTTCGGCTCAGAGGGAACACCAAGAGCCATAGAGATAGTTTCGATTCGTTCCATGCCTGAATATTACATCCGCGTAAGCTACCGGCCTTGCCTCTTGACTCAGCTAACAATAGCAGTTTCTCGAAGCGGAGCATGTCGCTCCTATCAACAGAAAGTTCGACGCCGTTGTTGAGGTAGTAACTGTGCCAAACGTTGTAGCTGTCTGGCAGCATGACTTCGCATGGAACCTAATCGTAGCAATATGACTGTACGTGATTCATACCTTGTTCGCGCATCATGCTATCGGCCCGTTTTTGGCTCGGAGGCAAAGTTCGCGACGCGCTGCAGACGCGGTGGTGCCCTGCGGGGTTAGAGGATCGACAATCTTGGTGGGCCGCGGTTATCTCCAACTCAGCAGCGGGGTTCGGTCGCGGAAAAGTGCCGTGCTCAATGACGATGGCTGCAAGTTGCCATGGTCGATTCTGCATCGCGTTGTCTCTTGTTGATATATCAGTAACAGTCGCTCTCGACATATAGACATTGAAAATTAGACGATGCCGGAACAATGGGAACAGATCGCGGCCCGGAAGAGGGCTGCGCTCGCGGAACAAATCACGAGCGAGTACCGCATCCCTAGCCTCCTTGTGCCACCATCCGACCAGCTCGACGTGACGACGTTCCCGAAGGAATCAGGCTGGTTTTCTGAGAAAGAGTTGGATATTACGGATAGCACCGTAACGCACATCCTGCAGAAGATCGCGTCGAGATCATGGAGTTCAGAAGAGGTGACGAGAGCATTTTGCAAGCGCGCAGCAGCGGCGCAACAATTGGTAGGCTATTGTTCCATGTTACGTTATGCAGTACGGTGCTGACAGTCGTCCCAGACGAACTGTCTTACAGACTTTTTTCCCCTCGAAGCCATCAAGATCGCACAATCGCTTGACGAACACCTGCGCAAGACCGGCAAACTTGTCGGCCCTCTTCACGGCCTTCCGATTTCGCTCAAGGACAACTTCAACATTGTTGGAAAGGACAGCACGGTTGGCTTCACATCCTGGGTGGATCAACCCGCGGCATATAATGCGACGCTGGTGGAGCTGCTGGAGAAGCTTGGCGCTGTCCGGTATTGCAAGACGAATGTGCCAACTGCGATGATGATTGCAGAGTCGGTGAACAACGTCTTTGGTCGCACCGTCAACCCTTTGAACCGGAGCTTAACCTCTGGTGGATCTTCCGGGGGTGAGTCAGCATTGATCGCCTTTGGTGGGAGTCCCCTGGGCGTGGGAACGGACATTGGGGGCAGCCTTAGAATACCTGCTGCTTGCACCGGCATCTTCACACTGAGACCGTCGTTCGGGAGATTCACAACCCAGCGATGTCGCTCTGGTTTGGCGGGCCAAGAAGCTGTCATGAGTGTCAACGGTCCCATGGCGAAAACGCTCGAGGATATCTCGCTATTTGCAAAGACGGTGGTAGACTCGGAGCCGTGGCAAGTAGACCCGAAAGTCCTTCCTATCCCCTGGCGATCTTTGGAGCGTAAGAAGAAGCTAAAAATCGCCGTGCTCTGGAACGATGGCATGGTCGTTCCGACACCACCGGTGACAAGGGCTTTGAAAGAGACGGTCGAGAAGCTCAAAAAGGCCGGTCACGAGATCATCGAGTGGGATCCAGTACTGCATCCCCAACTTTTGGATTTTCTGGTAAGGTGTTGCCGTTGAGTTGCCGATCGTATCTGACAACCGTGAAGGGCAGGATGTTTGTTGCGGACGGGGGAAAGAGCGTCGAAACACTGCTCGCGCCGACCGATGAGCCGTTCCGACCCGAGATGGTTCAGTATAAAGAAGCTACTGAGCTTGGAGTTCATGCGATGTGGCAGTTACAAACGGATCGTTCCGAGTTGCAAAGGCAGTACCTCGACCAGTGGGCGGCACAGGAGGGGTTGGACGCCATCCTAGGTGAGTCGAGCCAGCCAGTGGCACACATCGGAGCTAACGGGCCCAGCGCCAACAACCCCCTACTCGAGCGTCCAGCATGGTGGCTTCAAGTATGTCGGATACACCGGCGTCTTCAACGTGGTCGACTATGCAGCCGTCTCTTTCCCTTGCGGCGTGACTGCCGATAGTCAACGTGACCGACCAATCGCCAATCATTCACCTCTGAGCTCGTATTGCAAAGATGTACATGACGAATGTAAGAGGAACTTGTTTGCCGAATGGAGGATTTCTGTTGACCTTGAATAGATGATGCTGATTTGGTGCACGGTATGCCCGTCAGTCTCCAGTAAGTTCACTTTGGTCCTGTATGCGTGCGATCTAGCGATTAATCAGTTCCAAGGCTGGTGGCGAAGAG
>Ga0247803_1001563_pt1 | contig 11938 bp, 10 predicted proteins | sample UWRJL014104B1_FD_180928 | JGI IMG/M metagenome (GOLD analysis project Ga0247803, IMG submission 180928) | Plant litter microbial communities from Arlington Agricultural Research Station in Wisconsin, United States - UWRJ-L014-104B-1 | ecosystem: Environmental > Terrestrial > Plant litter >...
AGTTCACCTTCTTAATTATATGTCTATTTGACAATTAATAAAAATGATACAAGAAACCCTAAGCTAATTTGTTGGTTTTTTGCCTCGATTTAATAATTTGCCCCAAAACTATTTTTAAATATTAACTATTCCAATGATTAATATGTATTTATAAATAATTATTCTGTAACGAATTCTTACAGAGTAACCTATACGTGCCAACATTGTACTTGTAAAATTGGTTTACAAAACCGACGAAGAAGTTTTTCAGAATTGTATCAGCTATCGGTGGCTGGCAAATGCTACTATAAATAATGGGTACATGGGTAAATTTTCTCTCGGTATTAATGAGTCGCCAGTGAATTTATAAAATCAGAAATTCCCTTGATATCTAATACAAGATCAATTTCCATATTCGAAATGGCGTGCTGCGGCATGAAAGGCATCTGTGCAGATTCCGGTTTCTGGGCTATCGCAAATCCGTCAGTTTTTTTTACAGCGATAAGTCCTTCAGTACCATCATCGTTTGCTCCGGATAGTAAAATCGCGGTCAGGTCCGGGCCAAAAACATCAGCAGCGGATTCAAATGTGACATCGAGGCTTGGGCGGCTGAAATTTACTTTTTCTGAATAATCAAGAGAGAAAATATAATCCTTTTCAATTAATAAGTGATAATCAGCCGGTGCCAGATATATATTCCCCGGCAGGATAGGATCTTTATCTTCAACCTCTCTTGTCGGAATTAATGTTTTGGTTGAAAGCAGTGCAGACAACGAGGAATCAGCCGAGTTTTTACGATGCAGAACTAGAATAATTGCAATAGATAAATCAGTCCGCAAAGCAGGAAGCATTTCAAATAACACCGAAAGACTTCCGGCAGAGCCGCCGATCACGACTACCTTAAACTTATTTTTTAGATCATTTTCTTCCATATTTTTTCTTTATCCAACTGTCTGAATCTCGATTGTATGGTTGAGAATTTCAGTGTTTCTTTTGATCCAAGTGCAAGAAAACCTAATGTGCCCAGGCTATCATCGAATAATTTTAAAGCACGTTCCTGCAGATCTTTATCGAAATAAATAAGGACATTACGGCAAAGTATCAGGTCAAATTCATTAAACGATCCGTCGGAAACCAGATTATGGGTCGAAATGATAATTTTCTCAGACAATTCCTGGTTCAACTTGGCCTGGCCATAGTTAGCCGTGTAATAAGTTGAGAAATCTTTTGTTCCGCCGGAAGCGATATAATTTTCCGAATATTGCTTCATTTGCGTTAAGGGGAAGATACCCTTTCTTACTTTTTCCAAAACGCTTGGATTCAGATCGGTAGCATATAAAAGTGATTTTTTGAGAAGATTCGCTTCATGTAACATAATCGCCATGGAAAAAACTTCCTCGCCGGTAGAACATCCGGCATGCCAGATTCTTATGAACGGCTTCGTGCCAAGAATTGGCAGAATATCTGTTCTTAACACTTTATAGAAAGAGGGATCGCGGAACATTTCGGTCACGTTTACCGTGATTTCCTCAACAAATCTTTTCAAATAATCTTCCTCGGAACGGATTCTGTACCTTAACTCAGCAAAACTTGGGAATTTGTCCAAGGCGCATAACCTGATAATTCTTCTTTTAAGCGATGCCCGGGAATAACTGGTGAAGTCATATCCGTAAATCTCGAAAACATCATTTAGCAGTAAATCTATTTCCTCATCCTCAATCGTCATATTATACATTTCTTAGCAATTGCAACAAGTTGTCTACATTAATAGGTTTTGAAATATAACCGTCTGCTCCGGCCAAAAGACATTTCTCCCGGTCGCCGACCATTGCCTGAGCGGTGACAGCAATAACAGGCGTATGTTTTCTTGAATCAATATTTTTGATTAACGGAATAGCTTCATACCCATCCATGTCCGGCATCATCATATCAATCAGCACTGCATCGATTATTTCATCTTTTGCTAATAATTCCAGCGCCTCCCTGGCTCCGGAACATGAAACACAATCGAAAGATTTTGCGCGCAAGGTAGCCGAGAGGGCAAAAATATTTCTGGCATCATCATCAATGATCAATACCTTTTTCTTATGCATATTTCTTGATTGTTGTGGGGGTTGGAAATTTTACAATTTAATTATTTCCCTACGATTTTTCATAAAGCCAAACACGTAGCAGTGACATTAGCTGGTCTATATCGACCGGCTTGGTAATGTAATCCGACGCGCCTGCATTTATGCATTTTTCCCTGTCGCCAGTCATGGCTTTGGCTGTGACAGCGATCACCGGAAGATTTTTCCATTGGTAATTTTCACGAATCCTTCGTGCCGTTTCGTAACCATCCATCTGAGGCATCATCATGTCAAGCAACACCACATCGATTCCAGGATTGTCATGCAGCTTTTGAAGTGCTTCCTTGCCGTCCAGCGCCGTGATGACGTTCATTTTGTAATTCTCTAGTGATTTCGTGAGCGAGAAAATATTCCTCACGTCATCATCCGCAATCAGCACTGTTTTGTTTTTCAGGATCTGCTCAAGTGCGCCAAGTTTTTTGAAATCTCCATCGCGAACGGAAGGCTTCTTGCTTTCTTCAACAACATGTAAAAAAAGAGAAACTTCGTCCAGCATGCGTTGATAAGAATGGGCCGTTTTTACAATGATAGAATCTGCATATTGTTTGATCCGCAGCTCTTCTGACAGCGAAAGACTTTTTCCGGTGAAAATAATGATGGGCAGATTTTCAAATCCAGGGTTCTTTTTTGCCTCTTCCAAAGTTTCGTAAGCTCTCTTATCCGGAATGCCCATGTCGAGTATCACACAGTCAACCTCCTCTGTTTTAAGTGCTTCGATACCTTCTGAAACATTACTTCTAAGTTCAGAATTAATATTAAATGTTTCCAGGAAATAGGCCAGTGCTTTTGCATGCTGCGGGTTATCTTCTACGATCAGAACCTTTTTGGATTCCCGGCTTAATACATATTCGATCTTCTTGAAAATCTCCTGCATTTTTTCCAGCGCCATCGGCTTGTCAATAAAATCAACAGCACCCTTCATTAAACTTTCGTTCTTCAACTTATGCGAAGACATGATATGGACCGGGATATGACGCGTTTTCGGATTTGTTTTAAGCTTATCCATAACTTCCCAGCCGCTCATGACAGGCAGCTGAATATCCAGCAAAATCCCCTGCGGTCTGAAACTTTCTGCCAATTCCAAACCCTCATCACCGCGAACGGCAACAATTCCCTTATATCCTTTTTTACGGGTATAGTCTAGAAGCGATTTAGCAAAATTGGTATCATCTTCGATAATCAGAATGGATTTTTCACCCTCTGAGACCGCGCTCCGATCATCCGGAATACTTTCCGGAATTGATGTACTCAGATAACGATAAGCCGACTCCTCAGGTTTTCTGACGGGAATCTCTTCTTTAGCTGCCATGAAAAAGTTCGCATTTTCAGGTGCAGAAGCAACCGCTGACTGAGAAACCGGGATTGTCAGGACAAACTCACTTCCTGTACCCGCCACGCTGGTAAGAGCAATTTCTCCGCCAAGCAATTTTACCAATTCACGGCTGATCGACAGTCCCAGACCAGTTCCTCCATATTTCCTTTTGGTCGACCCATCTGCTTGTTGAAATGCCTCAAAAATCAGTTGTTGTTTTTCTGGCTGAATACCAATTCCGGTATCCTTAACAGCAAAACAGATTGATTTTTTATTTCCCGGATTCGGCTTAATAGTCAATTCTACTGAACCCTGGGAAGTGAATTTCAATGCGTTGGATATAAGATTTTTTAAAATTTGTTCCAGACGCATTCGGTCCGTTTCGATAAGTGCCGGAATATTTTCGTCAATAGTAATCCGGAAATCAAGATTTTTTTCTTTGGCAACCGGGCTGAAAAGTCCATTAAGATCGGATGTGATATCTTTGATGAATACGTTGGTATAATCGAGATCCATCTTTCCTGCCTCAATTTTTGAAAGATCAAGAATTTCATCAATTAAGCCTAGAAGCCCATTCCCCGACGACTGGATTACCGTGGCGTATTCTACTTGGTCACTATTCAGATTTTTCTCGTCGTTTTCAGCAAGTAAACGGCTAAGCAGCAGGATCGAGTTTAGCGGCGTGCGGAGTTCATGGGACATATTGGCCAGGAACTCAGACTTATAACGTGTCGTCAATTCCAGCTCTTCCGCTTTTTTCTGGATTTCTAAATTTTTTTCTTCCAGTAATCCGCTGCGTTCTTCAAGTTCTTCATTTGTCTGCTGAAGTTCTTCCTGTTGCACACGCAATTCTTCTTCAGATGCCTGAAGTTTTTGCGCTTGTGCTTCCAGCTCCGCATTCAGATTTTCAAGTTCGTTGTGCTGCGTCTGCAATTCTTCCGATTGCGCCTGTGTTTCTTCAAGAAAATCTTGAAGTTTCACATAATCGAGTGCGGCGTTAACTCCGATAGAGAGCATTTCAAGATTATTCGTCAGGAAAAGCATTTCCAGTTCGTTTGGCTCACGGAGCAGCCCAAGTTCAATAACCCCGATACATTCATTTGCATACACCAAAGGTAAAATGACCAGACATACCGGCGGTGTTTGGCCAATTGATGAATTAACCGACACATAATTTTCAGGCAAATCGCGAATAATAACGGGCATTTTGCTTTTAATAACCTGTCCTGAAAGTCCCTCGCCGCCTCTGATCAAATCCGGAGCGTTGGTTGCCGCGAATGATCCGGCAAGTTTGTAGTTCCAGTCTTTGTCCAGAATGTATACCGTTCCAAGCGGCGCATTTATATAACCCGTAATGATTTCGATAAGGTTTTCTGCCAGTTTAAGCAAGATTCTTTCGCCACGAATGGCATCGCTTAATTTCACTGTACCAGCCTGGAGCCAGTTTTTATTAGACAAATCGTTGAAAGTTTGTTCCAGAGATCCGGTCATGCTGTTCAATGCTACCGAAATCCTCCCAAGTTCGTCGTCGTTTTCATCTGTACTTCTGACTGTGTAATCTCCCTCGGAGACTAGTTTTGTAATACCTTCAATGACGTTGATTCTTTGTCTGGTATGTTCGTACACCGCCTCTGCTTCTTTTTGTTTTCTTATTCGGTCGTCCAGGTCTTTTTTGATTCTGATATATGCAAAACCGGTTATCAGAATCGAAATGATAGCAGCCAGCAAAAGCAGGATTGGGGTATAAGTGATATAAACCTGCTGCGCTTCTGTGCGTTCTGTCAATATTTTGTTTTCCTCAAGCTTGATGCGCTCAACGACCAGACGCAGCTGGTCCATAACATTTTTTCCCTTGATCATTTCCTTTTGACGTTCGGCGACGTCAAAAGCGAAGGCTTCATTCTTTTTTGTCCTGTCGATGGTTTTTTGCATTTGAATAAACTTAGCTTCGTAAAGCTTTTTTACCTCTGCCAAATTCCGATGCTGAACAGGATTGTCAATAGTCAGATCTGTTAGCGAATTATAATTGGCAGTTGTTTTTTCATAAGCGCCATTGTAAGGTTCAAGAAAGGATTCGTCAAGAGTCACCAGAAAGCCGCGTTGGCCGGTTTCTGCGTCTTTAATATTGGAAATAATATTTTCAGCTTCTATCAAAACCTGGTTGGTATGATTGACGAGCCGGGAATTGGAGATTAGTTTTTGAGTACTGTAAAATGATGCGACGAGGCTTAATATCAATAACAGTACCGAGAAAGAAAAGACAATTTGTAATTGCTTGATAATGGAAGTGGAAGAAGAGGTATTTGGCATAGCATTATTGGTAAAGCTTGTCTGTATTTAGAGCGTTTACAGCTTGATTTGTCTGGGTTAAAGGTAAAATTAATATAAAACTTGCACCTCTATTCTCGCTGCTTTTTGCAGAAATAAGGCCATTATGTTTATCCATAATTTTTTTAGCAATCGCCAGTCCGATTCCCGTACCTTCATAACTGCTCTGATTGTTAAGTCTTTGAAAAATGACGAAAATCCGGTCCAGGAATTTCTCGTCAAAACCAATACCGTTATCGCTGATTGTTATGCGACAGAAATCTCCGGTTGGTGAAACTGGCGAATCTTCATTCAGTGATTCAATAATTTCCCCCGTTATGGAAATTACAGGAGAGATGTCCGGCTTGGAAAATTTCAATGCATTGCTGATCAGGTTTTGAAAAACCTGGCGGATCTGGCTTGGGATTGTTTCTACAACAGGAAGGCTGTCAATAGTAAGAACTGCGTTTTTGTCCCGTATATTTTCCTCAAAATCTCCCAAAATCTCATCAATCAGCTCGTTAAGATTCGTCTGAGAAAAATTCGCCGAAATAGACAGACGGGAATAATCCAGCAAATCGCTGATCAGGCTTGACATACGTTTCGAGGAACTGATCGATCTGTCGAGATAGGATTCGGCTTCAATGTTTCCGGTTAAAAATTTGTCTTTTATAATATGGTTAAAAGTCTGAATCTTCCGCAAAGGCTCTTTGAGGTCATGTGAAACGACCCAGGCAAATTGCTGAAGCTCATGATTTGTTGTTTCAAGTTCGGAGTTTTTCAATACCAGTTCCCTCGTTCGCTGCTCAACTTTATGTTCCAGCACTTCATTTGCCATTTTTTGCTGATGTATATCGGTATAGGTTCCAACCCAGCGAATGACATTTCCCTGCTGAATAACAGGAATGATTTTTAGCAGAAAATATCGGTATTCTCCGCTGGAAAGTTGCTTTAAACGAAGATCACAGGAAAATTCCGAACCTTTTAGAAGTGCTTCTTTCCAGCTTTCGCAAGAGGGATCATCCGGATGCGTGTCAGGTAAATGGAGTGTGTCTTCCGAATACTGATACCAGTGCTCATTGACATATTCAATTTTCCCATCGGTTGACATGGTGAAAGCAATCTGCGGGAGAGATTCAAGAACGAACTGCAGTTCCTGCATGTGCGCTGCAAGATTTTCCTGGGCCTGCTTCCGGGTTTCTATTTCATTCTGAAGGGAAAGCTGAATCGCTTTAAGTTCCTGCTGTTGTTCGTATAGTTTATTAAACGTTTTAACCTTCAGCAGTAAAATATCCGGATCGACCGGCTTGGTCAGATAATCGATACCGCCGGAAGTATAACCTTTCGTAATAAATTTTTTCTCCTTATTAACAGCTGAAAGAAAAAGAATTGGAATGTCTTTGGCCTTATTGAAGCCTGAAATGGCTTCGGCAACTTCAAAACCATCCATACCAGGCATCTGCACATCCATAATGATGAGCGAATACGTATTGTGAAGTATTTTTTTTAAAGCCTCCTCCCCGGATTCAGCACTGTCAGTTTTAAAATTATGCAGTTCAAGAATTTTCTTCAGCGGGAGGATATTTTCGGATCTATCGTCAACAATAAGAATCATAGGCAGAAAGCGAAATTTTCGAGAAACCAGTCCTGGTATCGGTTCATACCTTTATCCAACTTTTTCATGGGATAAATTCTTCTCATTACTAAAAATTATAGATTTATATGTGTATACGTAAATATCATACCAAAGACGCAGTTTTATTTTAAAACCTGGCCCTCTAAATGCCAAAACAATTTGATATCCGTGAATATTTAATAAATAGCTATATCTTCAATAGCCCATCATCTTTTAGGTACTTAATGAACTGAGCGATATCATAACCATTCATTTCTGTAACTTTCTTCTTGAAAAGCGAATGTCTGCTACCATATGTAAAATCGTTTATCGCTTCATCTGTAATGAGTTTTAGTTCATCAATCCATTTCTGAATTGTGATCAGCGGATGTATGTACGGTTTCTCAAAATCGTCAGTGATGGCTTTTCTGTGTTTTACTCTTGTAAGCTCTATGATCGCGTCAACAATGTATTGCTGATCTGTGGAATATTTTGTATCCTCATTGCTTTCCTCGATTTTTGAAAGAAAAACGTGAATTTCTTCCAGCAAAGTCTTTTCTATTTTGGATTGCTGCGGCATATTTTGAACATTTAGCATTAAAACTGGGGAATTATTTCCCTTGTTACCACTTGTTTTCAATGAGCGGTTACACACCTGGATATGTTTACAGACTTGTTTGTATTAATTCAAATATTATTCCGATTATAAGGGTTAGTGGAACAGAATTTGAGAGCCAGAAAGCACTAATTAGGTAATATTGTTTTAATTATATTAATTATTAACTTAATAAAATTATGGCCAAAGGAAATCATCTTAGCGGCCTTGATATGACGACAAGGCGAAAAGCATCATCCCGCGCTTTCGAGGATATGAAAGCAGGAAAAGGTGAGACTGCCAAAACAAATAACCCGGTTACTCAGGAGAAAAAGTTGGAAAGAGTAGGGACAGGCAGTCGGGAAAAGAAAGTAACAGCGGAAGAGCCTTATTTCAAAGCCCGGCTCACCGTGCGTGAAAGAAAAACAAGCCGCGTAAAAACCGGTGTCAGTATTGCAGACGAATAGTTTGAGTGAATAACCTGATAGTTTAACGAGCGGCCGGTAAAATGGCTGCTCGTTTTTTGTTATAGTTTTGGATACATTATCAATCTATGAATCCCGGAAAGCGGAAGGCGTTGCCCCTGTTTTTTTCTTGAATATTCTTGAAAAATAAAATTCAGATTCAAAGCCCGTCTTGTAAGCAACTTCGGAAACCGACAGCGTAGTTTCCCGAAGCATCTGTCCGGCTTTGTCCATTTTTAATTTTAAATGATATTGGCCGGGGGAGATACCTATCACTTCTTTGAAAGCTTTTCTGAACCACACGTAACTTACATGGTGCTTGGAAGCAATTTTCTCCATATCAAGCGCTTCCATCCAGTTTTCATGAAGCTGGTAACGTATGTGATGAACGATCTTTTCTTTCCGCGATCGCAGGGTGTCGGACATAAGGGCGGATGCGTAAACCAGACCCAGAAGCTGTATGACCAGGCAGGAAGAGATTTGTTTGAAGGCAATCCCTTCAAATTTTAAAGTGTCGATAAGTCTGATAAATACATTCAGAAGCTCAGCGTCAAAACCAATATTGATAATGGGATTGCCCGCTTTGAAACAATCCTGGCGCATGATATATTCAGAATAAGGTCCTCCGAAACCAACCCAGAATTCTTCCCATCCTGTATCTTCCGAAGGTCTGTAACGGTGCCAGACGTTCGGGAAAAGCAAGAAGGCTGTACCTGCTTCTACAATTGTAGGCGGGACATTTTCACTTTCAAAAACCCCAACTCCATTCGAAATATAAACCAACTGAAATTCATGGATAACGCGCCCTTTTTCCCAGTTGAAACAATATGCGTCCGGGTGATTTCCATCCGGATAGTTTCTTTTCGCCTGATGTACGTTATGCCCTACATTCAAAATAGAAACTCCCCAGTTAGGTTCTGAATCGACCAGCTGCTGAAGCTGTTGCGTATTGAAATACTTTCGGTATAGCTCCATATATCAATAAGTGTAAGTAATTCATCAAAATCTACATTGAACATGAGATTGACTTTGTCCTACTTTTGTCTGGTAAATTACTAAAATAAAGTCTTTTAAAAGAGAATCCGGCCACAGTTTATTTTTCGTATTCAGTTCCAACTTTTCCGACCTTACTCAACATATGTATTTTTTGATATGGCAAAAACCGTAAATTATTCGTTAAAAGCTGGGCTGTTCGGGATAGGATTGGAGGCTTACTGGAATCAATTTGAAGGACTTGAAGAGCGACTGAAAAGTTATCTTGAAATCGTCGAAAACAATCTGACAGCATTTGGTGCTGAAATCGTTAATCTGGGTTTGATCGATACGCCTGAAAAGGCAGTGCAGGCCGGCCATCAGTTCAGGCAACAGGATGTTGATCTTATTTTTTTGTATGTAACAACTTATGCGCTCTCTGCTACTGTTTTGCCTGTAGTTCTTCGTGCCAAGGTTCCGGTCATTGTATTAAACCTTGTTCCGGAAGCGGCGATTGATTATAAATCTTTCAACCTGATCAGTGACCGAACGCGTATGACAGGTGAATGGCTTGCCTATTGTTCCGCCTGTTCTGTCCCTGAAATTGCCAATGTATTCAAGCGTTCCAATATCCCGTTTTTCCAGGTCACCGGTATGTTGCGCCACGATCCGGCTGCATGGGATCAAATCAGGGAATGGATTGAAGCTGCCCGGGTAGCGAATATTATGGCTCACAATCGGCTGGGCGTTATGGGGAATTATTATAGTGGCATGCTAGACATTTATTCTAACCTGACGCTGCAATGTGCTACATTTGGCGGTCATGTGGAAGTTATCGAAGTCGATGAGTTGTCGGATCTGACGCAGCATATTGATAAGGGAGAGGTAAACGCAATGTTGAAAGAATTCGATTTGCACTTCGATATCCAGCCGGATTGTTCTTCTGAGGAATTGGTTCGGTCCGCAAAGACAGCTGTGGCCCTGCATAAACTTGTGGAGAAACATAAGCTCGGATCTATGGCTTATTATCACAAGGGGACTGGAAATCCGTTAAATGAAGATGCGATGAGTTCGGTGATTTTGGGGAATTCACTGTTGACGTCAAGAGGAATTCCGGTTGCCGGTGAATATGAGATCAAAAATGCTCAGGCGATGAAAATCATGGACAGCTTCGGATCTGGCGGCTCTTTCACCGAATACTATGCGATGGATTTTTTGGATGACGTAGTTTTAATGGGGCACGACGGACCGGGACATATCGCCATTGCCGAAGGAAAAACCAAGGTCCGTCCGCTTTATGTTTATCATGGTAAGGTTGGAAATGGCCTTTCCGTAGAAATGTCTGTGCGGCACGGCCCTGTTACATTGTTGTCAGTCGTCGAAACTTTTGACGGTAAAATTTCACTGCTTGTCGCAGAGGGCGAGTCGGTGGAAGGCCCGATTCTGGAAATTGGAAACACAAACAGCAGGTATAAGTTTTCGATCGGAGCCCGAAAGTTTGTAGAAGATTGGAATGATCAGGGGCCTGCCCACCACTGTGCAGTAGGTATCGGTCATATCGCATCCAAAATCAGGAAACTTGGGGCACTGTTAAATATTAAGACCGTTCAAATCTGTTAACCGGTACTATTCAATATTTCGGATCTTGATATTCATATCGTGCGGTGCGGTTTCATCACCACCAAAATAGGGAAGAAGTTTGTAGGATATACCCAGGCCGCCAGAACAATGACGGGGCATGACAGTTGTATTTCCGTTTAGTACAAAAATATAAGTATTATTTGAAGTGCTGAGTTTGTAGCTGGAAGATTTTCCAAGTTCGACAATCCCTAATTCTCTTTCCTGACGCTGGCCGGCGACGTAAACATAAGCATAGATACGCAAGGCATTTTCCCGCCAGTTCCATCCAAAACGCGCGCTGTTTTCGTGATGCTGCGTATTGCAGTCCGAAAATCCGAGGAGCTTGTTAATATCATGCTGATTGCCCGCGTCAGCCGTCTGGTATATACAGGTACTATCAAAAATCGCCTGGAATTTCAACTCGCTTCCGGTAAAAAGGCCGTTGGAGTTATTGTCGATCTCATGATTTCCCTTGCTGATTTTATAGGTAATATAATCGTCTCCGAAGCTCGGGGAATTTCCAAGCCATTGACATGAAGAGAATGAAAATAAAACAAATAGAACTAAAAAACTGAGTTTCATCGGATCCGGTTTACAAGTCACAAAAACAAAAACTATGAAGTTTCTGATTGTTTCAAAACTTCATAGTAACGAACCGTTCTGTAGAATAATGTGTGACGACTACTTATATTGATTCAGGAGCGGTGTTTTTCACTGCACGCGTTCCTTCGTATAGTTCATATTCAAGCAACCGGCAGTCGATCGTACTTGTGTAGAATTCAATTCGGCGTTTTGCTTTAAGGCCAATTTTTTTGGCAAGATCAAGGTTACCAGTGAAGACATACCCGAAATAACCTTTGCATTTCTGTTTCATGAAATCTCCGATACGTGCATAAGTTTCTTCCAGTTCATCAATATCACCCAGTCTGTCTCCGTATTCAGGGT
>Ga0247803_1001564_pt1 | contig 11937 bp, 8 predicted proteins | sample UWRJL014104B1_FD_180928 | JGI IMG/M metagenome (GOLD analysis project Ga0247803, IMG submission 180928) | Plant litter microbial communities from Arlington Agricultural Research Station in Wisconsin, United States - UWRJ-L014-104B-1 | ecosystem: Environmental > Terrestrial > Plant litter >...
GTACAGAACTGTGTGTAAGGGCCACGATTTGCGGTTCGCGGATCCGTAATGGGATTACCGGAATTATCCAAAAGAGTAGCAGCTGTCCCGCCCGGTTTATGAGACCATTTGCCGTTACTTCCTTTGCGATACCAGTGGTAGTCATAATTAGGCGCAACAACCAACGCCACCAAATGACCGGTTGACGGACATTTATTATTGGCTGCGGGCGTGTTAATCAACTGATCAGCAACGGCCCCCTGTAATGCACTGCGTTGTCCGGCGGCAACCGTACAGCCCGACAAAGAAGTATATTGCTGCCCGGCTGCCTTCCCTGGTTGAGCAAAAGTATCTGTACGATAATTGGTTGCGTAATTATAGCAGTTGTTGTACGGACGTCTTGTGATGTCATTCCACCAAACCAGGTCAGGATCGGGTGAGCAGGCGCATGCGTTTATAATGACAATCGGTAACGCAGGCTGAACAGGAATCAATGGTCTTTCCGATCTGAACCGGTCAATTTCCTCTTTTAACACGCGTTCAAATGATCCCTTGTTACCTATCCCCTTGAATTTTTTCAAATAATCCATAATTACTTTTTCAAATTCAGTATCATCTGCCTTTGCTGAGGAATCTCCGGAATAAAGCCGGTCTGGCGTTACGCGGATGATCTCCGGTTTGCCGTCGTTAATCTCGTCCAGTTTTTCAATCAAAACACCACGATAACCCAGGTTGTAAGGTTCAGGAATGGTTTGATCATTGTTCGCAGTAAAATCAGAAGTTTGTGGAATCGCATCCAGTACCTTTTTTGCATCAGCATCATCCAGAATGACAGTGGGGTTAGGGCGGCCACTGAACATGTCGAGTGTTAACTTAACTTTCATTTGCGGAGTTGTTTAGGATTTAGGAATAATTACAATACAATATTAATTCGCCAACAACTTGGATTTTAGAGTGGAAACACTACATTTTAAATATCAGGGAATACTACTTTATACGCGTTAAACTACGCATTCAGCAAAACGAGATACCTATTTTGTATCTTGTAGAGACAATCGGAAGGAAGATTTTAAAATTAAAAAATGAATAACAAATATCTGCTTATGGCCTCCACGATCCTGCGTGGTTTACCAATAATAACCATGTGAACACCGAGGGCTTGCTACCACTTCCGGATCAGGTGATGAAACTAAAAAATTAAACTTTTGAAACGAATGGAGAATTTAAAAGACCTCCTCGCGCAATTATCCCAAACCGAACACGGCTTCAAGCACATTATTGAAGCGGGCGATAATCTGCTCAAAGACGACCAAATCAATCACTTTGAAATTTCCAAAAAACTAATTAGCCACGAAAGCTATCAGGGTAGAATGCTGGCAACATATTTACTTGGTGCCTTATCGCCCGAAAACCAATCTGCACTAAAAATCCTGAAAGATACAGTTGCGAAAGACGAAAACTGGCGGGTTCAGGAAATGCTGGCAAAGGCTTTCGACAGTTATGCAAATGCAAAAGGCTACGAAAATGTACTTCCTGAGATTAGAGATTGGCTACAAGATAAAAATCCGAACGTGATACGGGCTGTCACGGAAGGATTAAGAATCTGGACCGGCCGTCCTTATTTTAAAGACAATCCGGAAACTGCGATATCCCTGCTCAGCCAGCACAAAAATCATGAAAGCGAATACGTTCGCAAGTCTGTCGGAAATGCGTTGCGAGACATTGGCAGAAAGCACCCGGATCTGATTAAAAAGGAAATCGATTCCTGGGATTTGAATGATAAGAAAGCTGCCTTTACAAAAAAGCTGGTTTCTGAAAAATGAGGGTTTACACAAGAACGTATTCACCTTGCGATCTCTGATCTTGTTTTTCTTTTTGTACTGGTTTTATTACCGGTCGGATGGCGAAAAAGCCATCCGACCGGGGGCTCCGTCAGACAGCTTTTTCGCTGTCTGACGGGTAATAAAAGTTTGACTAATTGAAACATATAAGCTATCGGGATGCTCTCTGCATGAAACATCATTTCAAAGCACCCTCTCTTGTAAATCCATCCTTCAAATTCATCACAATAGACAAAGAACTGCTTCCAAAACCCGGCACATACTGCACCCGTCCATAGCCTACCTGAAACTTCTTGATATTCAGCCACGCACCAAATGAAAATCCGGCAAGCGCTCCTTTGTCCGTAAGCCTCAATTCCTGCCTGCGTAAATGATCGTAACCAAGCAAAACCCGGAATTTCGGATGAAATAAAATTTCTGCTCCAAGCGCCAGATGGCGGCCCAGTTTTTCCGCTATTTTCACTTTTCTGGGTGTTTTATTTCCGTTGTTATCATAAGTGTAAAACAGATTCGGATCATTGTAAACCATATCAAATTTATTGAGATGATGGATCGTTGCCGAGAAACGGATGGGCATATATTCCGGTTTAAAAGTGATTCCGGCGCGTAGATCCACAGGTAAAACCGGGTCAGATATCCCGTTAAAGTTTTGCTTCAAAAAACCAATATTTTTAACCACAAAACCAATCGTCATATCTTCACGGGGATGTTTGAAAACGGCTCCGTAATCCATCGCCAATCCCCAGACGGTATAGGATTCAATCGAGGAAGCTACCATTTTCAGAGATCCTCCGAGCGTAAATGCACCCAATGTATGACCGTAACCAGCCGATAATCCATAATCCGCAGCCCGGAATTCTCCGATTACATTTCCTATGTCGTCCGTTTCCTGCATCGTACCATAATTGAGATATTGCAGCCCCACACCCCAGCTTCCCCCTGATTTTTTCAACGCTTTGCTATACGCAAGATTCACGAATCTGGTGTCTGCCAGGTATGGCATTAAATTGACAGAAACATTGCCGGATTTTGTAGAATCGAGAAGGGAAGGATTTTGTAAAAACAAAGCTGGATCGTGCCCGGAAACTGTAAAATGATTGGTTCCCAAAGCCGTACTTTTGGCTTGTGTCGGCAATTGCAAAAAATCAAGTTTGGTCCGTCCTCCAATGGCTTGCCCTGACGCATTTTCGGTTAGCAAAAACAATAATCCCGATAAAAAGCCAAAGCACATGCCGATACGCCTCATAAGAATGCAATAATTTCCTGAATCATTAAAAATGACACTATATTTATAATCTGTTCAAAACAAATGTAACCATATCGTCCGTATTACATGGAATCCCAATCTGCCGCAATTACAAAAAAAGAACTTTTAGACAACAAAAACGCCGAAGCTGAACTGGGAGGAGGTACCAAACGCATTGAAGCGCAGCACGCTAAAAGCAAATTAACGGCCAGGGAGCGGATTTCAGTATTAATGGATTCGGGGACGTTTGAGGAAATCGGAAAATTTGTAATGCACCGGAGCAGGGACTTCGGTCTGGACAAAGAACATTACCTGGGAGATGGCGTCGTGACAGGCTACGGCAACATTAATGGTCGGCTCACCTACATTTACGCTCAGGATTTTACCGTCTTTGGTGGATCTTTGTCTGAAACACATGCCGAAAAAATCTGTAAAATTATGGATCTGGCGATGAAAAACGGTGCTCCGGTGGTTGGATTAAACGATTCGGGCGGAGCGCGGATTCAGGAGGGCGTTCTTTCGCTGGCTGGCTATGCCGATATTTTTTACAAAAACACACTGGCATCCGGCGTTGTCCCGCAAATTTCGGCCGTAATGGGGCCGTGTGCTGGCGGAGCCGTGTATTCTCCTGCCATCACAGACTTCGTTTTAATGGTAGAAAATACCAGCTATATGTTTGTCACCGGGCCAAATGTGGTTAAAACCGTAACCCATGAAGATGTAACTTCAGAAGAACTGGGTGGTGCCATGACGCATGCTACCAAATCCGGCGTGACCCATTTTGTCTCACCCAACGAGGTCGAATGCCTTTTGGCTATCAAAAAATTGTTAAGTTATATTCCTCAAAATTGTGAAGATGACGCTCCCCGCCTGCCCTACCAGCAAGGCAATGAATCCAGGCCTGTTCTAAATACGATCATTCCTGATCACCCCAATCAGCCCTATGATATGCGGGACGTGATTTCTGAAATTGCAGATTCAGAAACTTTCTTTGAAGTACATCAGAATTTTGCTGAAAATATGGTGGTCGGTTTTGCAAGAATTGCAGGAAGAAGCGTTGGTATCGTAGCCAATCAACCCGCTGTGCTGGCAGGAGTTCTGGACATTAATGCCAGTCAGAAAGCAGCGCGTTTCGTCAGGTTTTGCGATTGTTTTAACATTCCACTACTCGTTCTGGAAGATGTACCCGGCTTTTTACCCGGAACGGACCAGGAATGGAACGGGATCATTACAAATGGTGCCAAATTGCTTTATGCCTTTTGTGAAGCAACCGTTCCACGTATAACGGTGATTACCCGCAAAGCCTACGGCGGTGCTTACGATGTGATGAATTCCAAACACATCGGTGCAGATCTAAATTTTGCCTGGCCATCCGCTGAAATCGCCGTGATGGGAGCCAGCGGTGCAGCTGAAATTATTTTCAAAAGAGAAATTGCAGAAGCAGAAAATCCATCAGAGAAACTGCAGGAGAAAGTGGAGGAATATACCCGTAAATTCGCCAATCCTTATCGCGCAGCAAACAGAGGCTACATCGACGAAGTGATATATCCGGATCAGACACGTGAAAAATTGATTCGTGGTTTTGCCATGCTGGAAAACAAAGTGGATGTTCTTCCCAAAAAGAAACATGGAAATATTCCTTTGTGATCAAAGTTTTCCAAAATGCGTAAAACGCAATAGATTATCTGTCCCTTTTTAATTTTGGGTAGGCCAAATTGTCCCATTATAAGTATTACTGAAATAATACCTATAATGGGACAACTGATTTTGTTACATTCTGAATATTATCCTAATTTCATGGCCACTTATTAATTTTTACAGTTCCTAATTCCCCCATTAACTAATGAAAGAAAAGAAAGGCACATCAGTAACCAGAAGGAACTTTGTAAAAGGTTCCTTGGCAACGCTGGCCACATTTTCAATTGTCCCGCGTCACGTACTTGGAAAAGGCTTCATCGCACCCAGCGACCAGTTGACCAAAGCCATCGTCGGTGTAGGTTCCATGGGACGTGGACACATTCCCTATGCAGGTACGAAAGTGGTGGCATTGTGTGATGTGGATAAAAAACATTTGGAAAAAGCAGTCGGAATGGTTGATAAAGGCGTCAAAACCTTTTCTGATTACCGTGAGCTGATCCAGCTTCCCGAAATTGACATTGTTCACGTGGCAACTCCTCCGCATTGGCATGGAATTATCGCCGCTGACGCTGCCCGTGCAGGAAAAGATGTCTGGTGTGAAAAACCGATGACCAGAACGATCGGTGAAGGAAAACGCCTTGTTGAAGCTGTTCAGCAACATGGAAGGGTGTTTCGCCTCAATACCTGGTTCCGTTTTGAAGATAATTTTTATGGTATGAAAACGACCGTAAAACCAATAAAAAAATTGGTTCAGAGCGGCCTTTTGGGATGGCCTTTAAAGGTGACGGTAAGCAAACATACCGGTTTCGACTGGAAGTTCTACTGGGTTGGAAAAACCAATAATGCTCCGGAAACCGTCCCGGCAGAACTGGATTATGAAATGTGGCTCGGACCGGCACCGTATAAACCATATAGTGCTCATCGCGTACACCAGACTTTCCGTGGATACTGGGATTATGACGGCGGTGGATTGGGTGATATGGGCCAGCATTACATTGATCCGATCCAATACTTTTTAGGCAAGGACGACACCAGTCCGGTAAGTGTGGAAATCGATGCTCCGCAACAACATACAGAAGCCGTTGGTACCTGGCGCAGGATCACATATACTTATGCTGATGGCTGCCAGATCGTGTTGGACGGTGAAGCCAAAGACGAGAACGTGGCTTACATAGAGGGGCCAAAAGGAAAACTTTATCCCAATTTCAGATCAGATATTCAGGATCTTGAAAAGAAACTGGCCGCCTTCCCTGACCCGGAACCACAGGTTACCGACTTTGTAGATGCTGTTAAAAACAGGAAAAAATTTGCGCTCAACGAAGAAAACGGGCATAGGTCATGTACCATTGTAAACATGGGTTTGATTGCGCTCAGACTGGGGCGTTCATTGAAGTATGATCCGGATAAGCAGGAATTCATTGACGATGAAGGCGCTAATCGTTTGATCGATCAGCCGATGCGCGGTCCATGGACTATGTGATTTTGAGTCATTTGGCTTAATATCAATTACTTTACCGTTGTAAATACCTGTTTAAAATTAAAAAAGAAAGCTAATCGCTGATGGCTTTTTGCTAGCAGCTAAATTCATATGAAAAAAAACTTATATATTTTCTTGTCGCTTTGCCTGCTTGCAACGCAGGCCATGGCGCAGTTGGATAAAAACCGAACCCTTTCGACCAGAATAGCCGATTTGCTGGCGCAGGTGCCGGCAGATAATGCTGCGAATCTTAAGAAAAACATGGAAGAGCTGGCGGAACTGGGAAAACCTGGTATCGTTCAGATCGCCTCCATGCTCACTCCTGCAGGTAAAGGTGATAACTCTAAAATACAATACGCATTAGGCGGATTTACCTATTCGGCTACGCAGGCTGGAAAAGAAGCATGGCGTAAAATGGCAGCGGAAGCTTACGGCGAGGCATTGTCAAAAGTAAATGATCCGGACAGCAAAAATTTCCTGATTTATCAGCTGCAAACTGTTGGTAAAGATGAGTCTGTTGATGTACTTAAATCATATCTGGGCGATCAAAGATTATCAGGACCAGCTGCCCGCGCACTGGCAAGAATAGGAACACCGTCTGCGGGTGCTGCTTTATTGCAAGCTTTAAACGGAGCAACGGGAGGAATTCAGATCTCGGTTACAGAGGCTCTGGGAGAAAGTCGTTACAAAGAAGCAGCGGCTGCTATTGAAAAAACGGCGGTTAGCACTGATCTCAATTTGCGTAAAGTAAGTTTGTTCGCACTTTCCGAAATTGGTATTCCTTCATCGGAAAGCATTCTTGCGACAGCGGCTCAAAAAGTTTTGTATGTTTACGACGAAGCAGACGCGACAGCCGTTTACATCAAATACCTGGCTCGTTTGGCACAAAATGGCAGCCCAGCAATTGCCGAAAAAGCAGCTTTGGAACTGATTAAAAATACGCCTGCACCCGAACAGACCTCCACGCGTTCGTCTGCTCTGAAAGTTTATGCTGACATCAAAAAAAGGGAAAGTGTGCCGGTTCTGGTAAAAGCGCTTGAAAGCACAGATCCTGAATATCGCGCTGCGGCTCTGAAATTAGGCCAAAAATATACCATGGCTGACGGAACAACGCCCTGGTTGACTGCATTCAAAAAAGCAAAACCGGAAGTTCAGGCAGAAATTATCACCATGCTGGGGCGCGCTGAGTCGAAAGACGCATTGCCAACAATACTGAAAGCTTTAAGTTCCAAAGACCAGAAAGTGAAATTGGCGGCTATCTGGGCTGCTGGTAAAATTGGTCAGGATGGTAGTGTTGCAAATTTAATTCCTGTTTTGAAAACCGGAAATGTGCAGGAAATTCAGGCTGTGAAAAGTACGTTGTTAACAATGAAGGGTGACAATGTGGTCGAAAAACTTGCTGCTGCTCTACCAGCATTGCCTGCCACAGCGCAACCTGCGGTCCTCGACGTTTTGGCTGCAAGAGCTGCCAGTTCTAAAATCAGTGTGGTTAATGCTTTATTGAAAAGCAGCAATCCGGAAGTCAAAAAATCCGCATTTGAGGCTTTAAAATCCTTGGCAACTTCAAAAGATCTGCCACAACTATTTCAGTTATTGAATACGTCTACCAGCCCTGAAGAAATCGCTGCGGTTCAAAAAGCGATCAGTGCGGGTGTAAAAGGTTCAGGAGATACAAACGCTCAAAGTGAGTTGATCCTGAAACAAATGGCTGCTTCACCAGCTGACAAACAATCCAATTACCTGGCTGTGTTGGCGACAATCGGTGGAAATAAGGCTTTGTCATCCGTTGTAACTTCATTCAGCGCGGGCGATGCAGTTTCCAAAAAAGCTGCCATAAGCGCACTTTCAAACTGGACTGACGCAAGCGCTGCAAGTGAATTGATTGCCATTGCAGGGAAAACTACTGATGCCGACGAGTTGAATTCGGCTTTGACCGGTTACGTTTCGGCCATTTCAAAATCTTCAAAAACACCTGTTAATAAAGTGATTATGCTCCGCAATGCGATGAGCATTGCGAAAACCGATGTACAAAAGGAATTGATTCTGAAGGAACTTTCCAAATACAAAACCTTTAATGCATTGATTTTTGCAGGAGAATATCTGGATAATGCTGCGGTTCAGCAAGCTGCGGCACAGGCGGTGATGGGTATTGCTTTGGCAAATAAAACCTTTTATGGTGCAGAAATCCGTGATTTGTTAACTAAAACATCATCAGTTCTTAAAGGTCAGGATAGTGAATATCAGAGAGAATCCATCCGCAGACATCTTTCTGAAATGCCGGCTGGTGACGGATTTGTCCCTTTGTTTAATGGAAAAGACCTTTCGGGCTGGAAAGGACTGGTTGAGGACCCGATCAAACGCGGTAAAATGAGCGCGGATACCCTGGCTGCCAAACAGAAAATAGCCGATGAAAAGGCTAAAAAAGACTGGTATGCAAAAGACAATGAGCTGATATTTACCGGACATGGCGACAACCTTTGTACTGTGAAACAATACGGTGATTTCGAAATGTACGTGGATTGGAAAATCATGAAAAATGGTGATGCAGGTATTTATCTGCGTGGTACACCTCAGGTTCAGATTTGGGATACTTCGCGTGTAAAAGACGGTGCGCAGGTTGGTTCCGGCGGTTTGTATAACAATCAGAAAAACATGAGCAAACCCTTAAAAGTAGCTGATAATGCTATTGGTGACTGGAATACTTTCCACATTACCATGATCGGAGACCGCGTTTCTGTTGATCTAAACGGCGAAAATGTAGTTGACAATGTCATTCTGGAAAACTATTGGGATCGTAACCTGCCTATTTTTGCAAGAGAACAGATTGAATTGCAGGCGCATGGAAATCAGGTAAACTACCGTGACATTTATGTGCGCGAAATTCCCCGCCCCGAACCTTTTGTATTGTCTGATACTGAAAAGAAGGAAGGCTTCAAAGTGCTGTTTGATGGCACAAATATGTACGAATGGATCGGTAACAGAACGGATTATTACATCGAGGGCGGAGAAATGATTACAAATCCAAGCCGCGGTGGAAAGGGTAATTTATATACAAAAGACGAATTCAGCGACTTCGATTTCCGTTTTGAATTCCAACTGACTCCCGGTGCAAACAATGGTTTAGGCATTCGTACGCCAATGGAAGGCGATGCAGCTTATGTTGGAACGGAAATCCAGATTTTGGATAACGATGCAGATATTTACAAAGACCTGAAAGAATATCAGTATCACGGCTCGGCCTATGGAATTATTCCTGCAAAGCGTGGCTTCCTGAAACCGCTTGGCGAATGGAACTATGAAGAGGTTCGGGTTCAGGGATCTAAAATTAAAGTAACGTTAAACGGAACGGTCATTCTGGATGGCGATCTTGCAGAAGCGAGCAAAAACGGAACGCTTGACCATAGAGAACACCCGGGGCTGCAAAGAACATCCGGACATTTGGCATTTTTAGGTCATGGCTCTGAACTTAAATTCAGAAATATCAGGATTAATGATTTGACCAAAGTGGTTGAAACACCGGTTGCGACTTCGAAGAAAAAAGCAAAGAAAAAGAAGTAAAAACAATTGAAATGAAGAACAATAGTCCGGATAGATATTCCATCTTTCCGGACTATTGTTTTTTATATCCCTTACGCCCGGCCGCATCTGGGATGCAATGTACAGAATACGGAATCTTTAAAATTCGGTTTCCAAATGGAGACAGATTTGATTTTAATTACGGCCCGTGATCAAAATTAAATTCAAGACCAGATTGAGAATTTTGTAGAACAAAATTTTTGAAAAATTTAATAGTGCTGAAACTGTTCGAATTAGGGCTTTTTTTATTTAGATTTGATAGATAAAACCACATAAACAGCAAAAGACCGGCTTTTTCTCCCAAAATCGAAAACGTTATGATAATGAAACGAATCACTTTTACAATACTATTTACAATTGTTTCGACAATCATTTTACATGCACAACATACACTTACACAGATATGGGCAAGCGAGACAACATTGCCCGTTCCGGAATCCGTTTTATATCATGCTCAGGATAAAATTCTTTATGTAGCACTGATTGATGGTAAAGCAGGAGAAAAGGATGGGAAGGGAGGAATTGCAAAAGTGGGCCTTGATGGAAAGATTATCAAACACGACTGGATAACCGGCCTCAATGCGCCAAAAGGCATGGGCAGAATTGGCAATAAACTGTACGTTGCTGATGTGACCGAAGTTGTTGAGATAGATGCCAAAAACGGAAAAGTCATTAAAAAACACGAGGTAGAAGGTGCAAAATTTTTAAATGATATTACCATTGACGCAAAGGGTAACATTTACGTTTCGGACTCCGATACTAAAAAAGTACATTTAATAAAAGATGGCAAGGTCTCGACGTACCATGAGGATTTTACCCGTCCAAACGGATTACTCGCAGTAGGCTCTGATTTGCTGGTTGCAGACAGCGGTACTTTGAAAAGACTCAGCAGTGATAAAAAAATAACCGTCATTGCAGAAGGTATGGACAAAAGCAGTGACGGGATTGAACAGGTAGCACCGGGAGAATATATTGTTTCTTCCTGGGCAGGTGTAGTTTATTATGTTACCGATAAAGGTGCGGAGAAACTGTTAGATACGACTGCCGACAAAACCAATTCAGCTGACATTGGATATGATGCAATCAAAAAGATTGTTTACGTTCCTACATTTATGAAAAACGGAGTAGTTGCATATCAATTAAAATAATATACTAATAACTTAAAAATCAAAAAAACAGGCATTTCTATGGACATTTTTGTTGGGAGTCTTTCTTTCAAGTTGAAGGAAAGCGAGTTGCGTGAAGCTTTCGAAAAATTTGGGGAAGTAAGCTCCGCAAAAATCATTATTGACAAAATCACACGTCAAAGCAAGGGGTTTGGGTTTGTAGAAATGCCTGATGAAGAACAGGCTAAACTGGCCATAAGTGAGTTGAACGGCGTCGAAATGTATGGCAGACCGTTGGTTGTGAACGAATCACAGAAAAAAGAATCGACCGGAGGAAGACCTGGTGGAGACAGCAGACCAAGAAGTGATGCACCGAGAAGTTCTGCCGGATCCGGATTTAGCAGGGATAAACCAAGCGGCGGAGGTGGTTACAGCGGAGGCAGCAGTGGTGGCGGCTATGGCGGAGGCGGTGGCTACGACGGTGGCAAGCCAAAATCAGATTTTAACAGAGATCGTGATCGTTTTGGCGGCAGAGGCGGAGACTTCAAAAAAGGTGGTGGATCTAAAAGGGGTGACAGCAGAGATAGAGACGATTGGTGAGAAGGATTTGAGCTGACAGCAATGGGCTTTCGGCCTTCTTCGAATAAAAACAATTAAAAATGGTTCGGAAACTGAGTTCGGAACCATTTTTAGTTTGGTCAGACCTCTACTTTTTAAAGATAAAATATACAGCTAGAACGAGAAAGACGAAGCCGATGAAATGATTCAACCGGAAGGTTTCTGTTTTGAAAAATACCAGAGTAAACACCGTAAAAATGACAAGTGTAATAACTTCCTGAATTACTTTAAGCTGTACCAATGAAAATGGGCCACCGTTTTCATTGAAGCCGATGCGGTTGGCAGGAACCTGGAAGCAATATTCAAACAAGGCAATTCCCCAGCTGATCAGGATGATTGAAAACAGGCCGAGTTTACTGAACCAGGCCAGTTCCTTGAATTTCAAATGTCCATACCAGGCCAATGTCATAAATGCATTGGAAAGAATCAGGAGACCGATCGTCCAAAGTGATTTCA
>Ga0247803_1001565_pt1 | contig 11937 bp, 10 predicted proteins | sample UWRJL014104B1_FD_180928 | JGI IMG/M metagenome (GOLD analysis project Ga0247803, IMG submission 180928) | Plant litter microbial communities from Arlington Agricultural Research Station in Wisconsin, United States - UWRJ-L014-104B-1 | ecosystem: Environmental > Terrestrial > Plant litter >...
ACGGTATCTTCTGCAGCATCAAAAGTCATGGTAAGGTTTAGAGGCTCTGTAATATACTGGTGCAGGTTGTGAGAAAAACTGTTTCCTGTTGCCGTTTCTATAATATACGCTGCAAGTGCAAACCCACTGTTGCTGTACTGAAACGCAGTACCTTTTACAAATTCAGGTTCCTGTATCATTGTAAAAGTTTCAGGATAGTCCCAAAAAACCGTCCAGTCTGTAAAAACATTATCCCAAAAAACATCGGAACCGTCATTTACAATATCAAACAGGCCCGATTGATGCAAAAGTAGCTGGCGAATTGTTATATCCATATCAACATTTGGTAAAGGCTCTGTTATCCATTCCCCGATAGTATCGTCAAGCGAGAGTATGCCCTCTTCCTGCAACCTGAGCATGAGAACCGAAAGATATAGTTTACTGTTGCTGGCTAACCCCATTGTCATATTTGTGGTAAGCGGCACACCATTATCTGCCTGCCCTGATGCCCCCTGCCAACTGCCGTAGCCCGGTATGGTGATGGCGAATGAGATACCAAGGGTTTCATTTGTCCCGATGGTATGCACATTTGCAGTCAGGCTGTCCATTACCGTCTGGAAACGGTTGGTCATCTGTGTAGGTATCTGTGCATGAGCTGCAACTGCTGAGCCCATTAAGCACAACATGCTGAGTAATTTTTTATTCATAATTAAAAGTTTGATTAATTTATACAAAACTATCGGTATTGTGTGTATGACACAATCCTACAGATTGGGTGATTTTTATACCAGGCATTTTAAATTGGTGATAGTTATGCTACATTTACAGCCGATGAAAGCAGAAAAAATTATTAACTGGTTTTTGCCTAAGGGAGTTCGGAACCATAAGGAGCATCCGCGCTATCACGAACTCTATACGGTAGCAAGCCCAATTTTTATGGGTACAGTAGCAACGTGCTTATTTCCCATATTGCTGATATGGTATGACATGGGAGAGTACCTATGGATGTTCTACCTAAATGCCGGTGGTAACCTAACCACCCTGTTAGGGATACGCTACACGGGACATTACCGTTCATTTAATATCCTTTCAGGTATCCTAACTTACATTATCATTTATTATTGGCTTAAAGATTCCGGGCTTATTTATTCCACCAATATATGTATTGTCCACATGTTCCTGCTTGGTGGCATACTGGCCGATAAAAAGTGGGGATGGCTGTCGATATTCAGCAATATTATTTATTTAATTGTAATCTATTACTTCACCATTACCAGCGAGGAATATCTAACTTTGAATACTACACTCGGCAGCCCTTTGTATGCGCTTATCATGCATTGCCTGATTACAGCATTTCTGGGCAGTTTTCTTGCCTACTCCCTTACCAGTAATGAAAAGAGCCGTAAAAAAATTATCGAACTAAGGGATCAAAAGATAAATTTGCTGGATGAAGCAGTACGACAGCGTACCGAGCAGCTTAACAGCATGCGGCAGACCATAGCTGCCGATTTCCATGACCAGACTGGTAATATGCTGGCAGCGATTAACAGGCAGGCAACTGTACTACAGATGAGGTTCACCGATAACCCGGAAATGCTGCCGCTGGTTGAAAGTATCATCACAAACAGTAATGGCCTCTATGCCTCAAGCAAAGACTTTCTCTGGAACCTTAATAATGACAGTGATAATCCGCTAACACTCTTTGAATACCTTACGGGGTACGGGCAAAATTTTTACAACCAGTTCGATGTTGGTTTTTCAGCTAAAATTATTGGGTACCAGAAGCAACTTCAGCAATTAAACCCTTTTGCAGCACTCAACCTTATTTACATCTTCAAAGAAGTGATGAGTAATGTCGTTAAGCATGCCGGGGCAAACGAGGTAACCATGCAAATGGTTTACGGTAAAGAATCAATCACGTATATTTTAAAAGACAATGGGAGTTGGAAAGAAGCGGATGAGGCTGTGGCACATTACGGCCTAACAAATATTAAACGAAGGTCTGAGAAGTCCGGGTTTGGCTTTAAACTTACAAAAGGTGCTGATGGTACCTCTGTTTCCATCAGCCTGCCGGTTAATGCTAACATACTATAGATTATGAAAAGGATTATAATAATTGAAGACAACCGCGATATACGTGAAGGCTTTGCCGAGGTGATACAGGCATCACGTAAATACAACGTAGTACACCATTACGATAATTGTGAAGATGCATTGCGTAATTTAGGCAAAGATTGTCCTGATGTGGTACTTATGGATATTGACCTGCCAGGCATGAGTGGGATTGAGGGGACTTCACGTATACTAAAACAACTTCCCGGTACGCTGGTACTAATTATAACGGTATATGAAGACAGCGATAAAGTTTTTAAATCGCTGTGTGCTGGCGCAGCCGGATATATTGTAAAAAATTCAGCGATGCAGGAAGTATTGCGTGCCATTGATGAAGCGCTGGCCGGAGGTGCACCCATGAGCCTTAACATTGCCAGCATGGTCGTAAAATCATTTAAGCTCTCATCGGACTCTCCATTAAGCGAACGTGAAACACAGGTTCTGCAAGGTATTGCACAGGGGAAAACCTACACTAAGATCGCGACAGAGTTGTTTATCAATAAGGAAACGGTGCGCAGCCACATACGGAATATCTACCAAAAATTGTCTGTAAACAGCAAAGCCGATGCCTTACGGGTGGCTGAGGATAAAAGGTGGATTGGGTAATATTTTTTATATCCACCTAAGAAATGTAACCCGAAATTAACACTATTGTGAGTGCAGCATGTTTCTGAGGAAGATTAGCTATTACCTTTACATTTATTTCCCTAATTTTAAAAACAGTAATACCACCTAACAATCACTATAATTTACGGTAAAAAATGCATGGTTGTATATTGGAAAATTACAATGAATGCTGTCTTTTATTGATTCAAATATAAGCAACGTTACTAATCTTGGTTGTAAGTGAAAATATCATTTATATTCCCGCCTTACATTTCTATCTTGAATAATAACTTGGTTGTTAACAGTAAAATGTAGCTTCTTTTCACACTAATATATCTAAAGTTCGATAGTCCCTCAAGCTATAAAAATAAAACCCCAGCAAATACTGGGGTTTTCAGTGTGTGTGGGCGATGAGGGGTTCGAACCCCCGACCCCCTCGGTGTAAACGAGGTGCTCTGAACCAGCTGAGCTAATCGCCCCAATATGTTTTGCAATGCTCGGCAAGGATATTGTTCCGTATTGCGAGTGCAAAGATACATTTACTATTGATAACAGCAAGTATTTAAACTAAAATTATTGTTTTTTTATGCTAAGTACGAGTGCCTTTGTCCCGCCATTTACTATTTCTATCGTAATAGGTTCATTTTTAGTATTTCGCCCTTCTACAACATATATTTTTCCACCCTCTTTATAAGGAATCTTACTTTTAGAAAAATCAACATCTCCGTAAGTAAGGCTGTTTTGTATATCTTTTTGGTTTACCCAACCTTGGCTAAAAGTCTTTTTAGCATCTTCGCTAACAAGCAACGTTTTTGAGCGGATGTCTTTTAATACCCTGCAATTAGGCAGGTAGCAAAAATTTTGGCCACGGTTTTGGAAAATAAAAAGGACAAAAAATGTGCCTATCATTAGCCCAAATAAAAAATAGGCAAGCCTGAATTTAAATTTCATTAATTAAAAATTTGTGCAAAAGTAAGCAATAGATTCATTGCGGTGGGCTATATATGTAATAAATTACCGGGCTGCCTCAATGGGTATTACTTTTTTATCAAAAAGATCAACAACATCTTCTATACCCTTTTGAAGGTTCCATACCATAAAGCCCAGCGCTTCGGCGGCATCAGTATTAAATTTTTTATCGTCTACTACGAGTGTGCGTTTGGGCTGTATGTCATGATTTGTAATAACGTAATTAAAAGCTTCCGCATTAGGTTTGCGTACGCCTATTTCATGCGAAAAATATACTTTTTCAAAGCACTGGTAAAAATCGCTGTAAAAAGACATGCCTGCTTCTTGTTCAAATTTTTCAATATGTATAGGGTCAGTATTGCTAAGCAGGAACAGCCTGTAATTAGGCGCAAGCTTTTGCAGAAACTCCAGGCGGTACAGCGGAAAATCGGCAATACCGGCATTCCAGGCATCTCTTATCTTATCAAGCGAAGCATTACTAGTAAATGGCTGTATGCTTTTTAGGTAGACATCTGAATCTATTTTTCCGGTTTCAAACTTTTTTTCAAGCGCCTCAAGCGCCTCATTCCAGCCATGAAGGCCAAGGGCTGCAAATGCGTCAACTTTTGCCTGCTTATTTTTATTTAAAAAAACATCACCCAGGTCAAATATTATCGTGTTTACCATAATTCCTAAAAATTAAGAGTTCATCATTATCAACTGTTTGCCGCCTACTGGGGGTATGGCCAAACGATGGGGCAGGGGTACCATCATTAAAAAAAACACCGCCTTTAAAAACACGTGCTTCATCCCAAAGCCCTGCACCAATAATAGATTGCAGCGTTTGCCTGCCGCCTTCAATTAGTACAGATACAAGGTTATTACTATGCAAAACTGCCATTACTGCCGGCAGAAATCCTCCGTCAAAAGGCACATTTTCATACAGAAGGTTATCTAAGTTAGGCATACCAATTGCTTCGGTCAAAACAATTGTCTTAATTTTTTGATTTTTAACATTATAACTGCTGCTTATTTTGCCAATTCGGTCTATTACCACACGCACCGGGCTTCGCCCTGTCCAGGAGCGTACATCCAGCGAGGGGTTGTCGTCAAGCACCGTTTGTGTACCCACTAATATCGCGGCTTCCTCGCTACGCCATTTGTGTACCAGTTGCCGGGAATATGTATTGGTTACCCAAACGGGTTTCTTTCCGTCAAGCGTAGGTGATAACCCATGGCTTGAACCAGGCGTCACTCGAATTTTCGGACTCAGAAATCCATCCGCGCTCTCCGCCCATTTAAGGATAATGTAGGGGCGTTTCTTTTCATGAAACGTAAAAAAACGGCGGTTGCTCTCGCGGCATTCTTTTTCGAGTACCCCAACAATAACTTCTTTACCTGCATCACGTAGTTTTTTAATGCCGTTGCCCGCCACTTTTTCATGAGGGTCTGCTGTGCCTATAACTACCTTTTTTATTTGTTGTTCAATTATAAGGTCGCAACAAGGCGGCGTCTTGCCGTAGTGGCTGCACGGCTCCAGGCTCACATACAGTGTGGCATCGGGTATAAGGTGGCGGTCTGTATGGGTAACGGAATTAATACAATTTACTTCGCCATGCGGGCCGCCGTAGGGTGCGGTATGGCCTTCGCCAATGATGCGCCCTTTATGTACTAAAACCGCGCCTACAGAAGGGTTAGGCATAGCCGCGCGCATCCCTTTTTCGGCCAGTTCCAGGCAGCGTTGCATGTACATTTCGTGGTTCATATTGAGTAGCATGTTATAAAGTTTCAAAGTTACAAAGTTTCATACTATCAAATCAACAAATCAACAATAACCAAATCTCCAAATAAACCTTATTTTTGCACTATGGATAGTATTTTAATTCGCCCCATTCAGCCTGAAGACAACCCCAAAATTGCCGCTATAATAAGGGGTGTTTTTGATGAGCTTGATGCCCCTAAAACAGGAACCGCTTATGCCGACCCCATACTGGATAGGCTGAGTACGGTTTATGAAAGAGAAAAATCGGTTTATTATGTTGCGGTTATTAAGGGCGAAGTAGTGGCCGGTGCCGGTATTGCCCGGTTAGAAAACGGGCCTGTGGGTGTATGCGAATTGCAAAAAATGTATGCCTCATCTTCCGCGCGGGGCAGGGGAGTAGGTGCAAAACTAATAGAAGCATGTGTAAAGGCAGCTATAGGTTTTGGCTATAGCCAATGCTACCTGGAAACCCTGCCCTACATGGATGCCGCCCAAAAGCTGTATAAAAAATACGGCTTTAACTACCTTGATGCACCATTGGGCGATACCGGCCACAGCTCGTGCCCGGTCTGGATGCTGAAAGAATTAGCCCACCAAACCCCAAATGTGGAGCCGCTGCCGGAAGTAAAACAATATAAAAAATATTTTATTGAAACCCTTACCCCAATATATGGAGCGGATGAGGCTGAGTCGTTTTTTAATATCGCACTCGAAGAAATACAGGGGTTAAGCCGGGTAGGCCTGATTATGAATCCGGGTGCGGGGCTTTCTAGCATGCAAAAAGAAAAATGGGACAATGTGCTTGCACAACTTTTAGAACACAAACCCATCCAGTATATATTTGGCAAAACCCATTTTTACGGATTTGAATTTACAGTAAATGCCAATACACTTATACCCCGCCCGGAAACCGAAGAGCTGGTCGAGTGGATTATCAATGAAAATAAGAACAAAGAGGATATTACTATACTCGATATAGGTACCGGTAGCGGCTGTATTGCCATTTCGCTGGCTCATAACCTAAAGCAGGCAGCTGTCTCCGCGCTGGATGTTTCCGCCGAAGCATTGGCTGTGGCAAAACATAATGCTGCTGCAAATAACGTAACTGTTAATTTTATTCAGGATGATATACTTACCGCGAACTCATTGCCAAGGCAATATGATATTATAGTGTCTAACCCGCCCTATGTGCGTAACCTTGAAAAACACGAAATAAAACCCAATGTGCTTGACTTTGAGCCGCACCTTGCGCTATTTGTAGAAGATAACGACCCGCTAATTTTTTACCGGAAGATTGCGCGGCTTGCAAAACAGTACCTTAAAAAAGGCGGTACCCTCTACTTTGAAATCAACCAATACCTTGGCACTGAAACCGTACACATGCTCGAAACACAAGGATTTAAAAAGGTTATTTTACGCAAGGATTTGTATGGAAATGACAGGATGGTCTCAGTTAGCATTGGTCAGTAATAAGTTGGCAACATCGTACCTCTGGCCTCGGTTCTCCCGTCAACCGTCAACTAATCACCACTAATATAAATTCGAGAGCGAATACATTATCGAATTCCAGTCGGCATTTCCTTCACTTTCGCCCAGCCTTATAATAATCATGTTCTTTTTTGGCGCTACATAAATATACTGCCCCAGTATACCCTCGGCCTTATAATTGCCGTCGCGCTGCAGCCACCACTGGTACTTGTAATAAGGCGCACCGCCTTCAAGCGTGTCGGCAGTAGTGCTTATCTCCACCCATTCTTTACGCACAATCTGCCTGCCGTTCCAGTTGCCTTTGTTGAGGTACAGCCTGCCTATTTTTGCAAAATCGCGGGCACGGGCGTTAAGGCAGCAAAAGGTTTTTTCCATGCCATCTTTTTCTTTATCAAGGCTCCAGGTAGCATCATATTCCATGCCTAAGGGTTTCCATAGCTTTTCCTGCAGGTATTCGGTAATCTTTTTACCCTTAAGGGCACGTTCCAGCACCAGGCCCAGCATCTGGCTGTCGCCGCTGCTGTAGCTAAATTCAGTGCCCGGTTCCTTATTAAGTTTTAGCTTAAACAAAGCCTTAGGCAAATTACGCCCGTAATAAAAGGTTGCGGCATCGCCAAAGGGGTTTATATAGCTTTCGGTATAGTCAAAACCGCTGGTCATTTGCAGTAAATTTTTAATGCTGAGTTTCTCTATGCCATTACCTTTAAGTTCAGGGATGTATTTTATAACCGGCTCCTCTACCGATTGTATAAAGCCATCATCTATAGCGCAGCCTATTAGTATTGAGGTAACGGACTTGGCCATTGAGAATGAATTAACCACCGATGCCTCATTGTAGCCCAGGTAGTATTTCTCGCACAGCAGGGTATCGTTCCTGATAATAAGGAACGCCACCGTTTTATTTTTTATAAGGTATTCCTCAAAGTCATATTCTTTGTCGCCAAAAGTTACCGAACGCGGAATTTTAGGCTTGGCAGGGTCGGCGAATGTAAATGTAACCGAGTCGTTAGCAGCAGTTCGGGACGGGAATATTTTATGGTCGGTAATATTTGCGAAGTTGTAGTATACAAACCGTCCTATTTTGCAGGATGATAAAATAAGCAGCACGGCAACGAGGGCTGCTATATTTATTGGCTTAAAAAAATATTTCATTAGATTTAAAAAGGTATTGGTTTGGCGAATATAGTTAAAATACTAAAAACATGTAGTATGCCATCGCACTTTATAAACTGCTGAACCATAATTTAACCGCTAAATATTCGTTAGTTGTTTCAATTATATTTTCATAAAGAAACATTGTGGCAAAATTTTTGTTATTTTGTTTGTTGTAAATTCCCGTTATGAAGAAACTGCTTGCAATTTTATTATTTTCAGCGTCCTACTGCATTTGGGCACAGGTAGATACCGGGCCTAAAGGCGGTATAGCCCTACCCAGGGTAGAAAATAATACGTCGGTAGCTCCTTTACCCAATACAGTAAGCCCGAATAGCCCATTTAACATGAAGCCGGAAGCAAAAAAGCCCAGCTATTACCCCAGCTTTGCCATTGGCGAAAAAAAATCTGAATTTAGTATGATTGCTGAGCAGGATAAGTTTGTAAACCGCACCCAGGAATATGCCAAGCGCACTACGGTAAGGCCACAGGGCGATGCTTCAGCACCTTATAAGGGCAATAAGGACTTTGGCGAACTGCATACCAAATCGGCTTATATGGATATACTCGCCGCCGACTATGGCGCTGAAGATGGCGACCGTGTACGCGTGCTGCTAAACGGGCAGGTGGTGATACAGGAATTTACACTTACCAATATGCTGAAACCCTTACGCATACGCCTGCAAACGGGTTTTAACCATATAGAGTTTGAAGCCATGAACCAGGGCACGCAGGGGCCTAACACCGCCAACTTTATGCTCTACGACCAACACCAGAAGTTACTGATGAATGACGAATGGGCACTTGCTACCGGGTTTAAAGGAAGCGTAATGATTATTAAAGACCCGGAGTAGTAAACCCAGCTTTAAAATTATTGCCCGTTTTTAGTATCTTTACGGGATAATGATGCAAATTCACTAATGAAAAAACTCTTATATATATTATTTGCCTTTCCACTATTCTTAAACGCGCAGGAAATTGCCGTGCTTAAATATTCCGGCGGGGGCGACTGGTATGGTAACCCTACCGCACTGCCCAACCTGGCTAAGTTTTGCAACCAAAACATCAACACTAAAATTACCGCAAAAACATCGGTGGTAGAGCCGGGCAGCCCCGACCTCTTTTCCTACCCGTTTGTACACATGACCGGCCACGGCAACGTGGTATTTAGCGACAGCGAAGTAATGAACATGCGTAACTACCTTAACTCGGGCGGGTTTTTGCATATTGATGATAATTATGGTATGGACCAGTACATCCGCCGTGAAATAAAACGGATATTCCCCGATAAGGAGCTGGTGCGCATACCGGTAAACCACGAGATTTTTAAAGGCCCGTTCACATTCCCGCAGGGATTGCCAAAAATACACGAACACGACGGCAAAGCGCCCGACAGCTGGGGTATTTTCATAGAAGGCCGGCTGGTATTACTTTATACTCACGAAACTGACCTGGGCGATGGCTGGGAAGACCCCGAAGTGCACAACGACCCCGCAGACGTACGCGCTAAAGCCCTTAAAATGGGTGCCAATATTGTAAATTACGCGTTTAAATTCTAATGTTGATTTGTTGATGCGTGGATTTGTTAATTTTTCAGGGGATACAGTCGAATTAACAAATCTACAAATCGACAAATCCCCGAATTAGCAAATCTCTTAATGTTATACTAAAGCCCGGTGGAGTTGTAAAATTTTTCATACTTTCGGTGTACCAAAAAAACAAAAACTATGGTTAACTCTAAAACTATTGCAAACGGTATATTGCGCGCCATAGCCGTTTTGGCATGTGTTTACGTTTTGCTCATCTTTATTGTTAGTATACAAACGGTACTCATATACCTTGCTGTTTCGCTTATATTAAGCATGATAGCAAGCCCCATAGTATATTTTTTAAAGCGTAAGTTAAAATTTCCGCACACGCTGGCAGTAATGGTTACCCTCCTGTTTTTCCTTGGGCTGCTTACCGGTTTTGTATTTATGTTTGTGCCGCTTATTGCCACACAGGCCGAAAACCTTTCGCTGCTGGATACCGCACAGCTTGAAACCGACTTTAACAGCCTTATTGCCAGCATAAACGAATCTCTGGGTATTGATGCCCAAAAACTTATTAAAGAGTCAAACATATCATCCAAGCTTAACTTTAATTTTATTCCCACATTCTTAAACTCATTACTGGGCATACTGAGTGGGTTCGGTATGGGGCTGGCATCGGTAATGTTTATTACTTTTTTCTTCCTTAAAGACCGTAAGCTGTTTATCGTAGGAGCAAAAAAACTGCTGCCGGACGAGCATGAAGAAAAAATACTTACGTCTATAGATAAAATAAACCACATGCTGAGCCGCTATTTCATAGGGCTTATCATCCAAATGTCGATACTTTTTGTACTCTACCTTACTGTACTGCTTATTTTTGGGGTGCAAAACGCATTTGTCATAGCGCTTATTACCGCATTTCTTAATATAATACCCTACATTGGCCCGATAATTTCAACCGGGTTAGTAGTAGTACTTACACTGCTTGGCCACATAGGCCCGGAAGGGCAGGATACCATGTTCAGCACCACGCTTTATGTACTTATAGGTTATTGCGCGGCACAGTTTATTGACAACAATTTCAGTTCGCCGCTCATATTCAGCAGCAGCTTAAACTCCCACCCGCTCGAAATATTCATCGTGGTGCTTATCAGCGGCTTTAGCTTTGGCATACTCGGAATGATTGTTGCCATACCCATGTATACCGTACTCAAGGTAATAGCAAAAGAATTTTTCCCGGAAAACCCTGTGGTAAAAGCACTAACCAAAGACATGTAACACCGTGCTCAGCTTACTTTTACAGCCTGAAGTACAGGCTTATATTACCGCCCATTCGGCAGATGACATTACCCGTATGGCATTGCAGAAAAACCCATTCCCCGAGCTGCCCTTTACCGAAGTGCTCAACCAGGTAGCGGCACGCCAAAAGGCAATAGAGAAGCTGCCCACCTGGTTTAATGCCAGTAACATACTTTATCCCTCTAAAATTTCCGTTGAGCAAACCTCGTCTGAAACGGCGGCGCAATATAAAGCCGGCCTTGTTTCGGGCGAAAGCCTTATTGATATGACCGGCGGCTTTGGCATAGACGATTTTTACTTCTCTAAAAAGATACAACACGTTACCCATTGCGAACTTAACCTCAATCTTTCGGCGATTGCCAAGCATAATTTTGAGGTGCTGGGCGCGGGTAATATTGAGTGCCTGCCCGGCGACAGCCTTGATATTCTGAAGCTTACCGAAAGGAAGTGGGACTGGATGTACATAGACCCATCCCGCCGCAACGATGCCAAAGGCAAGGTATTTATGCTAAAGGATTGCCTGCCCAATGTACCCGAACTTTTAGCCACCTACTTTAACTATACCGAAAACATCCTTATAAAAACCGCGCCCCTACTTGATATTACCGCTGGGCTGGGCGAACTGCATTCGGTTAAGGCAGTGCATATTGTAGCGGTGCATAATGAGGTGAAGGAACTGCTTTGGGTGCTGCAAAAAGGCTTTACCGGAACGCCGTTGCTTATAGCGGCCTGCATAACTAAAGACGGCGAAGATATTTTTGAGTCATGTTATGGCCAGGAAGCCCACGCCAGCTACAGCCTGCCGCTGCACTACCTCTACGAACCCAACAGCGCCATTATGAAGTCGGGTGCGTTTGATGCCGTGGGTAACCATTATGGTGTAGCCAAACTGCACAGGCACACGCAGTTATATACATTTGGCGAGTTGGTTGATTTCCCTGGGCGACGCTTTAAAATAGATGTGGTACTGCCTTACCAAAAGGCGGAGATGAAACAGCATATTGAAGGCAAAAAAATGAATGTTACCGCCCGTAACTTCCCGCTGCAGGTGCCGGATAT
>Ga0247803_1001568_pt1 | contig 11924 bp, 13 predicted proteins | sample UWRJL014104B1_FD_180928 | JGI IMG/M metagenome (GOLD analysis project Ga0247803, IMG submission 180928) | Plant litter microbial communities from Arlington Agricultural Research Station in Wisconsin, United States - UWRJ-L014-104B-1 | ecosystem: Environmental > Terrestrial > Plant litter >...
GCAAGCTCTGCAACTGCAGTCCTTATTAGTCATGTTGCTGCTCATACCAAAACGATACGCATTGGTTCCGGTGGAATTATGTTACCTAATCATGCTCCGTTGATTATTGCAGAACAGTTTGGTACTTTAGGCAATTTATATCCCAATCGCATTGATTTAGGTCTTGGTAGAGCTCCCGGAACAGATCAGGCTACAGCCCGTGCAATTCGTTCAGACTATATGCAGACAGCGAATAACTTTCCTAGTGAAGTAGAACTTTTACAAAGTTACTTCTCTGAAAGGAATAGTAATGCTTCGGTACGTGCGATCGTTGCAGAAGGCGTTGATGTACCTGTTTACATTTTAGGATCCAGTACAGACAGTGCACATCTGGCTGCAAAAATGGGATTACCATATGTTTTTGGCAGCCATTTTTCGCCAGGAAGTTTATTTGAAGCCCTAAATATCTATAGAACAGAATTTAAACCTTCAGAATACCTTGACAAACCCTACATTATCGCTGGTGCAAATATTATAGCTGCTGAGACGGATGCCCAGGCAGAGGAACAGTTCACATCACAACTGCACTTTTTTGCTGGCCTCCTTGCGGGGAAAATTGATCAACTGCAACCGCCGGTTCCTGTAAATTATGAATCGCTATTGTTGAGGCAGCACCCTGCGGTAATCGGGATGCTTAAATACTCATTCGTTGGAACAAAGGAAAGGATTAAAAAACAACTACAAGATTTCTTAATGGAAACCGGAGCGGATGAATTAATGGTTGTTTCTTATATACATGATAAATACGTGAGGTTGAATTCTTATCTGCGGATAGCAGAGATCATGGAAGAATTAAATCTTGCTTCTTAACAGTATTAATCGGATCAAATCAATCCTAATTTTTTCTAATACAATTGCATATGCCTATTATAATGAAACATAGAAAGGCTGCCCTTACCGTTATATTGACAGTTCAGCTGATGTTGCAGATGGACTTTTTAATCGTTGTTGTATCGCTCAAACATATTCAAGCCGACCTGGGGTTTACAGCTGCTGGGTTGTCATGGGTACCCAATGCTTTTGCATTAGCATTTGGGGGACTTCTTCTCTTAGGCGGACGATTAGGTGATATGATCGGACAGGTGAAAGCCTTTCAGATTGGGATTGCCATTTTTGTAATCGCATCCCTGGCAGGAGGTATTGCGCCTTCGCCTTTAGTATTAATTCTGGTACGCGTTTCCCAGGGTATTGGTTCAGCATTAGCTGCTCCGAGCGTGTTGGCGCTTATTTCCATTTTAGCAAGAGACCAAAGGGAGAAGAATCGTGGACTCTCACTTTTTATTGCTGTATCATCGATGGGTGCATCCGTCGGTTTAATTTTAGGTGGTGCATTAACAGAATTCATTTCCTGGAGGTGGTCGCTATTGATCAATATACCCATAGGAATTATAGCGCTCACTGCAATCGCTCTTTTAGTGCCGGAAACAGACAAGGTAAAGGGCAAAATAGACTATTTTGGTGCATTGACTGCGACTTTGGGCTGTACCGCATTGGTATTTGGTTTCATCAGCGCCGCTGATAATGATTGGTCGTCAATAATAACCATTAGCAGTTTCATCAGTGCAGTGGTGCTTTTAGGATTGTTTTTTCGCATCGAATCGCGTATTGCACAACCGCTGTTAAGACTAAGCATTTTTAATCTACGATCTCACAAGGGCGGACTCTTCATTATGGCCTTAATCGTGGGAATGCATTTTGCGGCATTGTTTTTAATGCTACAATATTTTCAACAGGTTTTAGGGCTTAGCCCTCTAATGGCAGGAATTGCTTATTTACCTCTTACAGCCACTGTATTTATCGTTACTCAATTTGTTCCATGGTTAATCACAAAATTTGGTTTACGTACGCTTTTAGTAACAGGAAGTATTCTTGTTGCAGTCAGCTTAATTGGATTTTCTCAGCTGGACGGCGATAGCGGATATCTGGAAAACGTCTTGCGCCCTTTATTACTTCATAGTGTCGGTATTGCACTCGTGTTTACCCCAGGAAGTATTGTCATTATGGAAGCTGTGGCCAATAAAGATACTGGTATTGCCTCAGGAGTTTTACAAATGGATCAACAGATCGGCGGTGCAGTGGGTATTGCTGCCATCGTAACTATTTCTACTGCTTATTCGCAGCCTGGTGTTTTCTACTCAGGATTTGGCTCAGCATTTATTTTTGCAGCAATGATCTGTGCAATAGCAGCACTAATATCTATCTTCACTATTCCAGGGAAGAACAAGCTTAAAAGCTGATTTCAAAAAAAAGGTATCTTACTACTAAAGAACCTTGTATCAGCATTGTAAAGTAAAATAAGTTACAGTAGATGAATACTATTTAATAAAATTATAAGCAATTAAATATATAAATTATGAAAACTATAATAAAGGTTTTAGTCAGTCAATAGTAAGTGTCGTAGTAGTGCTTGTAATTCTTACACTTCTCAATTCATATTCAAAAGATGATCAGGTTAGTAATCCTGCAAAGAAAACATATGTCATGGTACATGGTTCGTTCCAGGCTGCATATACCTGGAATAGTGTAAAGGGTGACTTGGAGCAGCAAGGAAATCATGTCATTGTCGTAGAACTTCCCGGACATGGTGATGATGTTACAGATCCTGCATCCATAACCATGGATGCTTACCGTGACAAGTAATTTCATCTTTAAAGGATGTAAATGGTCAAGTCATTCTTTTCGGCCATAGCATGGTCGGAATAGTGATTTCTGCTGTAGCAGAAGCGGTACCTGATAAAATAGAAAGGTTAATTTACCTGGCAGCTTTCGTTCCCAAAAGTGGGCAGTCGTTAATTGAACTTGCTTCAGTGGATACTGAAGGACAGCTTGCTCCTTTATTAGTTCCCTCTGCGGATCGACTTACACTGGGTATAAGTGATGTAACTAAAGTGCATAAGCACTGATTCAGGTATCTATTTTTTGTGGTAAGGATTGAGCTTTGCTAAATGTCCAGTTGAAAAGGAAAATAATCGGCAAGAAGTATTTCATGAAATTTTTGAAGGGATTTTATTTAGACAGAAAGTACTTATAAAATTTTCAGTTTTTTTCATGCATTGCTGAAAAGACGGGAAGCCCAATCGAGCATTACAAATCGGGATTGTCTCCTTTGGGTTACAGGAAGCTTGGCGAGAAGTAGGTTTTAATTAAACCTGCCAGGGATTGGTTTGCACCTGAATTCGCTTAATTACTGCCTTTGCCAATTTCCTCTCTTATCAAACTCATATAGACCGGCTTGGTATCTTTAAATATTTCTTCGCCGTCCAATAAATATGCGCTCATAAAATGGGTTTTTGCTTTTTCGATGTTTCCTGATTCATAAAAAACTTCGCCCAAACAGAACCAGATATAGGGATTAACTGTGCCCTCTGGAGACATCAAAGCCTTTTCATAAGCACTTAACGCTGCATCGAATTCCTTTTCCGAGAATAATGCGTCACCTAATGCAATGTAAAGCCATGTTGCGGCTTCCCATTCAATTTTGGGCTCTGGCAATAAGTCTAATGCTTCATTGTATTTGCTGATAGCAGATCCAAAAATTTCATTTTCAGCAAACTCGTCACCTTCCGCAGCAAGTGATACTATTTGATTATAAACATTATCTTCCAGTTCCATATTTATTTCATTATTAATTCGGGACACAAAGTTATTTAAGCACAAAGTTTCATAGGAGCAATCACCCCTCACCATTACTGAAATACCTGTATAGCTGCATCCCTTTTCATTTCAGGTTTATTTTTTCTTCTTTGATTTTGGTTTTGGTGATGGTAATTCTTTGAGTGAAATTCTTACTAGTTCACTTAACCAATCACTGTCTTCAATTTCATCTTCGATCAAGAAACTTGGTTTTGCTCCTTCATAAGGTGGTGCTTCAATAACATTACCTATAAATTCTCGGCCCGAAATGGTTGGTTTAATAAATAATTTGTTGTCGCATATCAGTCCGAATAATTTTCCGTCAGCGTAAATGCCATATTCGCCAAACATTTTTTTAGCGGTTACTTCTCCGGCATTTCTTATTTGTTCTATAACAAAGTCCACAAAATTTTGTTCAGAAGCCATTTGTTAGTCTTTTAGTTGAAAATGAGGATTGTAAATTAAGCCAATAACATTTCCAAATGGATCTTTGACAGTTGCCGTTATCACCTCTCCTCCAACATTATATGGCTTTTCATTTTCGGTCGCTCCTAATTCAATAAGCCGGTCAAAAGTTTCCTGAATATTTTCTACACCCCAATAGGAAACGACACTTTCAGTTTTATCCAAAGTCGGATTTTCTTCTGGTTGAAGTCCTAATTCGTATCCTTGAATGTTAAAGCCGACATAATATGGTTCGTTGTAATAGGGATTTGTTTCAAATGCTTTTGAGTACCATTCAGTTGCTTTTTGAATGTCTCCAACTTTATAAATTGTTGTTCTAAGTCCTAACATATGTTTGCTCTTTGTTTTTCCTGTCGCTTTATTTTGCGTGTTTGGTTTGAATACAGTTAGTAGGTCTGATAAGCTGCTCATTCCAATAAATCAAATCTAAAATAATAATATAAAATTGAGTAGTAAAACTTTCAACAGGCGGATAAAGGATTTAGTTGGGTTAATGTGACCATTTATTATAAACTTCAAATTATCAGATAATATGCTGTGGCAATGGAGTCTTTAGATAGATACTTTTAATTCAATATAGATAGCGGTTCCCGTTGTATGATTTGAGGATTGGATCTCAATATTCCCATTTAGATAGGCTACTCTTGTCTTAATATTTGTGATTCCCAATCCATTTTTTTCTTTCAGGCTATCCAGATTAAATCCCTCGCCATCATCCTCGATAGTAATCATAAAGTCTTCATTGTAACGGCTGCATTGCAATAATACATATTTTGCATTCGCATGTTTTATAACGTTATTTAACAACTCCTGTATAATACGGTAAATAGTCATCTGTTCATCAATTATGATATCTTCCATCACCCCAAGGCATTGAAAATCGATATTCAATTGATTTGAAACCATAGAATCACAAAGATCTTTTAATGAACTTTCAAGTCCTATTTTATGTAATGATGCCGGCATCAAATTTCTTGCAATGCTTCTTAGTTCGGTAATAGAGTTATCCAGAAGCGTAATAATTGGATCGAGATCCCTATCAAGTATCAAATTAGCATTCCGTGCAAAACCAGAAAGGTTGATTTTTACTGCCGATAACATGCCACCTAATCCATCGTGCAGATCCCGTGCTACACGTTTACGTTCCTCATCTTGCCCCTGCAGCATTGCCCGGGTCAGTTTTATCTGGTGGTTTTGACGAATGTTTGTCAGCTCTTGCTGATAGTGGAATTCTTTTAATTTTTTATCATTCCTATAGAAAAAATAGCCAGCTAGCACAGTAAGTGTAAGTAAGGCACTGAAAGATCCCAGTAACCAATTTACCAGATGTGTATTCTTCACTTCTAAATTGATCTTTTCATTCGCTGCAGTGAGGTCTGTAATCCTCTTTTTATTTTCTGAATCTCTGAATTTTGCTTCCAAATCATTAATCTCTTTAATTAGCCTGCTTTCATAAAGGCTATCACTTAATTGACCATGCCTTTCCAACCAGTGATAAGCTGTTTTTACTTTTCCAAGGCGTAAGTTACTTTTTGCCAGTTCAGCAAAGATTGATTTTCGGTTATTTGCAATAGCCATAAACTGCTGCTGCTTAGACAAACTGTCCAGTAAGCGATGAGCACCTTTATAATCGTTTAACTTTTTAAGAGCGGAATATTTTTGGAGCAAAAGCGTCTCTACTAAATAGGTTTGGTGTAGGGCATTTCCCATAACGATGCCATTGTTATAACTGCGTAATGCCAACTTGTATTGATGGGTTTGCTCAAAATAATTGCCTTCAGAGTAGTAATAATCCGGCCATTTGCTGGATGCCGGATAATGTTTTAAAATAGCCTTAGCCTTATCCAGCATCAGTTTTGCATGAGGCAACTTCATTAAATAAATATAATTAGATGCTGCAAAAATATATGTGCTTAGCAAGATTGTTGATTTTCCGGTAATTTTTGTGGCGGTGTTTATAGCGAGATCAAAATAAATTTCTGCCTTATTGGATTGATCGGTATTCATAAGTATTACAGCCAGCTGCGAGTAGTATTTTGCCAGGGTTAACCTGTCACCGCTTTTTTTACCCAGCGGTATTACCTTATTTAGTATAATATTGACTACCTGCTTGTTATCATCACCTTTTTGTGCAATAATGGCTGTATTATACAACATTTTTGAGCGAACCAAGTAGGCTTCTTTAGAAATATATTTAGAAAGAGCTTGGTTTCCCCTCAGCGCCACCCGCTTGCTTCTTGCTGTATCTGTGTCTATGTATAAGCCGGATTCATAGTAATGAGATATGGCCTGCACATAAGGATACTTTTTGCCAATTTTTCTGCCCTTGTCTAGAAAAAAGGCTGATTGTTTATCATCGTTATTATTTATATAATAATGAGATAAGAGGAAATATGTTCTGGCTCTTACGCTATCAGAAGAATTTTGTTTTAAGCTCTTAGTTAGGCTATCTAAATACGCCTTCTGGTTTAGCGGTAGTTGCGCTTTGCACCACAACGCACTAAGCACCAAAATAGACAGAAGTATTGCAAATTTTTTACCCATTTATAATATTTTCCAGTTATTAATTCTCCCGTTAAATAGCCATGCAGACAACTACACATGGCGTAATACCCATTCTGTGAAGGTATACAAATCATGGATTTAAATATATACCTAAAAACCAGTAGAAAAAAAACCGGATAAAATGGTATTGCATGCGGGAGACTTGCAAAATAGTTTTGTAGCCATTACTAATCTTAAAAAATCTATGAAAAATTTATCAAAAAGCAAGTTTTTAAAATTTCCTGTTGCGCCATGTCTGTGTCTGTTAATGTTGGTTACATCGTGCTCTAAGGATAATGACGAACAGCCAGAAACCGGCAGCTCTTACCCTAAAGAAGTTAATATTGAATACAGGATTACCTCCACTACCGGACTTGCTACAGCAGACATATTATATGTAAATGAAACTGGCGGACGTACAAGCGTAGACAACGTATCGTTGCCGTATTCCCTTAAATTTAAAAGAACAGTAAATAGCCTGGATAACGCAGCGATAAGCTTTAGTAAATCTGCTTCTGGGACGGCTAAATCAGAAATTTTAGTTGAAGATAAAGTTGTCAAAACGGAGACCTTCTCTGGCACTTCATATATCAGTGGTACTATTCTATATCTGTTTCAATAATGTTCTAGAGATCTTTCTAGTGCTGATCTGGTGCTAATCAATTTATGTAATAATGTTAAGGGAGCTTCTGGTAACAGGGCCTCCCTTTTTTCTTACCCCAAATTTAAAATGATCAATCCCGCAAAACTGATTGGTAAATTCTGAATTATGAAGTGCTGATCGTCAAATTTTCATGAACTTTCTTCCAGTTTATATGTTATCAGAATTATAATTAGCCGTAAGCAAATCAACTATTTATGTTACTTAAGAAGCGAATTCCAATTAGCTATATATTTAATAAAGTCAAGTTTGAACTTATATATGTGCTCGTGATAGGGTTGATAGTTTATTATATGACAACCAGATTTAAATATGTTATCCCGGATATGCCTCTGGGGATCCCTGCTTTTCTTGGTACAGCAATTTCGGTTTTACTTTCATTTAAGCTCAATCAGTCTTATGACAGGTGGTGGGAAGCGCGAAAAATCTGGGGTAGCATTGTTAATGATAGCAGGAGTTTTGTATTGCAATTACAATCCTTTGTTGGTAAAAATAGCAAGGATGATATAAAAACCATATCATATCGTCACATCGCCTGGTGTTATAGCCTTTCACAAACATTGAGAGGTCAGGATGGAAGCAAAGGAATGGAAAAATTCCTATCTGCAGAAGACATGCAGCATCTATCTAAACACAATAATAAACATTTAGCTATCCTTCAGCTTAATACTTTGCATGTTGCAAATTTGAGAGACAGGGATGAGCTTAATATTTTCAGCCACGTCCAAATTAATAACACCCTGGTTAACTTTTCTAATGCAATGGGGATGGCCGAGAGAATCAAAAGCACTGTCTTCCCGGTTACTTACAGGTATTTTCTCCATCTTACTATTTATCTCTTTTTGATAACACTGTCCATATCACTTAGAGATATTGAAAGTTATTTTGAAATCCCCTTACTTGTTGTTATATCGTCAGCTTTCTTACTGCTAGAAAAAACGGCAAGTCATCTGGAAGATCCATTTAGTAATTTGCCTACAGATACAGCGATGACTACTATTTCAACAACTATAGAAATCAATATCAGGCAGTTGCTTGATGAGCGAGATGTACCTAAGCCAGAAAGTTCAGACTCATTTTATATTTTATAAACTGTGGTAAGGAACTGCAATATTCTGAGATCAGCTGGATTGATTTCCCGCTGATCTCAAAATGACTATTTTATTTTCAGAGATATTTCGCCATCGTCCAGACCGGTAATATTTTTTTCAGCGAATGCGCCGGGGGCTGCTTTTTGAAGTGTTTTTAGTAGGTCATCAGTAGAACCTGCGTGCAGAACCGTAATTGAGCTTGCTGATTTATTAAACTTTAACTTTGTGCTGGTTACAGCTTTGCTATTTGCTACCTTTTCATTGATGCTGTTTAGTTCGGCAAGGGTAGCACCGGAAATCTTTATTGTTGTTTTAGATTCAGCAGACTCATCCCCGCGTTTTTTCTTACGGAAAAGCCCCATAATTCTGTCGCCAGTATTTTTTGTCCTGTCAGCTGTATTGCCAGCCCGGTTTACATTGTTTGTTGTCCTGTCAATTTTGTCTAAAATGTCTTGTGCTTTTGAAGTGCTGATGCACAACAGCATTGCCGCCGATCCAATGATAATCATTTTTTTCATAGTTGTGTTTTTTAGTTTATGCTAATTTTGGTGATGTTTATGGATTAATAAGGTCTTCATAAGGCAGGTTAAAGGAGCCTTCGGTAATTTTTACAGCTTTTCCGTCTTCGTTTCTTACTGTTCCCGAGAATGAACCGTTGATCCCCTTTTTGCTGATCGCATCTATTTTGAGATTAAATTTGTCATCAGCCCAATAGGTGTTGTATATGATAGTTCCATTTGCTGTTTGAATATTATACTTGGCTGTCATTTTTTCTTCTTCAGGTGTGCTGTAAGCACCTGTTCCTATGTTCCCTCCCAGCCTCCATATTTCGAAACTTAGCCCTGGCGGACCTATAAGATCTCCAGGAACCCAAGGTCCTTCAAATCCGCCCACTACTATATGTTCCCATCGATCATCATTACCTCCCCCTTGAAAATTTGCCGCCCGAAAGTTTATTTTTCTGCCATCAAGAGTGGCTTTAAAATAGTAGTTATCTAATTGTTCGGTCCCTCCTCCCCCAGAGTCCTTTTTAGAACATCCAGAGAGGAATAGAAATACCAGTGCAAGACAAACAAGAATTTTGTTTTTGGTAATTGTATTAAAAAAACGAGCTTGTGAATTCTCCATAGTAGATATTTATGATTTCAAAGCTATCCCACCAGTGCCATAAAAAAAATACCGGCATCAAGTGGTTTTTTTCTACTGGTTTTTGGGTATTTTTTGATTCTCCTGATCAAGTTTTATAGATTGTTGTTTTTTAAATTGATATTTAACTTTTAACATTGATACATGACCAGTAAGAAACTACTCACCGCTATAGTGGATGACCATCCTATTGTTGTAGAAGGATTAAAAAATTTGCTACAGGCAGAGACTGACATTCAGGTAGCAGGAGGTTTTTCAAATGGAGAAGATATCATTACATATATCAAAAGCAATCAGGTAGATCTTGTTTTACTTGATATCAGCCTTCCCGATATAAATGGAATGGATCTTTGTAAAATGATAAAGATGGAAAGCAATTCAACAATTGTACTTATCCTGAGCAACCTGGCCGAAAGAAGTATAATTCTGCAAACCATTCAAAATGGAGCCAGTGGATATTTACTTAAAAACAGCTCTATTGATGAACTTAGGCAGTGCATTTCAGCAGCAGTAAAGGGAGAGATTTGTTATAGTAAAGAAGTAAAGGAACTGATAAGTCGCCCCACTAAAAGTCAATTGGAAGGCATTCCGCGTTTAACAAAAAGGGAAAGACAAATCCTTTTTCTATTAGCAGAAGGGAAAACAAGTCAGAAGATTGGAGAAGAACTCTTCCTAAGCCCACTTACAATTGATACCCATAGGAAAAACCTTACTCAAAAATTTAATGTAAAGAATGTAGCAGAACTGATTATGGCTGCAAACCAACATCAGATTTTTACAGTTTAGTGGCAGACCACTAAAAAACCCCTATCAACTTTCATTGACAGAGGTAATTGGTGGTCGTGTATCACAAAACTCACTTGATTAACAACAGAAAACTACTTTTGTGCTGATAGCATTAATTTTTCAACAGGCGGATAAAGGATTTAGTTGGGTTAATGTGACCATTTAATTCACACCCTATTTTTAGGCTACAAAGGCACAATTAGGTAACAACCGTCCAGTTTATGGAAATGATTATTGTTAAAGCCAACAGTGAGGATATTAAAACCCGGCATATGCTGATTAAATAAATCCAGCGTTCCCCATTCCCCATTATAATAATAACCGCCAGATGATAAATTTTCGGATAACAAATAACTTATAGGATGCTTAAACTTTAAAAGGTCACCCCCAATTTTGAGTTGAAAATAACCCATACCATACCACCGCGCAGGTCTGGTCGATGGGGCGGCGGCCATTGAAAAATAGCTGCCAGATTGATAATCCTGTTTCAAAAAATAATCGATAGCGATAGCAGATTTTGGGTTTTCCCAGGGATAGTGCTTAAAATGGTTATGAGCGCTATAATCTGTTACCGGCAATAACTCATTGAAATTGTTTTCGAACTCAGTGGGAATAGCAATATTACTTATTTTGGGGATGTACACTTTAAATACTTCTCCATTAATTGACAAGATGTAAGTCATTGGGTCGGCCTCTTCATATACTGTTACCGCATCCGCTTGCGCCAGCAATTCGTTAGTTAGACTCGATAGCGCTTTAGGTGCCATTGCTAAATCTTTGTTAACGCTTTTGTAGGGCAGCTGCTGCGGCTTGCCGGTTTTGAGATAATCGCTGTAACTATTTTCATAAAGCAAATGCCCGTTAAATGTTCTGCCAAATCCTGTGCTGCCTTTTTCATTCAGGCTGTCTAAAAGTTCTCCTTTACTATTTATTCTGTAATAATTTATCGAGTACGTTGGTTCCTCATATTGTTTTGCTTCGAACTCCTCTACGCTTTCAACAATGATGTTGTTCCTAATGGAGTCGCGGTAAATGCTTCTTGGCCTGGCGCCTGTAAACAAAGGTATAATTTGATAATCCGCACTTTGTATTTTTTCGTTTAAAGCAGGATAACTCTTGTATTTTTCGGGGAGGCGCGACAGGAAATAGCTTTCACTTCTAAAGTAACCCCTGACCAATAAGGCAAGGACAATTGTTAATACAAGGAGTGTTACTATGTACATTTTCTTTTTTTTCATGTGAGTATTTTATCCGGATTAGCATAACAATTAACGTGTTATATAAAGGCTAGGAGGTTAAAACTAATCTTAGAAATATTTGTTGATCATACAAACGCAGATTCAAATAAAACGAAAATATATGCTGTCATCTCTTAGTAGTAAAGACAACGGCGCTGGTAATAGCGACCTTACAAACAAAATAATGGGTGCCATGGAACCGGTAATTGCCGAACACTGGCCTAAAATTGAGCCTTATGCAGACCAGGCTTTAGCTGCTGCAGAGGATGATTCTACGGTAGAGATCCTGGCCCGCAAGATCTATCCATGGCTGCCAATGGT
>Ga0247803_1001569_pt1 | contig 11920 bp, 13 predicted proteins | sample UWRJL014104B1_FD_180928 | JGI IMG/M metagenome (GOLD analysis project Ga0247803, IMG submission 180928) | Plant litter microbial communities from Arlington Agricultural Research Station in Wisconsin, United States - UWRJ-L014-104B-1 | ecosystem: Environmental > Terrestrial > Plant litter >...
ATCTGGCGTCGAACCGAGAGGCTTGAAAACACATCAGTGCCAGCAACGCGTTTACGGCTGGCAAGTTGGTCTGCCGGTTTTCTAAGAGCAAATACGTGAGCCGCATGGCTTCCAGACAAAGACCTTTGCGTATTACCGAGTCTGTACTTTCAGAATAATATCCTTCGCTAAAAAGCAGATAAAGTGTCAGCAACACCGACTGAATGCGGCTTTCGATTTCTTTCCCATGCGGCAATTCGATTTTCACACGTTCCTGGCGAAGTTTTTCGCGTGCCCGGTAAAGCCGCTTATTGACCGTCTCTTTATTGGTTAAAAAAGCATCAGCAATTTCATCAATTCCAAATCCACATAGAATTCTTAGCGATAATCCTATCTGAGACTCAACGGGAATGATTGGATTACAAATTACAAAAAGCATTTGCAGCTGACTGTCCGTAATATTTTTCTCGGAAAGGTCTATTTCCATGTACTCTTCGGCAGTACCTACAACTTCTTTTGCTACATGCTCCTGAAAAATTGAATTCCTATTCACAAAAGTAGCTGCTTTATTTTTCGCGACAGTGTAAAGCCAGGCCACTGGGTTTTCAGGCAAACCTTTGTAAGCCCAGCTTTCCATGGCGGCAAGAAATGTTTCACTTGCAATATCTTCTGCTACTTCGATGTGCTCAAATCCAAAACGTCTGCAAAGCACCGCAGTGATCTTGCTATATTCCGTTCTGAATAAATGAGGTATCAACTCTTGCTGTTTCATAAAATATACGCGTCCGCAGTTTTAGCGGACGCGTGTAGTTTTCATTGATGATCCTCTTCTTTTGCAATTTTCCTGACCTCGACGCTGTTGCCCTCTCCCAGCAAAACAGGCGAGCCTTTTGCAAATTCTACCGCTTCTTCCACAGAAACTGCTTTGACGATCACAAATCCTCCAATCGTCTCTTTTATATCACCAAACGGGCCGTTGGTAACTACATTATTATGCCATACCACACGGTTGCTTTCATCAAAAGGAAGTCCGGTTCCTGACACAAACTTATTCTGGGCAGCAATTCCGCCGATCCAGTCCATTGTCTGTTTCATCCAAATCTGCATTTGTTCCGGAGATGCCACTTTGCCGCCATCTTCGTGTCTGAAAATCAAAATGAATTCGTCCATGTTCTTGTTGGTTAAATTGTCTTTAATTTAGCACTTTTTACATCATATCAAATGAGTGTTTCAGAATTGGACAGTTCTCACCAAAAGTCACAAAAAAAACCTCTCTCAGCGGATCGCCAAAAAAGAGGTTACCGGAAACAAATCGGTCTACTTCTTCACGCAAGCAAACGCTCCCCGGTTCTGAACGCTTCAACAAAAGGTTCGAGCCCATGGCTTCCGCCGTTCACTAGCCTGCGTGCCCGCTTCAAATCATCTTCAATTAGTGCTTCTTTAATCCGTAGTTCTTTTCGCTTGATATAGACAGCAAGGATTCTGGCTGCAATCAGAGAATCATTGGCCATAGCGGGATTGTCTATAAGGTTAACTTTCAATTCAGTTCCGATAACCTCGTAATTACTCCTTCCGGTAAGCTGAATAAATCCTCGTCCCTTGAAAGAGGAACCGTCCGAAGGCCCTTTATTCCCAAGATCCCTCCGATGATCATAAAGATCAAAAGGTTTTCCGCCCGGTGAGGTATTAAACCGTGATTTTCCTTCATCGATAGGTTTGAAACTTGCGGTTTCGGCGCGGATTGTTGCCAAAGCCATCAGCACCATGTTTTTGTCGGTCAGATCCCGTTCAACAAGCGCGGAAAGAACATCCGGTAAATGTTTTTTTATATTATCCAGTGGTGTAAACGGAAACATTTTCGAAACCATGTTCACTGAAATTCTATCAATGACAGAAACGGCTTTAATCGCTGCCTGAGCCGGCTCGATTCCCAGCGCCTTCAATGTTTTTACACCTGCAACACCATCTGCAAGAATCCCTTCACTCCGCTGAAATGCGATAACCGCAGCCTCTGTCCCCGGCCCGAAATCGCCGTCAATTTTCCCAGGATTGAACCCCAGAGATTTTAATTTTTCCTGTAATTGCACTACATCAGCGCCAGAGGAGTCACGTTTTAAGGGATCCATAAAAATGTCAATTTAGTTAAAAAGTGAGAAGACGGTTTCAGGAAACAGGCTCACGCCTTGGAATATTGGCAGGTACATAATCTTTTATTTTTTCCATACGTTCATAAACAGACTGATGAATATTCTCATGCGAATCGATATCGGTCATAATCTGTCTTTGAAATTTCCCAACGAGTGAAAAGGGGAAATTGAACGAATTATACAATTCACCGGTCACAGTAGGCTTTACGTTGTCTGCCAGGTACTGTTCTTCGAAAGAAAGGCCCGCTCCTCTTGCGTTATTTATCATCCAATCCAGCGAAATATCACTTAATCCTTCGTCAGGATATCCGCCTCCAATGTTCGAATGCACACCGGGAAACCATCTTTGTTCCAAAATCTGGTAATGCCCGTCAAGTCCGGCATTAGCACTTTGCTTCCAGATGGCGGGCTCGAAATTTTTTCGTTTTTCATCCAGGGCGAGCGCCTGATAAGCGTAGTCTACGTAGCTGCTTAGGGTTGTATCGTGGAACTCATATTTTTTCTTGTTACCAACAAATTTCAGCGGTATGCCCAGCGAACCGACCGTATCCCAAATGCCGATAAATTTAATTCTGAAATCGGGCTGGCTGTGTTCTTTACGGAATTCACTGGCAATATCCCCCTCCGGATGCATGCCGGCATTCGCGCGGTCGCGGTAAATCTTGTAAGCCTGATTGATAAGTGTCAGGTTATTGCTTTTCACCAGTCCGGCAGTACGGATCAATCCTGCAAGACTGCGAGCTGTATACGCGCCGCGACTAAATCCGAAAAGATACAGCTCGTCGCCCTGAGAATAATTCCAGCAGATGAATTTGTAGATATCCAGAATATTCCGGTCTATCCCGCCGCCGATCATACCATTAAACATACGCTTCAATTCTGTTCCTTCTACTCCCACTCCTTCGTCGTAGTATTTGAGCTGGTGGATGCCGCTTGAATCTTCATTACAGATTCCCTCAAAGATTTTCTGGATGTTTGTCCTGACAGGCTTTCCCTGGTAACTGTCGCCTGGAAGATTCCAGGTTCCGTCACTGCATGTGATGATTCTTTTCATGTTAAAGGGCTGGAAACTTCTCGTTGATATGTTGGGGTAAATTTTCTTACCTACACCAAATTAACAAGACGTAACGAATTAATATACAGAACATTAAAAAATTTACTTAACGGTTAAATCAACACCGGCAACTAAATTATTTTGATATTTTGAGTAGATCAAGAATATGAATTCGACTGCCCGATCGGATTGCAGACTTTTACCGTATGTCTTTAACAGCAGTCAATTTTTATAGATTAGAAACTTAGATTTACGAGAAACGTTATGTAGGAAAGCAGTCTGATTTTCCAAACAATTTCTAACAGCAATTTGTGGAGTATGAAGATCATAAAGGAAAAACATTCGCTTGTGATGCGCTGGACGCACTGGATTAATTTTCCCATTCTGGGAATTATGATTTGGAGCGGACTTTTGATTTATTGGGCCAATCACTCGTATTCCATTTCAATTTTCGGGTTCACCCTTTTTCGCTTCTTCCCGGATTCGTTTTTCACGTTTTTGCATATTCCGTACAGACTTGCAGAAGGTATGGCTTTCCATTTTCTTTTTATGTGGTTTTTTGCTCTAAACGGTTTTTTTTATGTCTTGTATACATTGATTTCAGGCGAATGGCGACAGCTGATTCCCCAAAAAAATTCCTTTACCGAGGCCTGGCAGGTTATCTTGCACGATCTGCACATTCGCAGATCTTTGCCTGCTCAAAACAAGTATAACGCGGCGCAACGGATTGCTTACACTGCTATCATCCTAATGGGTTTTGGTTCGTTGTTTACAGGGCTTGCAATCTATAAACCTGTTCAGTTTTATTGGGTCTGCTGGCTTTGCGGAGGGTATCATTTCGCTCGTATTCTACACTTCGCTTTAACGATTGGCTACGTTTTCTTTTTCCTTATTCACGTAGTTCAGGTGATACTGGCAGGCTGGCGGAATTTCAGCTCCGTAATCTCAGGATTTGAAGTGATCGAAACAAGTCAGAATGTTAATGGAGAAGCTGGGAACAACTCAGACGATCCAGCGTGAATTGTTATAAAAAAGATTTTATGAAAAATCAGATCGATGAAAAACGCGATAATAACGCGGTTGATAAGAAAATAAAACGCCGGAATTTTATAGCGTATTTTACTTTTTTAACGGTAGGGCTTTCAGCTTTCGAGGGGTGGAAGTGGCTGTACCACGCCCCTTCGGAGACACAAGGGGTGACGGGCCGGGCAAGAAAACCGCTTCGGGCAGCGCTAAATAAAACGGAATCTTTTTTTAGACAGTTTTTCAGTCCTGATCACCTTGTTAAAACCTATCCAAAATCCTGGGCAGCGAAAAACGTTAGGGTGAACAGCGATATTGGTATGACAGATAAAAATTTCAACCCCGAAAACTGGTCGTTGTCTGTTCTAAGGAGCGATACAGACATCCTAAAAATCTCGTTGAAAGAGCTCAGGGAGTTGCCTAAAACAGAAATCGTTTTCGATTTTAAATGTGTCGAAGGCTGGGACCAGATCCAGCACTGGGGCGGAGTTAAATTTGCAGATTTCATTACTCATTTTAGGCTTGAAGCATATACAGGCATGGCTTATGTCGGCATGAAAACACCCGACGGAAAATATTTCGTCGGTCTGGATATGGAGAGTGCCATGCATCCGCAGACGATTCTGGCATATGAGATGAACGGTCAGCCACTAATTCCTCAACATGGCGAGCCGCTGCGTCTGATTATTCCAGTGAAGTATGGCATCAAAAATCTGAAACGAATCGGTACGATTTCCTTTTCGAACCAACGTCCTGCCGATTACTGGGCTATGCGAGGATATGATTATTACTCAGGACTTTAAGACTATCTAAAATTTTCCTGAATTAAAAATTGTTATCATGTTATAACGTCATTACAAACTATGAAAAAGTTAAATTTAATATGGGTACTGCTGATGATATTTTCATTAAGTGCCTGTGGTCAGAACCGTCAGAAAAAATCAGGAGATGTCATTGATAAAGCCTCTTTTCCTGCGGCAAAATCAGACGAAGAATGGAGAAAAATCCTAAGCCCGGAAGCTTACCGGATTATGGTGAACAGAGGAACAGAAATTCCTTACAAAAATCCATATTGGGATAATCATCAGAAAGGTGTTTATGTCAGTGCTGCAACCGGAAAGCCGCTATTCAGCTCAGATACCAAATTTGAATCAGGAACGGGCTGGCCTAGCTTTTTTAAGCCAATTGATTCAAATGCAATCAAAATCATTAGCGACAATTCTTTGGGCATGTCCAGAGATGAGGTCGTGGAAGCTAGTACGGGACTGCATCTGGGCCATGTTTTTGATGACGGCCCGGCACCCACTGGCAAACGTTATTGCATGAATTCGTGGGCTTTTAAATTTGTCCCATCTAAATAAATTATAAATCGCCAGACTGCCCTGCCGCGTTCTGGCGGTTATTTTTGAATAAGGCTGTTTATCTGATGAAATCTACAAGTGTAAATGAAGTTAGCAGTCGAAAACGACAAGCTCCTGGCAGATGGGTATGATGCTGGACGAAAACTAAGGATTTGTGAATGGAAGCATAACGGTTATTACTTAAAGACTGCTGAAATTCTTGTCGGAGTACTTTGCTTCATGTTTTCAATATTAACGGACATTGTACTAAACAAGCCCAGCCAACTAATTAATAGAAAGAAACACGCCTCTTATATTCTATGTCAGTTTCTTATCTTTTCGGACTTTAAGTCACTTGAAAAATGCAAAGTTCGATACGCATGGTAAGGCTTAATATGCATAATTTAAAAGAATAAACAAAAGGTGCCCCTGTCTAACAGAGCTGTTTTTATAGTGAGACGTTTGCTATGTGTAAATCTTACTGACATCTTTGAATATTGAAGTAATCTGGATAAATATATCACAAGGCCCATATAAATAGATCGTTATGAAGCTGGACACAGATTATAGCTATTGCATTGACATACAGATTAACTAACTATTGGTGAGTCTAAATCAGAACTGAAAGCTTGCCTCAAAATCACATCCCGCAACCGCTCTTCGTGTTCATCGCCCCATTGCCCTAATGCGGCAATCACAGGGATTACTGTCTTACCAAATTCGGTAAGGCTGTATTCTACTTTTGGCGGTACAACGGGATAAATTTTCTTTGTAACCAGTTCGTGTTCTTCCAACTCTTTTAACTGAATGTTCAAAACCCTGCGTGAAGCATCCGGGATTTTGCGCTGCAATTCGCTTGGGCGTTTATGCCCTTGATGGATAAACCACAATAAGCGGATTTTCCATTTGCCGTAAAGAACCTCACCTATCAGATCAAGTCCACAATTTAAGTTCGGGATTATTTTTCTTTCATACATATTGTAAATATATACGTATGTCTCACTTAGTGCAATAGGGGACCAATTTATCCCTATATGAATCGTAATTCCGTACTTGTCTAAACTTCTTTTATGCTCCAATTTTGTCCTATAGTTAATCATTAAAAGTAGGACGATAAAATGGAACAGTTTGATTTCAACAATGAGTTATCAGGCAAGATTGCCTTAGTAACAGGAGGTACAAAAGGAACAGGAAGAGCGATTGCAGAAAGGCTTTTACAAGCTGGCGCAACAGTTATTATTACTGCAAGAAACGCACCGGAAAAAGAAAACAACAAACTGCATTTCATTCCTTCAGATTTAAGCAAGGCAGAAGGATCGCAAAAAGTAGTCAGTGAAGTGTTATCGACTTATGGGCAGCTGGATATTCTTGTGAACAACCTTGGTTCCTCAGTAACGCCCGCTGGTGGTTTTACCGTGTTAACTGATGAAGATTGGGAATCGACCCTGCAAGCCAATTTGCTCGCTCCTGTGCGGCTGGACAGAGGTTTTTTGCCGCAGATGCTTGATAGAAAAAGAGGTGTTATAATTCACATAGCTTCAATACAGGGTAAGCTCCCATTGTACGATTCAACTTTGCCTTACGCAGCTGCAAAGGCAGGATTGAGAAATTACAGTAAAAGTTTATCTAACGAAGTTGCCCCAAAGGGTGTCCGGGTACTGACGGTTTCGCCGGGCTGGATTAATACGACCGCATCGGAAGCCTGGCTAGGCGAAATTGCAAGAAACGCGAATAGTACCGTAGAAGAAGCGCAACAGGGCGTAATGGATGCGTTGGGTGGAATACCATTCGGAAGACCGGCAGAACCTAAAGAAGTTGCAGAATTTGTCGGCTTTTTAGTTTCGCCAAGAGCAAGCTATCTCACAGGGACAGAATTTATCATTGACGGAGGAACCGTACCTACTATTTAATAACTAAAAACGATGGACTTACCCAAAATAGTATCAGATTTAATAAAAACGCAAAACAGCTTTGATAGCGTTGCGTACGCAGATTGTTTTTCTGAAACAGCCGTAGTTTTTGATGAAGGAAAAACGCACAATGGAAAAAAAGAAATCGAGCGATGGATAGCGGATTCTAACGAGCGATACAAGGCCATAATAAAGCCTCTCAGTTTTGAAGAAAACGATACCGAAAGCATTCTAAAGGCCGAAACATCGGGAAATTTTGAGGGGAGCCCGATTGTATTGACCTATCATATGAAAATAGCAGATGAATTAATACAGTCATTGAAATTTACAGGGTAGCATGGAATGGCTAATTTAGCCATTCCCTTTTCAGCTCACAGCAACAAGAAAATTGGGTAAAGAGTATTGAGTCTGGAACAATTCGAATGCTGTAATTATAGATTGTGCTTTTCATATTATTAAACAATGCCCTACTTCTTTTGCAGTAAAGATCAAGAAGACTAATGTTATTACGCTTCTGGAAACCCGAGGGAATCGTGCTACTACCTGGAAGCTATGCCATAAACCTATATCCCACTGCGAAAAACGAACCGGCACATCCTTAAAAGTAAAATCAAAGTGTCTCTGCAAATGCAAGAGCTACTTCTTTCTCTTTCACGACTGCCATGAAACCCGAAGCATGGCGAAAAACAAATCCGTCGCACTCGGAAATATTTTCTGGCACCTTCGCAACGGTTGTGTCAATCGACTGAATCTGCCATCCATTGGCGTGCGGAAGCATGGCGAAAGTGTGTTCATTCTTCTCTTTCCAAACCGTCGAAAACTCATCAAATACGGCTACATTATTAGAAAGGATTGTTCTCTTAGCATATTCTGCCTCCGATTTCGCTTTTTTTACTGCCTTATATACCTCGTTTGTTATAATTTCCAGACTAAAATTAACTGCTTTTTGAAATTGCTCATCCTGAATAGCAGAATTGGTTACCTCACGGTTAAAGCCGCCTATGATGCTGGAAGTATTGCGAAATCCTCTTGGCAGGGTATTCCAGACAGCAAAAATATTATCCCGGTTCGTGTCAATAGCATCGATAGAAGCTATAAAATTCCCAAAGAATGGCTGAGCGTCAGCAGGACAAATTGCATCCTTGAATTGCTCATAGATCAGTCCTGCGGCAGACATCATCGAAGCATCCTGGTGATGATCAAAATTCAGCATAAGCGGATTGTATATTCCCCCGACGTCAAGTACAAGAACTTCCGGATCAGCAAGCGATTCAGCAAGCAAAGCCTGATTTCGGGAACGCACCACTTCAAATTGAAAACCGGCAGTTCTTAGCAGGGCAACTGCGATAACATCGTCGGCATGAAAGGAGGTGTCGTGGGTAATAACTTTTGAAAACTGCATACTGAAAGGATAATTGAATCGCTCAAAATTAGCTTCATATTTTAGTTCTTTTGGATATACACCCGGATTTTGTTTTCAATTTCCCTCAAAAATCATCCTTCCCACGATTTTTTCTTTTACCTGAATTATAATATATGCCACATTTTCATCCCTTCATATTGATCTGTTGCTCACTTTTCGTAATCATTCTGATAAGCGTGATCTGGCCGGATTAATCTGCCCTTTTGCTGGTCTTCGGAATGAAATTTTTCTCCGCCTTTATGTGTACAACATCCCTAAACGGCGACGAACATGCCGAGTCCTATAAAATTCCAATTCTCATACAACCTTTACAGACTTTTTTAACTCCTTCAATAAAAGCTGCTCAAAATATATGCAATGAAAAATAAATTCGTCAATATGCTAATATTGCTGTTTTCAGGACTGATCCTCAGCTGCGGCCGATGCGGCTGTGAACCTGGACCTGAGCCTGATGTTTTGTCCGGCAAATGGAAATGGATTAAGACGACCACCCCAACCAGGACACTGAGCCCGGATAGTGAAGGGTACACCAGAACACTTGATCTGCAGACTGGTTACGGAGCCAATGTTATTTCAATAAATGACACTTTGCAAAGCGAAATATTTTTCATAAAAATACTTCAAGAAGATGTAGTCGACGGCGTTTTAAAATCCAGATTGATCCAGTACTACAACCAGATTTATATTAAATATTATTTCAAGCCACAGCGCCATAATGGCCGGCCGGATATCGAGGTCAGTGAAATGATGTTCAAAGATTATGATCCGGCAGCAGACACCATCCGTCACCATTATGAATTTGTTAAGATGTGGTAACACTTTCTCAAACCCGGACCAAGCATCAGCGTTTGCCCGGATCAGATTTTTGTAAACTGTACTGCAATAAATTTAATATTCTGCATCTGTTATATCTTGTAGTTGTTCAGGATCTTTGGTCGAAAGTTACTGACTGAAAATAGCGTTCAAAATGGAAATATTAAAAAGTATCTGTACAGATATCGATACAATTTTCGATCTATATAAAAAGGGGACCGAGCATCAAAAAAAAGTAGCGAAAAAGCATTGGAGAGGGTTTGACCGGTTCTTGGTAGAAAAAGAAATTTCAGAAGGCCGGCAATATAAGATCATACTGGACAACACAATTGCATGCGTTTTCGCGATTGACTATACTGATCCTTATATCTGGGGAGAAAAAAACAAGGATCCGGCTATTTACATTCACCGTATCGCGACAAACCCTGATTTCCGGGGAAAGTTTTTTGTCCGGAAAATCGTTGAGTGGGCAAAAGAACATGCGCGGCAAAACAACAAGAAATTCATCAGGATGGATACCGGAAGTGGTAACGAAAAACTAAATACCTATTACGAGAGCTGCGGTTTTAAGTATCAAGGTATCGTAAAACTACAAGGCTGCGATAATCTCCCGGCTCATTACAAGGATGGCACTTCAAGTTTATTTGAAATTCAACTCCCGTATTTTCCAGGTTAATTTACTTTGGATCATCACAATATTTGCCAGGCTAATTTTTCAGCATTATAACGGTATAAAGTGATGCCCTCCTGTCACAGATCGACTATTGATACACTCAGCCAAAGCCATCACAGAAGATAACCGATCATCTGGCGAATGCAACTTCGCACAAATGGAGCGATTGAGCTGCCGGATCTGCTGTGCTAATCATCCGTAGAATTAATGTTCAATCAATCTTTTTTCGACACGATAACCCGGATACAGATGCGGGTAATTTTGTCGGATCAAATGTTGAAGCAGTGCCCTGGCCCTCACATAATGCGACCGCACGGTGGCTTCATTAATCCCTAAGAGATCGCCTACTTCCCGGTGATTATAACCGTCAACTACGTAGAGCAAAAAAACATTTTTGTAGACAGGTTTGATATGTTGTATCAACGATAAAATTTCTTCCGCTGTTATATGACTGACAATATCTTCCTCAAAACCAAGGTATGGGGCATCTTCAAACGCGATCCGGTCTTCACTGTGCTTCTTTTGTTTTCGGTAATTACTGATTGCTGTGTTGACCATAATCGTCCTGAGCCAGACTTTAAACGGATAAGAAGGATCGTATCCACCCAGATTTTTGAAGACCTTTAAAAATCCTTCATTCAAAACCTCCTCGGCTTCTTCTCTGGTTGAGGTGTAACGCAGGCAGATACTTTTAGCATATCCAAAAAACTGCCTGTACAAATAACGCTGCGCCTGATCACTGCCAGCTACGCAAGCATCAACAACAGTTTGAAAGTCATCTTCTGTATAAGATATTTTTTTTCCGAACAGCACAGCAAATATATTTAGTGTTGGTAACTCCTTTCTCGAAAAGTATGACCAGACTTTTACTATTGGATTCTTGTCATTTTTCCAAACAAAGGGAACAATAAGCAGTTACAAAAGAAAACCAGCTGGACAGAGAGCGGGAAAGTCTGGATGGAAAGCAAAAATTTGCCGTTAAACTGGTCAATGATGCTGCTAAATTCAATACCAAGAGAGAAAAATGGTTGGCGGTCAAAGTTTTTGCTTTTAACCCGATAAACGGGGTTTACGTCGAAAGTGTTTTGATGTTATTACAACTTCTTCTATTCTTGCAGCTTAACTTTATAAAATGTCAAAGGAGAAATCAAAAGGCTGGGTTATCGTTGGAGTACACATTCTTGCATGGGCACTTCTGGGATTTGTGCTAATGTTTTACCAACCTCTTTCCTGGGGCGTCAGACTTCCGTTTGTATTTTGGGCGAAACAGTCGATAAGTATCGCTTTTCTTGCGGGCTTGTTTTATTTCAACATGCTCTACATGGTGCCGTCTTTTTTGTTAAAAAACAATGTTTCCGCGTTTGCACTATGGATTATTGTGTCAATCGTAGTTTTACTTATGCTTAGCAAAGTTTTTGATCAGCAGCTGCACATGCATGAACAAATGGACGCACTTATGCCCCATCATGGCCCCAGCCGAAGGCCTCGGGGAATAATAGACGGCATTCTGCTGATGATTGTATTGCTCGTCCTGGGTGTAAGCACAAGTTTATCCGTA
>Ga0247803_1001570_pt1 | contig 11919 bp, 8 predicted proteins | sample UWRJL014104B1_FD_180928 | JGI IMG/M metagenome (GOLD analysis project Ga0247803, IMG submission 180928) | Plant litter microbial communities from Arlington Agricultural Research Station in Wisconsin, United States - UWRJ-L014-104B-1 | ecosystem: Environmental > Terrestrial > Plant litter >...
GACTACAGCTTCGCGCCCATTCCTAGTAGCCCACGACAGCGGTGTCCGGCCATACGTATCCCTCGAGTCAACCTCAACATTGCCTGTGTTGGTGTCGAGCAGCAACTTAGCTATAGCTTCGTGCCCGTTTCTAGCGGCCCACGACAGCGGCGTCCAGCCGTCCGTATCCTTCAAGTTTATCTCAACCTCGTTGGTGTCGAGCAGCAGTTTAGCTACAGCTTCGTGCCCGTTGCTAGCGGCCCACGACAGCGGCGTCCGGCCGTACCTATCCCCCGAGTCAACCTCAGCGTTGTCCGTGTTGGTATTGAGCAGCAACTTGGCTACACCTTCATGCCCGTTTTCAGCAGCCCACGACAGCGGCGTCCGGCCATACGTATCCTTCCGGTCAGCCTTAACCTTTCCCGTGTCAAGCAGCAGCTTGGCTACACCTTCGTGCCCGTCCTCAGCAGCGAAAGATAGCGGCGTCCGGCCGTCCGTATCCTTCTGGTCAGCCTTAACCTTTCCCGTGTCAAGCAGCAGCTTGGCTACACCTTTGTGCCCATTCTTAGAAGCCCACGACAGCGGCGTCCGGCCGTCCGTATCCTTCCAGTCAGCCTTAACCTTGCCCGTGTCAAGGAGCAGCTTAGCTACACCTTTGTGCCCGTTCTCAGCCGCCCAAGACAGCGGCGTCCGGCCTTCCGTATCCTTCGAGTTAAGGTCTGTCCAATCAAGAATTGCTGCAGCTACTTCTGTAATTCCGAAATGTGCAGATAAATGCAGTCCTGTGATTTGCCTTGGAACTTCTTGACTGTAGTCAGACTCCCCTACATAAAGCTTGCGGGCAAGCATTGCTTGAGTTGCTGCTTCCACGTTCATCTCGTGGTGTAAGAATTCTACGACTTTTGAATGTGAACTCCGGATCTGAGAAGTATGGTGGCCCCAGAAGTGCGCGGCATAGTCGTACAATGGGTTGAGTTGCAGCCGCTCCTCAAAGGCAGAGTCCGTGTTGCAGAATCCGCTTCCAAAGACTGTGAATGAGAGGTAGGTCACGCAGATTTCCGTGATGTCGATTTCTACGGTTGGGAACCAGTCCTTTTGCGTCCGTGCAAAGTATTCTTGCGTCGTGTAATGCACTAAGCGGATGATGCCACCTTCTTCATCAACAGTGACTAGTCCAGCACATACCGAAACAATATCCTCCATATCTGGTATGTTTCCTTCATCGAATTCCGTTTGTCCGACTTTGATCGCAAGAGCGTACTGAAGCTCTGTAGTAGTCAGTGGCCTCTTTGCGCAAGTTATCCATGACAGAGCTTCCTTCGCAAGCGCTTTTTCATCCGGTAGTTGTCCTTCAATTCTCACCATAGCATCAGAATATGCAAGATCATATGAATCTGTGCCGGTGGGCAACTTCTTCAAAGCCTCTCGAATAGCCGTTGGGGCTCTCTTCCCTTTCAACGAATTGAGATGAAGCTGTGCAAGGAGAAACCTAGTATAGTTAGAAGGATCTTCAAGAAAGTTGTAAGAAGCTACGTACATGCCATCGATAGCTTTAACGATCTCAGAGCTGATTTCTTGCTGTAGACTCGGATCACGTCGGACAAACCGCGGCAGTTCATCGATATGTCCTTTTACATATCTCTCCACGTCTTGCTCGCTGGCACGAATTTCTAGCCACAGGGCTTGTTCGAATCTCTCTGTGATGTCCGGAATGAATCTTGACGTTGCGAAAATATTCGCGCCACACTTGGTCTGAAGTTGTGAGAGTTGTGAGAGTAGCTTTGCTCGACAGCTATCATTGACTCGACATTCGTCCAGCGCATCAACGAGGATGAAGGTTCGCGAATACTCAGCAGCTACCGACTGAAGGGCTGCTGAGATATCATCTATCGAAGGCCGGGCCTTCTTAGATCTATACCGGTCATACAGGGTTCTGACGCTCTGTGGCAGAGAAGGTCTTGCTTGAGCCAGCTGCTTCAATACGCTTGCGAGTAGATGATCCAAAGTTTGCTCGTCTTTTCGCTTGAAGTTGCAGTAGATGTATGCAACGACATTGCTACTTTCGTCTTGGAACCGTGCAGAAAGCTCTTCTACCACAATTGATGTGATTATTGTCTTCCCAGCGCCTGGTATACCTGGGCAAAACAGTGTCTGCTTCTTGGTCTCCAACCAGCTTTGGAATTCCGTCGAGTCTAGAAGCCATTTTCCGGATCCGGCTTGCCACTGCTTGAGGAAGTCGTTCTGCTGAGGAGCAAAGTCGGTTGGTGTTAGCCAGTCAAGGATGGCTTGGTGTTCCTTGTCTTCCTGGTAACGCACCAATCTAACTGTGTTGTCCCGAGTCAGCCGCCCGGTAAGTGCGGTGAGTAGATTAATATTGACGTTGATTTCACTCCTAAGCTCGCGGATGTCCTCTGGCTCTATAGATAATCGCTTCCATGCTCTTTTTATCTTACCACCAATGCTCGTTTGCTGTGATCTAAGTATAATATACTTGTCTGTTGTGTGTTCCAACTTGCGAAGAGTACGTTGGCAACCTTCAAGAACACTCTGGAAGTTTGTTTTCTCTTGAGGATTGAGTTCTTGTTCGGACATCGTTACTTCAGCATCGTTGAGGACGATGGAAAGGCTTCGGAGCCTGTTTATTAACTGTATCAGTATAGCTCTTTTGTCTGTCGCGGTTACATACACATCGGATATGTTGCTGAACTGGCTTGGAGCGCCAACGAAGTCTTTCCTGATCTTGTTGGCCAGTTGGATTACCGCTAGAATGTCGCCAACACTGAACCCGAAGCTCATTATGACGTTTGCCCGAATACTTTTAGTGTGGGTAGAGATATTGAGAGGGTTGATGCCAGCCTGATTAAGGTTGTTCAGCTGGTGCGGGGCACTGGGCATTTTGTAGCACAGCCGGCTGCTAACTACAGGGGTCGCTGCAGCTTTCAATCGAGTATGCACGCGAAAAGCGGAACTCGATTTTGTAAGCTTTCGTGAAAACTTTACACTTGACAGCGAATGCTCATTTCGCTAGAAGTTGTGCAGTCAATATGAGAAAGTTTGCAAGTGCTACCTTAATAGGGCTATTAACTTTATGTGCTATTTGTTAATTGTCTGAGCACAGCTATAAGCCTAACAACTAGTTACAAGCTGATCGTACTAAATGACAAACGAAAATTACGCTGTTATGATGATGTGGTCTGTACGAGCCTGTTTCGCGCTAGCCAGATATAGTTCTCCATCACATCAAGATTGAAAGCTAATATGACTTCACAGCGACATGAAAGGCTCTAAGAATTGTATTATAATCTCTTTGTGTAGTACCTCAGAGCTCATGTTAATAACCCTACTATCAAACAAAACTCAATGGGCCCTCAGTGCAAGGCCTTCAACGTGTGGTGCTGCACCGAAGCCCAGTGTGGCGGCTGGATAAGGCTGATAGCGACTCTTAATAATCCACAACTTCGACTATAGCCTGCGGGCAACAAGCGCACACCTGCTACTGCCCTAGGAGTAGCAGTAAAAGTCTGCGTCCACGCTGCAAAAGCCCCTTTCTTCACTCTCTTGGCACTACTATCACGTTTTTGCGAGCCGCAGCTCTATACCGCGTCGCCCTCTTGATATATGAACTCTAACCGGATTGACTGCATCGTCGTCTGCTTCGAACTATCAAGATAGTCATCGTCTGCGCCCTTGCCCTGCCACTGATCGTCGACTTATTGAGAGAAGACGATCCTGTCGACTACTTTCTTATTTATCTACACCTGTCTACTATGGACTAGCTCTATAAACTAACGAAGAAGACTCTAGAGAGCGCTGTCTATAGCCGTCCTGACTAGTGGTATGCACGTATAGTTAGGCTCAGGCTGCTCTACGTAGGTAGGCAACTAGAGCGTATTAAGAGTAGGGTTGCGTAGGTATCACTCTACTGCCTAGGTAGTAAAATTAAAACATCACGTGAATTGTACGGGGAGGACTTCAATAAGCTAAATGAATAAGGAGGGCGTATAAGCGCGCTCAAGAGGCTGTCGCAAAGGGTGTAGACCTTGAGGATCTAGAGAAAGAAGAGTAAGACTTTCTTTAGCGTTGATAGTCTAAGACCTGTTAGAAGTAGCATAGCTAGGTGCTGCGTGCTTGCGAGCACATCTGATACGCGCACGTAGAAGGGCTACGTCGAGAAAAGTAAGCCTACCTGCCTAGACAACGCCTCGTAGAAGACGGGCAGATAGATGTTAAAAGAGATGAACGAAGACGAGCGGAAAGTTTAGATCTACGTAGTTAGCTGTACGTCCCGTTGGTGGACAAGCGTCGTGTCGAGTTTATTGTTGACAGAGTCGAAAAGAATTTAACCAATGTCTTTACAACGAGAAATGACGTTACGTAACGGAGCAGACTAAATGACCTTATGCTCAAGAGGGAAGGCATAGGTAGTATAAGCTACATGGCGTGGCTGTAGTGAAGAGACGTTAATGCTAATTAGGTACGGAGGCCAGTATGCAAATTGTAATTCATTGGTAGAGAAGGCTGCCGTATGTGCGCAAGTAGCTAGATTGCACAACTCTTGTATAAACATGGAATTATCTAATTTTGTGTGTAGAATTGATCTTTCTTAAAGTCAAAGTCACCCGCATATTTTGCGGCGTGTGGGTTTTGCGCGACTTAGTGAGCGACGTTAGAGCAGATTTTTCGCTCTTTTATTCTTCCTTCGTCTTCCTCAACTTCAGTATCGAATCAGGTCACGTCACATCAGACCCAGCATAGCACTAAGTACATTGAAAAGACAACCATCAATACAGCTTAACGACCGATAGAATGAGGCTTTATATCCATATGCCCATATTCCCTCTTTTTGAGATAGTAATGCCATACTACCCAACCAGTTCCTTTTCCAAACCCATATGGTGGTAACACACAGTCATAAAATGGCTCCGCCTATATGAACCAGTCCAGTCAACTGGGATGTATACCTCGTTCCGTGAGGCGTGTTCCAGCCTCAAATATGATGTAAATGGTATCCACAAAGACTTGGTCTTCCGTCCGTGTCAATGAAATATAGCAACGAAGGAATATGAAAGCTACGACGGAGTATCATGGACTCGCCGGACAGTTTACATGCAAAATCAGCCGCTACTAGATTCGGGCGGCGCCGTGATAGAAGTGGGAGAGCGTATCGGCGCAATTTTTGCTGGCGAAGGACAGCGCGGCGCGTACTCGTCAGCTGTATCGTAGCCACTCGAACAAGTTTTCTTGGACGAACAAGTTGATGGAGTTCGGGTGGTTATCTCGTCGGAATGTGTATAGTCGGGTTCACCAGCACGGAGGCTGTGAGGAGGTGATGCTGAGCGGAGCGGCATGGACGTTGGGGTGTGTAAGTGTTGGGCTCGCTTATCACTAGGGGGGCTGGAGTCTGTTCGTTTGGCACTGGATTTTGGCTCAATGATGCGAACATGCTTCGAAACGTTGTCTGTAGTGTTTGGAGGCGAGCTTCCTGCATGTGCCGCGTAGCTCGATGGCTCCAGGCTTAAATGCAATTGTCGTGTCGCAGCATCCGAGAGTCCTTCGTTGCCCATTTCCTGAATTGGCATTGAGTTCCCAATGATACTAATTCTTTCGGAAGTAGGCAGATCCACCATTTTCCGGAAGATGTAGTAAAAGACAACACCAGTGGCGGCCATTGCGCCTGCGAGGCTCGCGTAGAAGATGACCATGTTGGGGTCGTGAGAGACGGTTGTGAGGGTCATGGCCACAGCCGAGCCCATACCTGCGATGAGGAGGCTTATCGCTTGCACGACTGTCTTCATGTCCTTGGGCGCTTGTTCGTAGGCGTATTCGATGGCGGTGACCCATGCGAATATTTCGCTTAGTGATAACACTAGAGGTGAGCGTCAGTACGAAGCACGAATAGGGATCACGTTACTACCCGCACATGACAGTCGTCAGATACCCGTGAGGGCAAACGACATATGTAGTAACTGAGTGGGTCTTTCTGTACGAGCGGATGGCTATCATAGTGACTTACACAAATATACCGGAGCTTGGATCCAGACATTGACCTGATTGGGCTCGTGGATAGAGTTATTCGGGTCGCAATGCTTCGGGTGTTCATAGCAAGGACCGCTCTGGTAGATCAAGTGCTGCACGACAGACGCGTACAACATCGCCAACGTCATGAAGCCAAAACCGACCGCGATCCGTGTGACTGGTTTGAGGTAAATGCCGCGCTTATGCAGCAAGGGCAGCAAACCATGTTGCACGAGAGGAACAAAAATAATGCAACCGACCTGGCAGGTAACACAATCAGCGAGTGATCCAGGTCTTCGGACCATCGTAATACCGAAACGTGGTGGACCCGCAGTAGGTTACCGGGAAACTACCCATGCGGGAACACGCCACGAATGCTGAAACTAGAAAATAGAGATAGACTAACCTGATTCATTGCAGACAGCATGTCGTTCGGTGTGCCCTTCGTTTGCATAGAAGAGGCTTGCGATATCAGGTTGTTCTGCATTTGGTCGAAACAGGTCCAGAAAGCAATGAAACCCAACCTGCGTTACCAGTCAGTACAGGTGGTCGTACGCGACTTTGACGTTGCGTTCGTACAATACCCGGCTAGCTCGCAGCGCTCGACGCAATTCAGCCACTAACTGGCTGGTCCAGGGCACCACCTTTTGACGATGCTCAAGCTGGTAGATGGGATCCGTACGCGACATTTGGAAACCGTTCCGCGAGGCACAGAGAAATATCTTCGTGGCTTGAGGGTAGACATTTTCCTCATTTGGCAGTCGCACTGCACCCGGTTAGTACCACTGTGTACGAGATGATAGCTGGAGATGAGACTCACCAAACCACCTTCCTCCCAACAGGAGGACGGAAGCAGCGATGACGATGCAACCGCCCGTTAACGCAAATGCAGCCGTGAAGCCGACGACCTTCTCAAGGGTCACGGTTGCAAAATGGAGCATCGAGCCGACGTTGCCGAGCCTTGAGGATGGTTAGTTACATTTATATGCCGCCGATAGGGTTGGTTTACCAGAAGTTCAGGTTGTAGATGTATTGAAGGGTGAGGGCTCGATTTGTCACGACTCGCTCGCTGGTTTTGAGCAACTTGATACTGCGGGGCTTCTCGATGCACTGATCGGCTGTGATTGATTAGCATATCAAACTGCGTACGATGGACCATCACTCACCAAGGAAGGAGGGTATGTTAGCTTGGAAGCCACCTCCACCAAGCGCGATGCAGATCATAGCAATCAGAAGCCCCGGAAGACCCCAACCCTTTTCCAGGAATGATGGGACAGAGCTGATCGTGAGGGTGATGCAGCCAATGGCGTACAAGCTGGTGATGGTTAGCATCGTCATGCTCTTATTTGATACGAGATCCATAGACTAACGCGAGACTTAAGATCAAAGTCTTGTACCGGCCCAGATAGCTGTCTGATAGAACGGAGAATCCAAGCGGAGCCACGTAGTAACCGATGAAGAATGCACAGTATATCCTCGTTGCTGTAGCTTGTCCGAGATCGAGCGCGCCGGGGGTATCATCGTGATTGACTGCCCGCGGATTCTGCATGTAGTTTTCTAGAGAGTATCGATCAGTAAAAGTGTTCTCTTGTTTGAGGAGTATACTCACGCCATGGTGCGGTGATTCCCCAAAACGTAGCTCGCTCCCAGAAGCTGATGAAAGCGACTGCCCAGAGTCGCCACGGCACATCGTCTCTCACGCGCCGTAAACCTTTGAAGTCTTCTTCAGCCTCCGACGATGCGGCGGAGGAATCGCTGAGGTGGGAGCAGTGTTTGTCTTCTTTCGCAAGGTCCACGGCTTGTTCGCGGAAGAGAAATCTACCGAAGGTATGCGAGGTTGATGAATCCCAATGGGTAGAGCGGCGGGAGAAGGTCATGTTTATAGATTGCCACAGGGTGGTACAGTTTCGTGAGGCTTTTCGCAGGCGGCGAAGGGTGGTTGCAGCATGGGTATCGTGACAGTGACCGGCGTCTTGGGTGACATGTGGGAAGGGCACACGTGCGATCGTGTTCCCCACCGGGATCACAAACCACTGGTGGCAGGTATTAACGTAGACGCTATATATGAAAGCGCCCAGGGAAGTAAGCGTTCGCTGCGAATGTCTTGTAGTGTGCGATGACTCCAGCTCTTGACTCTACCAGTCGAAGCTCGGACCTGCATGCGTGTAACCGTCGATGTTGGTGTCGTGTTAGCTGACCGCTCTTGAGGCTGGAACAAACGGCCGTTGCGGCCATCCAGTGCATAGAGGTTCGCAATCGGGACTTATAAGATTTTCAGGACAATGCCGACGTTGTGCAAAGGGCCAGAAAGATCCTCGTCGTTACACGGCCGATCCCATTTTGGCGGAGCGGCGTAGACACCTTACTTACCTGTGCCGCTCGATCAGTGACGGCGCCCAGAAGAGGAAGTGGGGACAACAAAGAACTGATCCGTTTCCATCAACCGCATAATGTGGAGAGCAAATTGAAGTTGGAAAAGTTTTGTCGTCCACGTACACAATGCACACAGTCACACCTCCAATTTCATACTCGTTCGGCTTGACCCCGGGCTCCCAGAGACGATTGTTCTCAACATTTAAAAGAATGATAGCTCGGATACTTTGTTGATCGCGTACCATGGGAAAGCGCAGGGATGTTCGGCGGCGCTGCAGCAAATCGGAGTCCGTAAGCTGTGGCATTGCTCGCACGGATATGACAATGATCTGCACTCTCACAATCCCGCTGCACGCTCTATTGGAGAGAGGCTACTTTACTCTCACTTGAGAACGTTGGGCTCCGTATTCGAACAATTCGACAAGGTTGAGGGATAAGCATGACGTGCCCTCGAGTGACGCGGGCCCACGATTGCACGACGCGGGTCTACAAACGCACCGAGGCATGAGCTTGGTGAGCTTGCCGGGATGCCGATTGGGAACTGGTCGGGGAACAAAAGATGGGAAGAAGGATGCCAAGATGATATTTGATCAAATATGGTTGTTGTTCTGTGCCTCTGTTGGAAGAATACGCGCGAAAAGCACGACACTGCTCAAGACTTTACTCTCGACGGACTCATAGCTGGAACCACCAAAGTGGAGATGATTGAAGCAGCAATAAGCGAAGAACCGCGACACGCGATGCGCGGCACGAAAGTGATGTCGTGAACTTGCGGTCCGAAAGAGTGGCAAGACGTCTACAGTGATGCCCGGGCCGGGGAGGCGGGAAGGTTCCAGCGACAACGTTGGCGAAGGCGGGCTACTTACATAAGCGAACCCCACGGTGGAGCAACCAAGCTCTGAGCTATCGCGACCATATCCGTGGACGACCATCTCGTCAAGTCAGTATTCTGGTGAATGCCTACCCACTCAGATGTCTCATGCCATGTGTATGCTGTGGCGATAAACGTGGCTCCAGCTGCAGGTCTGTGACGCTCTTGCTATCCCGCGCGAGTCCGGACATCCTTGGCATTTATCCAGCACCTTCAGTTGTGACATCAGCCCACATCCACTATATTGTGCAACCTCTATGCCGACCGACACACCTCGCAACTCGAGCTGAAAGCGTTACACTGGCATCTGAACCCATGGCCTTATTCAACTCTTCCAGACTACGCCTCCCGCGCATCTCGGCCACGTCATTATCCCGGACTGCGCCGTGCAGATCAAGAGCACCACAGGCGCAACTCTCCCATCTAATCAGACCGAGATTCGTAGCTTCGCGACCAACACCGTCATATTACCGGCAGCCCAAGCGTTCATACAGCCAACCCCCTCCGTCTCGTCCAAACCCAACGCCAAATCTGAACAGCCCGGAGCCCCACTCCTTTACAGCACGACTCAAGAAGCTATCCCGAGAATATGGCTGGACCGTCGTTGGCGTCTATCTTGCTCTCACAGTAGCCGATCTACCCCTCTGTTTCCTCACCGTCAATCTCGTTGGCGCAGAACGCGTCGCCTACGCCGAACACGTGCTACTGGACGGCGCAAAAACCGTCATACAGAAAGTATTCCCTGATGCGTTTCAGGGGACGCTAGAAGAAAAGGTCGACATGGAGGCTGCCGAGGCAAACGCAGACGCCGCAGAAGCCGAGAAAAATAATCCAAGTGAGTGTACCACGCATTTGTGTGTTCTTCGCTAATTGTTTCGATAGCTTTTTGGACGCAAGTCGCGTTAGCCTTTGTCATACACAAGAGTTTTATTTTTATTCGTGTTCCGTTGACCGCCGCGATTACGCCGAAAGTGGTCAAGACGCTGCGTGGCTGGGGTTACGATATTGGGAAGAGGAGACCAAAGTCGTCGTAGGCGGTGCTCGAGGTACCATTCATACTCTCAGCTCAACACTACACTACTATTCGCCATGTTGTTATATATTACTTGTTTGCCTCTCCGGCGGTCTACCACATCGGTTCTGAAAGCACTGTTGCTTCCCTGGAGATCCCGCTGTCTTTCGCCTCAATTTGAAAGGTGCTATGCTGGAGGCTGCTACTCTTCGGAGCTGTCACGTCTACGACAAGGCTTCCGATTCGCGTATTCATTCACCCGACATTGAGAGTATAACGAGAAGTTTCGGTTGCCTCTGGCCAACATGCTACAAAGTCGCCAAAGCCGAGAACAGCCCACGTGCAGACGCCATCAATTACACGCGAAGGGTATACACGAACACGAAATAGGAGGATTGGTAGTAGGCCAAATGGAACGCGGAAATCAGACGAACGTGGGTCCCACACTAGTGTAGTCGACAGATCCTGGCTGTCCAAAACTAGTGCATCTTCCGGCTACACATCCCAAAATTACATTTGCGCACCCGCGCCTATCCAATTCGGACTCTCCGATGCTCTCCGCCGACACGCGCTCAATACCTCCTCCCATCCGGCCTGCCCATACTCTTCGGATTCCGCTCCATCTGGCTGATGATGTACCACGCGTGGATAATGCCAGGGATCCAGCCCAGGATGCACAGCAGTACGTTGATGAAGAGATCAGCCTTGCACCCTCTCCGCAAGAAGACAGCTACAAAAGGGACAAAGATGGCGAGGAAGTAGAGGAGAACGGTGCTCTTTGAGATTGTTAGTGGTGCGGGGTGCGAGAGTAGAGACAAGAAAGACGTACGTTGGATGATGGCATGTTGCAGGTTGTTGTGGCTTGGTCCGTCAATGTGGTAGGGGGTATCGGTTGCTGATATCGTGCACGGTGTGTAGTCTTCTTCCGAGCACGCTTGCGTATAGTCTGCGATTGATTCCACGGAAGCACTTCGTATATATACAATAGACACCGGCCAAACGCGCGTCCCTCCGGCTCTTATATCTTTATATCTTGCCCGCCAGGTGATCGCCGCAGAAGCTTCGTCTTGGGTTGCCAACGACGGCTAACGGCACACGAAACAGGGCCGGTATCCGGTCTTCCCTATTTGCGCTTGCGGGACCTGGTCTTGAGGCACGAACGTTGCGAAGGCTCGAAACTGGGTGCGCGCATAGTGTAGCACGCTGGCAATTTTCAAGGCGCCACAGTGGCACGGCTCGGGTGGCACGGCACCGTCTGGCTGTGCTGTCACGCTTTCAAATGTGATTTTCAACACCTCCTCGATGGACTGTTCTCCCAAGCCCCTTTGTCAATGGGATCTTCTCCGCATGCGACGTGGAAACAGGTGCGCTGGGAACTCTGCGCCGCTCAGATGGCCAAGACTTGCTCGAGAAGCATCGCAATCTTGGTCACAAAGACGACTTTTCACCAGCATTGAACGCCGATTCGAATCTCCGACTCTGCACCTCTGCAACGAGTATAGATCCGCAGACCTCCGCAAGCCGGTTTACCTTGGGCGGATATCTCGAGACAAACGCCTCATCTCCAAGTGGTCGTTTGAAAGGTGGAGCCCGTTTGCAGCCACATCCCTACCGCGCATCCGTGGGTAATACGGCCCAGACAAGCCTAGCCCCTGACTAAATTGCATTG
>Ga0247803_1001571_pt1 | contig 11914 bp, 13 predicted proteins | sample UWRJL014104B1_FD_180928 | JGI IMG/M metagenome (GOLD analysis project Ga0247803, IMG submission 180928) | Plant litter microbial communities from Arlington Agricultural Research Station in Wisconsin, United States - UWRJ-L014-104B-1 | ecosystem: Environmental > Terrestrial > Plant litter >...
GGAGATCGCTGGCGGTGCTTCTCTGGCTCGACTAGACCAACTCGTGCCTGGCAAACGTCAATCTCGATCTGACGTGTGGTTGAGGAGGGTTGAAGAAGATGCCAAGGGACTCCGCGGGTGTGAGAGCTAGCTAGTCGCATGCAACCTAGCGCGCGCTGCACTGAGGGGAACTACGTGCACGGTTTTCACGCCGTGACATCATTGGCAGCTTCGTACGGCACTTGGGCTGTCCACCGATTTGTTGAACTCGACGCCGTGCAGCAAGGATTGTGACTTCGCCTGGCCCTGCCCTGCTTCTTTGCTTCTCTCCCCACGCTAGAATCCACGCCTAGTGTTTGCCGTGCACGCCACCTAGTACTGCGGGCCACTCCGACGTATAACAGTTGTATGACATCTCCGGCCGAGCCGATTGATGCAAGCCAGCCTTCACGCAGGGAGCTAGAATATTTAATCCACTTGTCCCCACGTATTGTGCACGATTAAACCCATTGTTGCTTCCTCGCCTGTCTAGGCCCGAAGAAACTGCGTTAAAGGTTTGCTAGTGCCCGCTGTTCGGCCGCCGTTGCTTGTTCGGATTGAAAGATATTTGAACAAACCACCAGCCGCCACACTTCACTTCTTACCCGAGTCTTGGAATACAGATTCGGACCATCAGAACTGCCAAGACTATCCCTAGATCACGAAAGTCAGCCATGTCGAACAAGCCCATCTTTGTGGCTACCCACCCCAGGGCATGCTCCACAGCCTTTGAGCGGGTACGTAATCAATGGTGCATCTATCGAGACGACGACACGCTTACGTATGTAGGTCTTCATGACCCGCCGGGAGACTATGCAATGCGTCCACGAGCCTTTCGGCGACGCCTACTACTTTGGCCCGGAGAGGCTCGCTGAGCGCTATGAAGATGATGCCAAATCGAGAGAAGAGAGCGGTTATGCCGACAGCACCTTCCGAACCATCTTTGACAGAATCGCCAAAGAGGATACTGAGGTTTGCTCCCCTTCTTTTTGTTGATGTTCTTTTCATCACTCATCTGCTGTTCCATTTCTCGGTACACTCCGATCAACGATTTTCTTACTACGTCCCTCCCCATTCGTTGTCCCTTCTATCCCGTGTAACAAGCCACAAACCCCACGATCGAACGGAATACGGTGGCTGCATAACGTCACGCGCCAGCAATTCGACTCGTCGGCACGCCCACGGTCTTAGTCCTCGTGCCTGGGTCTTGCAGATCCTCGATGTCCTAGAATCTTATCTGTACCTCACGCGACATTCTCCATTCCTAGTCACGCGAGATCTTTTGTTAGGTTTCTTTTCATCGCCAATTCCTTCGTGTCATGGCTGTCGCCCGGCACACCGACCGTGTTGGCTCATGCCTCCTTTACCCCATTGCTCGCTGCCCACCGCCCGACAACGCAGGCCACCCTGGCTTGGCGCAGACTCACATGTGCACAGGGAAAACGCATCTTCATCAAAGACATGGCGCAATACTGGATCCCACCCAATAACAAGCCGGCCACCATTGCACCATCTCTTACCAACTACAAGCGCGGCGTCGGCACCGATACCACCGCTCTCTCACCTGCCACCACCCATGTCGATCGGGATGGCCCACCCTATCCTTATCCCACCGAGGGCGAGCCGAACAACCCGACCGTAGTACCAAAAGATTTGCTGGCAAGCTTTCACTTCACCTTCCTCATTCGTCATCCGAGGAACAGCATTCCGAGCTACTATCGCTGCACCATCCCACCACTTGATAATGTTACTGGCTTCCACAACTTTCGCCCTGATGAAGCCGGGTATGACGAGCTCCGCCGCCTATTCGACTACCTTCGCAGTGAGGGACAGGTCGGTCCCAGACGTGCGGGTGATGCAGCCAACGGCTCCGCGAATGGCGACGGTGACGACGCTGGTGTCGAGATTTGCCTCATTGACGCAGATGACCTGCTCGACAACCCGTCCGGCATCATCGAGGCTTACTGCAAGTCCACGGGCATCAAGTACGAGCCCGAAATGCTCACGTGGGACACCGAAGAGGACCATGCATATGCCAAGGGGACGTTTGAGAAGTGGAAAGGGTTCCATGACGATGCCATCCAGAGCAGGGAGCTGAAAGCTAGGACTCACGTAAGTGCACTGTATTCATGAAGACATCGTTGCGCCAGGTGACTTACAATTACCAGGCGAAAAAGGTCAAGAGCGATGCAGACTACTTTACCGAATGGACTGAGAAGTACGGTGAGGAGGGCGCCAAGGTCATTCGTGACACAGTCAAGGCGAATGTGGAGGACTACGAGTACTTGAAGCAGTTTGCTATCAAGGTTCCGGCGCGGAACTAGGGCTGGGGATTTATTCTTGGCTAGACTGGAGCTGGAGCTAGATGCACCGGTTCAGAGGAAATGATGGAATTAGTATGATCGATCAGTAGTAGAGAAGACACAATCAGTACATGGCTTGACTAGTGTATCAAGTCCACAAATCCATGTCTTACAAACTGACAGTTCAAGAGTCCGTGCGTGAAGTCAAACGTGTGCCCAAGCACTAGAGAACCTTTCGATATACTGCGAATCCCATTCCATACCAAGCACACATGGCATGGATTCAATCACTTTGCAAGTTCTCCCCCCGAACAAGCCGTTCAAATGCCCAATATTCCTTCCTCAAGCCCTGCCATGATGGCACGAGCCCAATGAAAAATACCTTGAATACCCAGGGTCGAACCAACCTGGGAGGCGGATAGGGACCGTTGGCAGACTTGCACCAGCACAGTATATTCCTCACCGACAAGTCCCCGCCAGCGTAGCAGCGACGAGTCAGTGTGCACACCGTATGCACAAAAGGGGCGTGGGTCAAGCGTATTGCTACGCAGAGAGCCACACTGCAGTTCGCCGCGTAGCGAATTAGCTACAGTCTTCGCACAGGGCAATCTGTCAATGTAACAGCGCATTCTGCCGGGTTGTTGCGGGTCAGGCACACGATGGCCGGTCCATCAATGTGCGGAGGGCCGCACTACAGTTCGCCGCGTAGCGAATTAGCTGTAGTCATCATCCAGGGCGTCACCGCGTAGCGACACTGCTGATCTAGACGGGTTCTTGTGGGTCAGGCATATGATGCAAAGACATCGATGTGCGGAGGGCCGCACTGCAGTTCGCCGCGTAGCGAATTAGCTACAGTCTTCGTACAGGGCAATCTGTCAATGTAACAGCGCATTCTGCCGGGTTGTTGCGGGTCAGGCACATGATGGCCGGTCCATCAATGTGCGGAGGGCCACACTACAGTTCGCCGCGTAGCGAATTAGCTGCAGTCATCGTCCAGGGCGTCACCGCGTAGCGACACTGCTAGTCTAGACGGGTTCTTGCGGGTCAGGCACACGATGGCCGGTCCATCAATATGCGGAGGGCCGCACTACAGTTCGCCGCGTAGCGAATTAGCTGCAGTCTTCATCCAGGGCGTCACCGCGTAGCGACACTGCTGATCTGGACGGGCTTGCGAGTCAGGCACGATGGTTCGGTCCGTCGACGTGCAGAGGGTCGCACTACAGTTCGCCGCGTAGCGAATTAGCTGCAGTCTTCATTCAGGGCCTCGCCGCGTAGCGATGCTGATCTGAACGGGCTTGCGGGTCAGGCACGATGGTTCGGTCCGTCGACGTGCAGAGGGCCGCACTGCTTCCGTCGCGTAACAGAAGGGCAGTCTTCGCGTCAGTACACATTGCCGCGTAGCTATGTGCACTGGGCGGATGAAGGGACGGGTTGACGCGTCGCTTCCGCCGACCCTGTGGGGGTGGCAATTGTAGAGCATGAGGCTCAGGTGTGGGGAGAAAAGGTCAAGGGAGGCAGCGGGCGAACAATTTATATGCTGCGTGGTTTGGTCTGTGCCAAAGCTCACGTAATCGCCAAGTAGTGCCTTGCTTGCTCGAAGGTGAATACCACTTGGAGCGGCTCGTATCGGGTGCGTGGTGAATGCCACAACACGTGATCTGAACTTCACCTTCACTGAACCCGCGGACCCACTTACCCGGCGCGCTCCGGTTAGGCTTCGCCTCCACGCCAATTTTCAGCCCAACACCACTAATCCTCATCTTCAAGATGTCATCTCGCCAACGACTGAAAATCGAGCAGCTCGAAGGCCGCCTTCAGTTCGGCTTCGCGGAGTATCAATCCCTCAAGGTCGCCTTCCGCAAGCTCAACGTCGAGAACAAGGACCTACGCGCCGAGAACGAGTTACTACGCACCCAGCTGCAGCTCCCCAAGATCCCTGCCAACAACACGAATAGTAACGCCAGCAACGGTACTCCTGTCCGAGTCTTCGCTCCCGACGCTGTCATTGTCAATAATCTTAACTTGTACAACAACCCGTACGACGTTGATCCACAAGTACCGACTACAAAATCCTGGTCTACGTCGGATCGTATTGCGCCCGCCACCAACCCGGCTGCAGTCTCCAGGATCAAGGTCCCTACCTACCGCGACAAATGTCTTCGTAAGAAAAAAGGTAAGCGACACCCCTGCAACCGCAAAGTGTGCCAATATGTACACCCAGACCAGGAGGTCCTCTATGCCAAGGTCATCGCTGCGCTTCCGTCACGCGAGGAAGTCGAATGCGAGGAAGCCGGAATGGATGACAAGTCGGTGTAAGGAGGAATATCATAGAAAGCATGACGGCATCGGAGACCTCGATCATTATGCTAGTATGTTTGGGAATGTAGGGTATGATAATCTGCACTAAACTGGGCTTGTTGGGATAGAACTGATCATGGCCGCTTTGTGTGCGCACATGTTGGCGGATGCGTCCGTCGTGTTCTTGATGAAAAGATCTGAAAGGAATGGATGAATTGAACGAGGTTCCCTTTCACACCCGTAATTCAAGAGTACGAGTCGCGTCGCGAGTGGAAATATGTCAACTTGAAACATGATGCTTCTGGTCGTTGAATTACGTTTAGACTATTTGAGTACAGTCCACCATGCACGAGCTCTGCTACTAGAGTTCGGTATGTGGACCGAGAATGGCCAGAGTTCGAAGTGATGTATTGCGGGCGTAGCGCTCGGTGTACGGCGGCTCCCCCACCAACTCTTCTTCGTTCCATACTTCATGGACAAGCTACTCAAGTCAGTAAGACGTATTAGCTCTGCGGAGCCTATCGCTTACCGTACGAACTCCCCTTTCAACATGCACAACGTCCTCCCCATCGCGCCACACCTCGCGTTGACGCAAAAACGTCCCAGAAAGCGTCGGAGGACCCGGATGAGCGACGACAAGTCTTCTCTGTACTTTCTTCAATCTGCCTTCAGCCGAAGGGCTAACCGGTCCATCCAACCAACCCCGTATACCCTCCCATTTGATGTCCTCCGGCAGATCCCAGTTCGTAAAATCGATGACGTGGAGGAGTACGTCGACGTGGAGTTCCTCTAGTACCGGGAGGTGATCTAGAAGCTTATCAATGGCCGTTGCTAGATGGTTGGGGCGTGGTGCTTGCGACGCGTCCGTGGCCTCTTCTCGCTGAACGGTGGGCGACTGGATGACGTCGGTTTGATCTGACCAGGTGCGTTTGGCCTTCAACACGTTGCGTCTGGCCTTCAACTCCCGGGCCCTATCTACACTGACGATGGGACGTGTGCTGTTGCCGCTCCACCAATCGTATCCAGCCCACACAGTGAATTTCATCCTCTTCACCCGACTCAACAGCGGCAGCAAAGCCATGAAATGCGGCGACGGGACATCTCGAACCGGCACAAAGAATCCCATCGTCCCGCGAAAAGCTCGTAGAATCTCAAGCGTGATGCGCAAGACACCTTCATCGTGATGGCGCTCCATGGTCTCATCGATGGTGGTGTTGTTCCTTGCGGCAAGTTGGTGGCTTGAGGTAGATTCCGGGGGCGTGCTGTCAGCCACGTTTATTGGAAGGAGTGAGTTGAGGTAATGTGCGTGGAAGCCTAAGCACTCTTCCCGCAGCTGTTTGCATATTTGGAGGATGTTGCCTGGAAGACGGGCGGGAAGGTAGATACGCGTATCGACATATGTAGGTTGGTCTTTTGTGGTACGGTGGATGGTGTAGGTATCTAGCGTTGCGCTTGATGTGTAGACATGCTGTGACAGGAGGAGGTCTTGATATATGAGGTCTCTCAGCTCTAGAGGCAACGAGAGTAACGTCGACGGCATGTTTGTAGTTGTAGTAGTTCCCATCTTGGGATAGCGGGTAAGCTATGAAGGAAGAGTCCGAGGTGTTTGCAATGAGCAGGTATATGAGGATCGTGGATGCCGAAGCCTTCCGGTGAAAATGAAGGTTCAATTGGGAGCTCTGTTGGTATTTATACGTTCCGAATGTTGTTGCCTTGGGATGTGGGTTTTACCCAACGGGATTTCAAAACATCCGATGATGCCGACCCATCCCGCAGACCAGTTCGTGGGGGCGATTCGTACTGTTACCAGGCGATGAAGTGAGAGGACGTGGTCGATCTGCGTTGTGTTTATGAACGGAGGTTTGCAGTCGTCTGGTCCGTGCAACTCCTCGAAGGGTGGGGCGCCTGAAGGAACGCCTTGCGTTTTAAAGTGTTGAGAGCGATAAGATACACGGAGGGTACAACGATTTCAAAGTCTGGCTTCTCTATCTCGTCTAAGAAATCAGAAGGACAGGAAACGAGTGGCGTTGTGAAGATATCACGTGACGGCGCGTTGGACACGGGTGTAGCGAACGCCTCTTCCTGACGAGAGAAAGGACACAAAAAGCCTCAACCGTTTCTAGATGTCATTCCCGTCGCTTCTGCTCTAAATGACGCCAACGTACCAAGGAATACAGTTGGCCAACACTCTGTTCGAAACGAATCGCGAGCCGTCTACGAGGACTATGTGTCATGAAACAAGCCGAGTTACCCGCCCTACTAGTTATGGGCATTGGCTACCTAGAATACAGCTCGCAGCTTCGCACCAATTCCGGCTGGGCCATCTCTAGAACGGCAATTGACGCAGGATTTGCTACGAGCGTAGGAAATCGACACGATGCAGAAAAGAAGCATGTAAAAGTGCCAGAGTGAGCCCACCCACTACCGGAGCTGATACGCAAAAATCTCGGTACTGTGCAGCGGCCGACCCCGGGCATCCATTTCATCAAAGACGTCCTCGTTAGCGCTATCGCCCACAAGCAATTCGAAATACTCCTTGAAGGAATTGAAGGTATTGAACGACAGCTCTCCGGGACACCATACACAGACCTGCCACCCGACATCCGCATTGGATTCTACACCAGCGTGGAAGTACCTCAACATAGTCATACACTTTTTCTGCTCTTCCTCTGGCAGCTGCTGAACAGTGGCAAAGAAGGCTTCGCCCATACCCTGCGATACCTCGGGCGTAAGCAACCACACAAATTTCGATTGCTCGTCCCCACCATTGATCTGGATGGCGTATTCTAGTCGAGGGTAGGTTGGCTTGATGCTCATGTCTGTGACGAAGCCGATTTCGACGGACGCATCTTCCCATGCTTCCTGCTGCTCGCTCCCGTCGAAGACGTGGATCTCGTTTGTTGACAAGTATGGTGGTTCGCCGCAGAATCCGTTCCATAAACTGTCCATTCCATTTGTTGCCCGTAGGAGGTCTTTAAAATCATTTGGGAGATCGTGCCCAATTCGTTTTTCGCATTCCGCAAGTTGCTCCTCTGTGGCTCTGTCATGTAAGATCGTCTCGGGTGGTTCGTCCGGATCCATGTCCATCTCTTCCCAAACAGCGTTCTTGATTGTGTTCTCGTTACACAATTGGGCCAACTCCTTCATAGATGTGTCCTTGAAGACCCTCGCAGGTCCCTTCACTAAACGTTCCGTGAACGTAGCGTGCACCTCTTCGAAGAAGGCCTCGAGTTTCGTCTCGTCGATTTCGATTGTGCGCGCCAGCGCTTGGTGTTTAAGATAGCGCCACGCCTGTCGCGACTTTGAGAGCTCTTGCCAACACAAGTGCCAGTTGTTGGCAATGGCGTCGAGTAGATCCAGCGCTCTGTCTCGCCGGTTCATGTATAGCGCAAGGTCCATGGCGGCCGTGAGATCGTCGGCCCTCAACTCCTTTTCACCCCAGGCATCGGCTCTCCCACCACCCGTCGCAACCGTTATCAGTTTCTCCAGCCCTTCCTCAGATAGATGTGTTTCCCTCTTCCATACAATGCGTTCCGTCTCTAGGTTTCTCAAGAATTCGGACGTTCGCTCTTCGGCGGGTATCGAGTCGGGCCACAGGCCGGTCGCCTCCCAAGCAAAGTATAGTCCAGGGCTCCATGATGTTTTGGCACCGACGGCGAAGCTTTCGAAGACGTTGTACAGTTGAGTGGCTTTGTCGACGTAGCCTAGCAATGCGAGTTCGAGCGCGATGTCGAAGACATTGCGCGCAACCTCCCACGGGTCTTGCTGCCGAAGGACCTGGTGCTTGTCAAATTTGCGACCCATATGAGGCGATGACATGGGTAACGCCGTCAATTGCTGAGGGTGTTCAAGCAGAGGACGGGCGCAACAGGAGCAGGCAAAAAAAAAGCAACGGGAAACAAACCCACTTTATGGGCGGAGCCCCAGTGGGGGAGTGTTGTAGGTATGCATGATCTGACTCGCCATGCAGGTTTCGACTCAAGTCGCGCGTGCTGACGTCCAGATGCCCAGTGCTTTGGGCAGCGTTTCAACCGGCCTCGCCAAAAGTAGCGCCGGGAGTATCCAAGTGCTCGTGCCCTGGTTTCTCCTGCATTGACTGATGCACGTCTCCCCGACCTGCTGGGACTCGTCAGTGACATGCTTCCCGATCTGTTCTCTATGCAATTTGTGTAGTCGTGAGCGCGATAGAGAGAGATGTCTACAGTGAGCATTATCACTCGCTCGCAAGTCAGAAAGTGCCTTTGGCCTCGCCATGCATGATGTTGTGGCGCTTTTGGCGCGTGGGGGCCAAGGCTCTCTTTTCCCACTGTGGATACACAGCTCTCTGAAGTAGTCCGACTCTTCCACCTTTCGACGACTGTGGACTGTTTCATCATATACCTTGCCACCGTTCGATTGGACGCTGCTCGTGTCCGCTGCAATTCGAGCGATGATGCCATCTGTGTTGACCGATCGCGTCGTGCTTGCAGCAAGATTGTGATGTGCCTGGTTGAAGCCAGGGGTGTGTGGATCCCATGGCGATATCGGCTGGGTCGCCGTGGCATGTCACCCTGACGGCTCGCACCTCTCGCCCAAATGGCTGGGGTCCTCTCAGGGTACTGATGCACCGGTCCGAACCGAATGTGCCGCCATCTGAGCACTGGCACTGTCGCCACCCGGCCTGGGAGCAAAGAGCGGCGACAAAGGGCACTGGATCTATTGTTCCGAAACTGGTCGACCTGCACGACGGAGCAGATATGCGGACATACAGGCCGAGTAGGAAACGCGAGCAACGACAGTTCTGGTCTCGTATGCCTCTGACTCGTGCGGGGCCGTTCACAGCGGGGCTTTCTGTGCCGTGCTGAAAGTCGTGTCTGGCAGAAGACTGGCCGGATTCTGAAACGGAGAAAGACACCCTCCACAAGACAAGGGTGGTACTACCTAGCAGGTCGGCACGTAAGCTGTGGGGTACGCGCTGCAAGGAGAGGCATCAGATGCAGCGGGACGGGAACGCGGCTGAGGGGCTAGTTCCGGCAACGACGCGGGGTGGGACCGCCCGTCATCAAAGAAATCGCGACCAAGATGCGTCTGCTGCACTGGACAACCCACCACGCCGTCTGTTTCTACGACTGCTTGTCCGTGACGTGCGTCTTTCAATGTCCCCTCTGTGCTAGAATTCCCGCTGCCGCCACCAGGACCACGGAACCTGCATGCGGCGTCCTCCTCCCACAACGGAGCACGACCGCACTGAAAGGCCGGCATTGGTCGCGACATGACGCACCAAAACCGCATGGCCCTCCCTGAAGAGCGAGCGACAGTCAGGCGACGCACCCTACGCTCATACCGCGACCGCGCCGAGGACCTCATTGCTAGCGACAGCGAAAGTGCTACCATCGTAACCATGTCTGGTTTAGTACGTCGAGCGTAACAGTAGACTTCCAACCCCCTCACCATCACTACCACTTTCACCCATACCCTCACTCTCACCAGTTTGCCGTCCCAGTCTGAAAACGTGCATATTGACACCCCACCCACCATCTCCCTTACACTCTTTCTCCCTCATCCCTCACGCCCTTCGGTCTTCCCGAGGACCCACTCATACTGCGCAGTACACGCATCCTCTCCGAAGCAGCGCCCGCAGCGCCCACGTCCGACCCGAGAGCTCAATTCGCCGATCGAGCAGCGATCCGCGCACATCGCATTCACACATCGGCATGTCGAGCTCGGATCTTTCTACTCTGCTCACGGAAGTAGCGAACCAGGCTACAGGCTCTTCTTCACGTGTCCGTGGCTCACGACGGGCCTTCGATCGTATGACCAGGTGTAAGGGCGTTAACAACTCCTCCATGGCGCCCTCCACCCAACCAGATACCACACGGCTTCACGACAGTACCGGCGACGAAAACCTCTCACCTCAAGATCAGCTGCCGAGCCCGTCCAACGAGTCGGGAGACGAAGGGACGTCTCAGCCAGGGTTTCTCGCAAGGTATTTGCATGGGTCGACTCCGCCCACGGGCAGTCTTGCTGCCGTATCTCAAGCCTCCGCACCTTCATCAGCGTCAGCAATTGGACAAGTCAGTAGCGGTTACTCTGAACGGTCCGGTGTCAGCCCTTCTAGACGGCTTCCACTTCCGGTCAGGTCTAATACTGACCACGGAGACATGCAAGAATTCGAAAACGACATCTTTAGCATGGCTGGATATTCGGACAATACAGCCATCGCTGGACGAACGTCGCCATTGTGGTTGGCTGACACGGTACTCAATATGGGCGAATCTAGGGCTGCCGAGACTTTGAAGCGCTCACGAGAAAAGCTTGAGATTTTGGAGGGAAGCGATATCTCCAAGACGCTGAACGACAAGGGCGCTGTAGCCGCTTTGGTGTATCACAGCGGCGTTGCGAATTCCGATGCCAACGATGTCTGGCCCGGCTTGCGCGACTCAGCTAAACTACCTGTGCACTACTACCGGCTCGATAAGAAGCCACGCACATCCATCGAACCTCGCACACGACCAACCAAGGTGGCCAGAACGGACGCAGGGAGGAAGGAGAGTGCGCACACCTCGATCGAGCATTCGGATACTTGCGCCGGTCGACCAAAATGGAAACTTCCTGTAGAGCTCGTGGAGCTCATCGCTAGTCACCTCAATCGCGATGACATCAAAGCTATGCGATTGGTAAACCAGGAGCTTAACCACTACGTTTCACAGGTCATCTTCAAGACTGTTGTTGTGCCCTTCAATACCGAGATATACGGTATGTTGGGCAACGAGCCAAAAGCAGACATCAAGGGAAAGAAGAAGGCAAGGGCTGGTGCTTTAGCTTTCGTCTGGAAAAACGCTAATGGCGATGATGTTTACGACGGACACGGACTGGATGTTTTCCGCGGGTTCGGACGTCACATCGTCAAGTTCGCTATGGCCTTCGAAGTCAACGAAGATACCCTCGCAAACCCGCCGCAGAAGTGTCTGGTAGAGCCGCATTCGGCTTTCTGGGGATCCTATGACTGGCCCTTTGAAGAGTATTGTCGATTCGATGACGTCGCTGGACTAGAGACGGCCGCCGACGAGACCCCGAGAATGAAAACTGCTTTTTCTGAACTTTCGCGGGTGAGAGAGCTCGCTCTGTCAATCGACAGCGGTCTAGGATGGCTCAATGGACCCGATCGCTCCATTCGAGCGCGTATTCTCCAACGTCCGTTGGAGATATTCGGAACCCTGAAGAAATTTCCGGACCGTCGAGCTCAGGCCCAACGAGAGCTCTGGCACTACATTGAGGACTGTCATCGGGAATCAGATAGCAATGTTAGACTTGCG
>Ga0247803_1001572_pt1 | contig 11914 bp, 12 predicted proteins | sample UWRJL014104B1_FD_180928 | JGI IMG/M metagenome (GOLD analysis project Ga0247803, IMG submission 180928) | Plant litter microbial communities from Arlington Agricultural Research Station in Wisconsin, United States - UWRJ-L014-104B-1 | ecosystem: Environmental > Terrestrial > Plant litter >...
TATCGAATCAGAAAATATTGTGCTGACCGAACGGGAGATGGAAGTCCTAAAACTTATTTGCAAGGGCTATAATACCGGGCAAATCGCAGAAGAACTTTTTATAAGTTACCGGACTGTTGAAGGTCACAGAAAAAATCTGCTGCTTAAAACTGGTGTTGCCAATTCAGTAAGCCTGGTTGTCTTTGCCGTAAAACACAGTTTAATTGATATGTGAACCATAGTATTTATATAAAATCTGCTGGTCCGTATAATAGGTAACCCTTCCTGCTATCTTCGTATTATGAATCTTGTCTCCGGCAGGCGTTTGTTTCTTTTTACTGTTGTGCACAACCATAAAGTCTCTGATTTCTCCACTGATAATGTCAGGGCTTGACTTCAATATTTCCTTGATTGCATGCTCGAAAACGCTTTTTATTGCTCTAACAAGTATATCGACTTCTTTCTCCGGAATTTTATTTGTAATTGATTCCGGGTGAATTTTCGCTTCGCATAAAATTTCATCAGCGTAGGCATTACCTATTCCTCCGATAATTTTTTGGTCCATTAGTACAGCTTTGATTGAAGCCTTGCTTTTCCGTATCCGATCAAAAAGCCACTTTCCTGTTAATTCATCCGACAACGCATCCACACCTTCCATTGGTTTTGGATTCAGCGTAATATTGGCAATTTTCTGAAAATCACTTAGAACAAGCACATTCTCATTTTCAAATTCGAAAGAAGCGACCGGATATTTTGGCGGTTCTGATTCATTAAGTTGCAGTTTTCCGTTTAACATTAGATGCATTGAGAAAACAGCGTCTTTTCCGAAATCAAAAAATAATTGCTTTCCCTCTCTATAAACAACCTTCAATGCCTTCCCGGAAAGAGTAGCGTTTAACTCCTTTTCAGACGCGTGAATTTTCTCTTTTTGAAAGACACGCACTTCATGAAGTTTTGCCTCTTTCAATTTTCTGTTCAGCGTCTTACTGAAAGCTTCCAAATCTGCTAATTCCGGCATAAGGAAAAGGTTTAAATTCTAGCTAACGATAATTTTAAAATTAAAAAAAATCTTGCTAACATTTTGACTGGACGCCTTATGATTAAGCACGTGCCGATCAAGTAGCAAAATTTCATTACCGTAAATATGATTTTTATTAATTATCAAAATAACAAAATTTAATGAAAGACAACTTGTGTCTCAAAATCAAACTAGAGCAATACTCTGGAAGGAGGCGGAAGAAATATTAAAAATGAGTTTACCAATGTCTTTTCTCCCTTAGTCCGAAATAGTTTCGGTGCCTTAAAAACAGGCCTAGGCAAGGACATGATAAATGCCATGAGCCCTGTGTTATGTTTTCAGAAATTGATATTGATACCTCTAACAAGATCGTATTTATGCACTAAGCTAACGTCCTGCTCATGCTTGCAGAAGCAGAAAATAATGATGTTTGTTTCATTGATCAATTAAACGAATTAAGAGCAAAGTTGCCATCTATGGGGGTAACCTCTATTGGTGCAATTGTCCAGGAACTTTTCCAGGAAAGAATCCCGGAAGTTGCATCCAATACCAACGATGTGCAGATTTATTTAACGTTGGGGAAGGAACAAACTTTGAGTTTAAAGTAAAAAATAACCGTTCGCACATGATTCAGAAATCCTCGGCGTGAGCTTGATATTAACGCCGCATTCGGCCAAAACCCTTCGTTGATCGCCAAAAAACACCTTTTTTGAATAGAATTTTTGGAGAATGGCTGAAGAGGGACAAATTTAACAGCCATTCTTTTAACTTGCCGATGTTAACCAACTGAATTTTTAATCATCAGTATATCAAATGAACGCTTATCGACTCTATAATACCAGCGAGGGCAACTCTGCCTTTCAAAAAGGTACCGTTAAAGATTTACTCCAACTGGAGGCCGCATATTTTTTCTTTCAGGAAGATTCTCCTGAGCGAAGAGAATTCGACTGGCATCCGGCTCCACGTGCTCAGTATGTAATTACATTACGCGGAACACTTGAATTTACTGTTACAGATGGAAGCAGTTTTGTAATTGCGCCAGGTGATGTCCTGATTGCAAAAGATGTAACCGGAACTGGTCATAAATGGAAAGTACTTGGTGAAGAAAGCTGGTCAAGGATTTATATTGTTCTTAAAGAAGACCAGGATGATGGGTTTTTAATCTGACCGCATTGTAATAATTAAGATCCGATCATAAACCGGGAGTCTTATACGTATATAATTTGACGAACTACATTCCCCATTTGTAGGAAAAGTCACCATTTAATAAAAATTAGTATAATTATATTTGAATTTAAGCACAAACTAAGCAATTCCCTTACTAACAATATGTTAATCGTTGAACGCCAATAATAAATAAACTAATTATAAAAATAATTATATTAAGTTTATTTACCTTCACTCCTTTTGGCTCTACACTACCTCTTTTAGTTGTTGGCATAGAATTCGCAAAGGTCTGGCATACAGTTAACTATAACTGCAGACAAAATATTAAAAATCCATTACACTGTATTCGGGAGGCGTACCTGCCAAGAGAAATCGTTTTGGACATAATCTATCTAACCAGCACTAATAAGACATTTAACAACTTAACCCAGCAATGAACACTGATTCTTCCAAATCTGAATTTAACCTCGATTATGAATTAAGCGACCATCCAGACAATTTCCATCACTTTCTGAACGGCATTCAAAATGCGTACTGGGCTGAAAATATCCAGCTGAAAACTTTTCCCAGATGGGCATTACTGGCACATTCTCAGGAACTAAGAAAGTCGGTTTTAGACTATATTCTTATGACAGCCGGACATGTTCAGCATATTGAGAATATTTTTGAAATACTTGCTCAGAAAACGCGAGGGAAAATTGATACAGTCCTGAAAGATGTAATGCAAAAAAGTGAGCAGAATGCAGAGAATCGCGTAATAATGTCGACAACTGCGGATTCTGTAATCATAAAAGGCTTATGCGAAATTGCCCTGTATCAGATCGAAATATATGAGAAGCTTAATGCGATGGCGAAAGCGTTCAACCACCAGAAAATTTCAGAACTGATTGAAAAAACATTAAAAGAAGAGCACGAATTTTTTCGATACTTCCAGAAGCTCAGAGACCGTATCACGAAGTAGTGCGCTAAAAACAGTTTTCACCCAAAACATCACTATCCACACAAAAAGGCCCCTTGTTGAAGTAAACAAGGGGCTATGATTTTTCAATCAATCAAGCAATTTTTTCCGTTTTGTAAATGGATATACTACCCTCAATCAATTCAGGGGCCAGCGCTACAAAAGCGATAATATAAGGACTTGCGTTATGTATGTCAAGGCCTGCCTGGCTTTCCCATTCCTCATGAAAAATGAAGACGTTAGGATCTTCCTGGGATTGGTGCAGATCATATTGCAGACAAGCTTCTTCTTTTGTAGAGTGAGCAACCAAATTTAAAAGCTGTGTTTTCAAAGCTTCCGAATTGCCCGGTTTACTCTTAACGAATGCTGTTAGAAAAATACTCATTTTGTAAGGATTTATTGTTAAAAACTTCATTCAGATGATACTGGTAACGTTTTATGTCGGCGACAATATCCGCATTCTTTTCCACATCATGAAAATGAATTCCTTCCAATGGCTTCATTCCTGCAAAAGCATTCATGCGGTGAAATCCGAAAAGCGGGCCTTCATCCACGCTTTTTTCGTTGAAAAACTCACCTGGTAATGTGAAAGCAGCCGCAGGAGCATTCCAAGAAGTCGTTACCATGTACCGCCTTCCATGTAATGTTCCACCGGTACCGTAATTGATGTGAGGATTGGCTGATGAACGCCCATCACTATTATAGATTCCTGTTTGATGTCCCTCAGTAAATACCACGTCAATGTACTTTTTCAATCCATTGGGAACCTGAAACCACCAGATCGGTGTATGATAAATAATGACATCTGCCCAAACGAAATTTTCAACTTCCCGCTTTGGATCATAGGCATGATTAATATCGGTTGATCTTACTTCAAAGCCTGGTTGTGCATTAAAAAATTTAATCGTTTCGTCGAATATTGTTTTATTAAACCGTCCGCCGGAATGTCCAAAGACCTGGCCACCGTTAATGACAAATATTTTTTGCGTTTCCATTTATATAACTCTTTTAATTTTCCTTAATACAAAGGTAAACGGCAGCCGACTATCATTAAAATAAGATGAATCATAGCATACTATAATTATTATGATAGATAAGGGATGTATTTGATGTCTTTCTAGTAACATCTGTCAAATTGGATTACTTTTGCAGCCGGGTAATAAAATAGCATTTTGTTGGCCTGTATTGTTTAAAGATGTTTTGTACTGAATATGGCCGAAGTGACAAATGAACAAAAGGCTATCAAAGCGACGTATTTCAGTATCATCGGAAATACTAGTTTAGCTATAATTAAAGGACTTGCGGGCTATTTTGGTAATTCTTATGCCCTCATTGCGGATGCGATCGAATCAACTTCCGATATATTTTCATCTTTTTTGGTGCTGTTTGGAATTAAATATTCAAACAGACCTGCTGATGCAAATCATCCCTACGGACACGGGCGTGCAGAGCCTCTGATAACATTTTTGGTGGTGGGTTTTCTGATTACTTCTGCGACAGTAATTGCCTATGAAAGTGTCGAAAATATCCGGACTCCTCATGGTTTGCCAAAACCTTACACGCTGATTATTCTGGCCGGTATTATCATATGGAAGGAAATATCCTACCGTCTTGTAATTCAGAGGAGTAAGGAAACGAATAGCTCTTCCTTGAAAGCGGATGCGTGGCATCACCGCAGTGACGCAATTACTTCTGTGGCCGCTTTCATTGGAATCACAATCGCTTTGGTTATGGGCGACGGTTACGAATCTGCTGATGACTGGGCAGCTCTTTTCGCTTCCGGATTTATTCTTTATAATAGTTACCTGATTTTCAGGCCGGCTTTAAGCGAAATTATGGATGAAAATTTGTACGATGACATGATCGAACAAATTCGGAAGGTTTCGGCTACTGTGGACGGAATTTTAGGTACAGAAAAATGCTTCATCCGAAAATCCGGCATGCGCTACCATGTTGACCTCCACGCGCTGGTAAGCGCCAGTATCTCGGTAAAAGAAGGGCATTATTTATCTCACAAATTACAGGATACACTAAGGGAGAAAATCCCGGAACTGGGAAACGTCTTGATTCATATAGAACCGGTTGAATAGATTAATTTCCACAAGGGCATAAAAAAGTCCGATCGCCAAAATCAGCGATTGGACTTTTTTATGTAACGCAACTGTTGAGATCTGCTCAGAAAATTCCCGTTCATAGGTTAGTCTCCATTCTAAGGCACAGTTATTGTATTCGAATGTTACAATCAGAAACTATCTGAGACATCAACAATCATTTTAACTACAACCTGGACTAAAATCTATAATGGAAAATTTTACAATGCTTCAGTTCTTCGAATGGTATTATCCTGCAGACGGGACGTTATGGGGACATTTTAGAAATGAAGCAAGCCGACTGAAATCAATTGGAATTGACTCTGTCTGGCTTCCTCCTGCACACAAGGGAATGGCCGGAGATCAGGCTTCGGGATATGATTCCTATGACCTTTATGACCTTGGAGAGTTTGACCAGAAAGGTTCTGTAAGAACGAAATATGGCACAAAGCAAGAACTTATAGACGCGATCAAATCGGGAAAAGAAGCCGGTCTACAAGTTTATACGGACATTGTTTTAAACCACATGGGCGGTGCCGATGAAAAAGAATTGGTGACCGTAAAGAAAGTTGAACCTGAAAATCGCAACGAGTTTATCAGTGAGCCCATTCAGATTGAAGCTTATACAAAGTTTACTTTTCCCGGACGGGCTGGAAAATATTCGGATTTCGTTTGGGACTATCAATGTTTTTCCGGCGTAGACTATAATGCCTCAACACAGGAAACTGCAATTTACAGTATTCAGAACCAGTACGGCGAAGGGTGGCAGGATGTGCTCGATTTAGAAAACGGAAATTATGATTATTTAATGTTATCTGACATTGAATTTAGAAATCCGCATGTGAGAGAAGAGCTTAAACGCTGGGGTGAATGGTTTTATGAAACGCTGGGCTTCGACGGATTTCGACTGGACGCAATCAAACATATGCCTGCTGATTTTTATAATGAATGGCTTGATCATCTTCGAGGCAAATATCAGAAAGAATTCTACACCGTAGGCGAATATTGGGCGCCCTATGATCTTCAATCAATGCTTGCATATATCGAAGCAACCGACAAAAGAGTATCGTTGTTCGACGCGCCGCTTCAAGCTAACTTCTTCAAAGCCTCAAAAGAACACAGTGACTTTAATCTCTGTACAATTTTTGATGAAACGCTCGTTCAGGTTAATCCTGAATTGGCTGTGACACTTGTGGAAAATCATGATACACAGCCACTTCAATCTTTGGAACAAACTGTGGATGAGTGGTTCAGGCCACTGGCATATGCTTTAATTCTTTTCCGTGAGGCGGGATATCCTTGTATTTTCTATACCGATTTGTACGGTTCCAAATATAAGGATACCGGAAATGATGGACAGGAACACGAAATTACACTGGCAAAAATGGAGGGCCTGGAAAACATGTTATACTGCAGAAAACATATTTCTTATGGCCTACAAACAGATTATTTCGATCATCCAAATTGCATCGGCTGGACAAGACAAGGCGACGATGAGCACGAAAATTCGGGTTGTGCCGTCATTATTTCCAATGGAGACGAAGGGTTAAAGCGTATGGAAATGGGTTTGCAGCACGCCGGTAAAGTTTTTGTTGACTTTTTAAATAACGTTCAGGAAGAAATTACAATCGGAGAAGATGGTTGGGCCGACTTTAAAGTAAACGGAGGGTCTGTTTCATTGTGGGCTGCCAAGACGTATTAATTACAAGACGTATCAATCAAAGGAGCTAATAGACTTCATAACCACTTATTTTTACAAAATCCCGGCGAGCTACTGACGAAGCTGCCGGGATTTTGCATATACTTACACTTGGTTTTTATAACTTGCTGCCGCCAGTATCTGTCTGGCGCACAGACTAAACCCGATATATGAAAATAAGATTTACAGTCGCCGTAATTTTACTGCTCAGCGTTTTCCATACCTGCCAGAGCTTCGGGCAAAAATCGGGAAAGTCCAAAACCACAGACGCTAAAAACAAAACATTAATTGTATTTTTTGACGGACTTCGCCCAGATTATATCACCGATACACTTATGCCGAATTTGTATCGGTTTAAAAAGACAGCATCTCAGGGAAAACATCATCACAGCGTTTTTCCAACAGTGACGCGGGTTAACGCTGCTTCGTATTCGACCGGTTCTTATCCGGCAAGGCACGGAATACTCGGCAATACGGTTTATTTCCCACAGGTTTATCCCGGCAAAACGATAGGAACGACTCACGCAGAACTCAACAAGATAGCTTCATCTATATCCGGTCCATTACTTACAGCCGTTTCACTGGGCGAGATCCTCCAAAAGGCGGGAGAAAAAATGATGGTTTTTAGTTCAGGAACAACAGGGCAGGCATTTCTGCAAAATCCAAAAATAAGCGGCGGTGCAATCATTAATCCCGATCTTATACTTCCGGAAAGCTTTAAAAACCAGGTGATCGCTGAGCTTGAACCCGTTACAGAACAAATCTATGGAGATCAAAACCGTCATAAATGGATAACAGATGCGCTGCTTCGATATGGTCTGGTGCCGAAGGGACCTCTTGTTAGCGCCGTTTGGTTTTCAGATCCTGACGGCGCCGCCCACAGTCATGGGATTGGCTCCAAAGAATCGGCAGAGGCACTCAGGTTTGTCGATGCGCAGTTCGGCAGAATTTTGACAGATCTGAAAACCAAAGGTTTATTATCGAAATACAACATCATTATTTCCACCGATCACGGTTTTGTCACTCATGCCGGGAAACTAAATCTTACTAACTTCCTGATAGATGAAGGTCTAAAAGTCAGTAACGAATCTGATGATGTGGTTGTCGCCGAAGGCGCAGTATATGTGAAAGACCATAATGAGGAATCGATTAAAAAAATTGTGGCCGCACTTCATAAACAGGACTGGGTCGGAGCAGTTTTTACCCGGTCGAAAAATAAAAATGATCTGACCGGCGTAATCGACGGGACTTTGTCGTTCGAAACGATTCACTATGATCATCCACGGGCAGGCGACATTCTGGTGAGTGTTAACTGGAACAACGAAAAAAATGACAAGGGATATGCCGGAACTGACTATGCAACAGGTGTTGCAGGCCATGGCGGCTCTAGTCCTTATGAAATTAACATTGCCCTGATGGCCCGGGGGCCGGATTTTAAAGAAAATTACATCACTACCTCGCCTACTTCAAATGTGGATATCGCGCCGACTATCCTTTCCATTTACAACCTGCCCGTACCTCCGGAAATGGATGGAAGATCCGTTGTTGAGCTATTGAAAAAATCAACAAATTCCGGCGAACTTCAAAAGAAAGAGATTATTGAAACGGAGGTGAACTATGACTGGGGAACATACAAATTGTCAATAGAAAGATCGGTTTTGGGCAATCATCGGTATATCAATCACACCATAGTTGAGAGACGTAGAACAAACTAGATCGTGTCAGAGAGCAGCCAAATATAATTTTTTAAATGCAAAAAAAGATCCCTGACGGCCAAAGTCAGGGATCTTTTCAATGTTAAAACGAATTGACAAAAATTATTCAGGGGTTAACAAGTTTCCCTTCGATCGAGTCATCTAACGTTTTTCCAAGAATAGCTCCTACAACGGTTTTGGCCAGTGCGACCGCATTTCCATGTTTGTTGTCCCAATAATATCCTTCTTTTGCTTCAACCTTTATGACGGTAATCCTGGGATCGTCTTCGCCTTCTGTAAACCAGGCTTTCAAAATTGGCTCCCAAAGTTCCTTGATAACCGTTTTATCTTTTGATATGGATGCCGTTCCATAAATGCTCAAAAAGTCAGAATATTTTGAACCCTGGAATAGCAGCTGTACATTCGGATCAGTCTGGATATCTTCATTTTTGTGACTATCATCAGAGCTCAGAAACCAGAAATTCCCCTGATCATCCACCTTCTGGATTGACATGGGTCTGGTATGAAGAGCCTGTCCGGAGGTTATCTTTGAGCAGAAAAAGCATGTATTTGCAGCTTTTGCGAGCTCTCTGATTTTTTCACCTGCTTCATGACCAAAAAGATCTTCATGATTCTTTTCAGGTTGTTGCTGATTTATGCTGTCCATAAAATCTTATTTAAGGTTTCTAGTTTACAGCCTATCAACAAAGATCATTCCAGCGATAAGAAAGCGCGCTGCTTTCGAATTTCTATACTTAGTCTTCACTGAACAAATCAATAATCCAGGAAACAGCATCCGCAGCATGTAACGCATCTGTGGAATCAAGTGTTTGCTTTGCAACGGAAGATGCCCGATTAAGCATTTGCTTTTCATACATCGCAATAGCCGATTTAGTGTCCGGGAACTTGTCGCTGAGCAGACAATTACTCAACTCGAGCGCGTCCAGCATCGCCATATTTACACCTTCACCGGCGTAAGGCGGCATTAGATGTGCGGCATCTCCAAGTATTGTCAGGTTTGGCACCGCCTCCCAATTCTGATCCAATGGCATACAGTACTGCGGTCGTGGTACAAAGGGAGTACTGGTATTTTCAAACAGTTCAAGCCAGATTTCGCCCCAGTCTTTAAACGTATTTTTAAACCAGCTTATCACTTCTGATTTGTCTGAAAAATTTATCCCGCAATCATTTACCCAATTTTCTTCGGTCTTACAACCTGTATAAAAAACAAGGCTGCCATCTCCTTTTGAGCTGACAATCAATGACTTTTCACTTCCAAGGGCAAATATCTTTCCTCCATTCAAAAGTCTATGGACGGTTGGACTGCGTTTGGCAGAATCATTAACTGCTCCTTCTAAAATTGTTATGCCTGCATAGAAGGGTTTAATCGGGGTGATGTAAGATCGAATTTTCGAATTGGCCCCATCGGCAGCAATAACGATATCAGCCTCTACAGTCCTGCCGTTTTTAAATGCAATTTTCAAAGACTTTCCTTCCGGGTTAAGGGAAACGAATTGGCTATCCCAAACTACCGTTTCCGGCGTCAAAGAATCCAGTAAAATTTTTTGAAGCGGGCCACGGTCAATTTCAGGTCTGTAAGTATTTTCCATACTCTGCTCACTATCATCAAAATGGATAATCCCGTTTTGATCTACAACTCTTAACTTGTCAGCACCCGGGCGATAATTTGCTTTGAAAGCATCCATCAGACCGGCTTGGCCGAGCGCTTTCAATCCGGATTCTTCATGAAGATCCAACGTGGCGCCTTTTGTCCTGGCATCTTTATGCTCATCCCTTTCATAAACTTTTACCTCCACCCCATTCATTTGCAGAAGACGTGCTAGCGTTAACCCTCCAGGCCCGCCTCCGACGATTGCTATATTTTTGTTTTTAAGTAATTTCATTTGACACTTTTTGTTTTTATTTATTCAAAATTCCTTTAATCACCACTGAACAGCAGTCGGTCAAAACAGCTTCGGTGATAATTTGATGTTCTCTTTCCTGATAATCGAAATATTCATTTACCAAATCAAAAACCGGGGAAAACAACAGCGCCCTGCTGACATCCAAGGGAAATTTTTTGATAATTCCCCGATCAATATTTTGCATTAAAAACCGGTGAACAGGCGAAAAGAATTGTCCCTGCTTGATATTCGCTTTCTGATATGCCTTATTAAGTAGCGGAGAAGTTTTTCCATGTTGCAGCAACATGAAAGCGTGTCGGTTATTTTTCAGGTACTGAAATGTGTTTGTCCAAAGTTTTTGCATTCCTTCGGAAAAACTCATTTCCTCGTCAAATCCGGTCAGCACGGCCTTTTCGTACGCTCCCAAAACTTCGTCGATAAAAAGTTTAATGAGAAGATCTTCCTTGTTTTCATACTTTAAATAAATGGTTCTCGGCGAGATATTCACTTCTTTTGCCAGTTTTTGCATGGTCAGATTTTCCAGCCCCTCCTCTGCGATAATCCGAAGAGCAATAGACCGTATTGCTTTTTCTACTTCAAGATTCTTTGGTCTCATACACTTTTACTCTTTGCTGTTTAGTCAGTTTATATTTCCGTTTGAAATAAACTTATAAGTAAACAAACATTTACTTATAAATAAAGTTCAGATCGTAATTTATTTTATTTAAACTCCACTGCCGCATTCGTTTCTGTCAAAACCCTATACCTATTTTTGAAATAACAAATGCTGGGAAATTGACAAATAAGAAGATTTTGATACTTGACGCTACGGGAAAAACGGGTAGCAGAATCATGCTCAGGCTCGATATTACCATACGACTGGGAATGTGAAGTGCAAGGGAAAATTATCCGTCTGAGAAAATATTTATTCACTCACAGTCTGGAAATCAACTTATCAATCTTATCCTGAATAATTTTCTTGTCGCTGACAGACTTTGCCATTACCAGCGCCCGATCAAAATTCTCTTTGGCGCGATCTGTATCGACGCTCTGGTAAAGCTCTCCAAGTAAAGTGAAATAGAAGTGATTTGTGGTAAGACTTAACTTTTCTGCCTCGGCAATCGCCGCTTGGTTTCCATAAATTTTCGAGAAGGCGTAAGTTCTGTTGAGGGCAGCAATTGGCGAATATTGAAGAACGAGCAACTGGTTAAACAGCTGCAAAATATGCTTCCACTTTTCGATCGAATCATTTTTTACTGTATGCCAATACGCGATTCCGGCTTCAATGTGGTATTTGGACAATACTTTTCCGATCGCGGCTTTATTTAAAAAGAGAATTCCACGGTTGATCAATTCATGATTCCATAAATTTTCGTCCTGATCGTGATACAACACAAAATCATTA
>Ga0247803_1001574_pt1 | contig 11910 bp, 10 predicted proteins | sample UWRJL014104B1_FD_180928 | JGI IMG/M metagenome (GOLD analysis project Ga0247803, IMG submission 180928) | Plant litter microbial communities from Arlington Agricultural Research Station in Wisconsin, United States - UWRJ-L014-104B-1 | ecosystem: Environmental > Terrestrial > Plant litter >...
CCGAACACCCCATGAACTTCTCTCGCGCCCGCAAATGGTTTATCACCATGCTCCTTGGTCTCGTCACCCTCAGTGTCACCTTTGCCTCCAGCGTATTCAGCACCGCCACTCAAGCTACCTCCCAAGCATTCAATGTATCGAATGAAGTCATGGTCCTCGGAACCTCTCTCTTCGTCTTGGGCTTTGCCGTCGGACCCCCGATATGGGGCCCGTTATCCGAGCTCTATGGAAGGAAATACCCACTCTTCATCGGCTTCTTCATCTTTGCTATTTTCCAGATCCCCGTCGCCGTGGCACAGAATTTGCAAACCATCATGGTCTGCCGCTTCTTCGGCGGCGTGTTTGGTTCTGCTCCTCTCGGTATTGTTGGAGGCCAACTCACCGACTTTTGGGACTCGCTGGACCGCAGCGTTGCCCTGACTGTCTTTGCAGGCGCCACCTTCGTTGGCCCTGCCGCTGGTCCCATTGTTGGCGGCTTCATCGTACAGAGCCATCTCGGCTGGCGCTGGACCGGATACATCACCGCTATCATGGCCTTCTTCTTCAGCACACTCGGCGTCATCTTCGTCCCCGAGACCTTCGGCCCCGTGCTCCTCAAGCGGCGCGCCGCTCGCATCCGCTTTGAGACGCGCAACTGGGCCATCCATTCACGCCTCGACGAGCAACAAGTCGACCTCAGGAACATCGCTACCAAATACCTTATCCGCCCCTTTGCCATGCTATCCAAGGAGCCTATATTGATCCTTGTCACGGTGTACATGAGTCTCATCTACGGGATACTCTATATCTTCTTCGAAGCCTACCCCATCGCCTTCCAAGAACAACGCGGCTGGAACTCGGGCGTCGGCGCCCTCCCCTTTCTCTCCTTAACCATGGGCGTACTGATAGGGGTTCTTATCATCGTCTACATGACCAAGACGCGCTTCGCGCGCATTCTCGAGCGCGAGGGCCACGTCGCGCCTGAAGAACGGCTCATTCCTATGATCATGGGCGGCGCTCTCTTCCCAGCAGGCATGTTCTGGTTTGCGTGGACGAGCTCGCCCAATATCACCTGGGTGCCGCAAGTCCTCTCGGGAATCTTCATAGGCGCTGGCGTCCTCATGATATTCTTGCAGGGTCTTAACTACATCATTGATGTGTACACTATGTATGCTAATTCGGCCATTGCGGGGAATACGATGGTTAGGAGTGGGTTTGGAGCGGGGTTTCCGCTTTTTGCTACGGCCATGTGAGTTACTTTTTTCATTCCATATTTTTGTGCCGGGTAAAGAGGGACTTCTGCTGACCGGTGAGCAGGTATCATACGCTTGGTGTTGATTGGGCGACTAGTCTGTTGGGCTTCTTGACAGCGGCGCTGTTCCCGGTGCCTATCTTGTTCTACCTTTATGGGGCGAAGATTCGGAAGATGTCCAAGTATACGCCGACGTGAAATTGGTACGACGGCAAAAATTATGCCTGTTGTCGCTGGTACGGTGTCCCGGTCAGCGGGAAGATGGACCAGCACAGCGGGGTAGTACATATCGATAATGCGTGCCGAACTGTCAGCCTCGGCACTATATGTAGATTGATTATACGCGACCATTGAATACCAGAGACGCTGTTCAATTAATTGAAGCGTGCAGGAAGGTATAAACTGTGGGCTGGTACCTCGCTTCGCCGGTCTGGAAGCTGTGGACAAGCTGGGTCTTGGGCTTTACGTCGCGATGGTTGCTGAGTTGGGAAGAGTGGGTACGGGGACTGGATTGCAGATAGATATGGCGGGAGGGGGTGAATGCGAGGAATGCGAAAATCTGAAGTGAAAATTGGGTGTAGTGTTAGTTTCTGGGTGAGTGTGGTGTGTGTTGAGAGGCATATAAGAGCTGTGCAAGATCTCCCCGAATCGCCCACAAGATACACCAAAAAGTCCCCATCTGAGCTTCAATTAGTCCACTCAATTACAACCGTCCAACATCAGCTCGAAAAAATCCAATTCTATCGGACAAATCACCCCTCGTCCACTCCAACAAACAGTCTCCGATCTACAACCTACCCCAAACCACCAATCTTCACTCTATCACCGAACAACCCTCAACCACCATGCACGTCCTCGCTCCCCTTCTCGCCCTCGTTGCCACCGTCTCAGCCGCCTGTAGCTGCGCCAAAGTGTCCAATCCAGGCCTCTACTGCTGGTACTGCGCCGAGGTCAAGACGGGATGGGCTGTCAATCACGTTTACGAGTGCGCCAAGAGTGGAAAGTGTCATGATTATGGGGTCGCAAATAATTGTAAGTCGGGAAATCCGAGTTATTGTGATGGAAGGGATAGCTGGAAGAGGGAGATCGAAGGAGTGGAGGAGGCGGAGATGGCAGAGGAGTGAGGGACTAGACACAAGGCACACGCCAATGGATTGTTTGACGGAAACCTCAAATCAGACCCTCTATCTTCAATACCTCTTGCACCGACTCTCTCTCAGATAGTGCTGCCATAACGCGGGCATAGTTCGGATAGTCCTGCTCCATCGACAGCCCAGTAGGTCTAATTCCCCACCGATAAAACACAAATAAATACGCATCCACAGCCGTGAAGTCGTCTCCAACAGCCCACTTTTTCCCCTCTAGCTGGGCATCGATGTACTTGAAAGCATCTTGAATCACTTGCTTACCCGCAGCCAGCACATGGTTGTCCAGTGATCCGTCCTTGACGTCTAGGAAGCGGCTCGGGCGAAAGAACATTCCTGATTGTGGTGTTGAGGTTAGTGTAGTTCGAAGACGTGGAGGAAGGCACTCCAATTAGACCGTAATCAAACGAAGAAAGAACCCTAATTGTTGATCGCTGGAAGAACCATGCAATATATATCCAGACGTAACGTACCGAAGCCTTGTCCATGAACCTGCGAACCCAAATAGCCGAGCCACTCGTAAGCACGAACCGTCTGCATTGGCGTCTTTCCAAGATAATTCTTCTCGGGCACGAGCTGCGAGATGATCATGAAGATAGCCAGGCTCTCCGTGATGATCTCGTCGTTGACCTTGAGCGTGGGTACTTTGGCCTTGGGATTAATCTTCAAATATTCAGCCGAGTAGCCGCCGTTCTTGATGACCTCATCTCTGGTGAACATCGTTTTGTCGTAGTTCAGGCCAGCTTCTCGGAGGAGGATGTGGGGCGCCATTGAGCAGGCGCCCGTCAATAGATAGAGGTGAAGCTTGGGGGTCGACATTGCTGGAGATGGCGGGCGTTTGAATGTGTGCTTTCTTCAGCCCAAAAAATGCCGTCTTAAATGCGTCTTACTGTACTGGTACATTGGTCAGCTGCGAGAGGAAGAACACCCGGATGTAGGCAACACCGTTAATTTTCGTCCGAAAGCCTATTCGAAAGAAACAAGAGCAGTGTACTAGCATGGATCGAGTGTCCTATACGAAATGAACGCAATGACTATCCCGGCCACTATTGTCGTCCTATCAGGACACCTCCTTGTCCCGACTTCCAGCAGCGGAAAACTGGTGCCTGTCCTGCCATGCGTCCTGTGTCTCTGCAAGTGAGTGGGGTAAAAATCCTAACCTTATAGAGGTTAGCTTGTATGTCACCGCTATCCCACCTCCACCGTCTCGAAGACTTGTGCATCATATCATGCTCATCGCAGCCTCATGACCACATCCTTTGGACTTGAATAAAGCATAAATGTTGTGGTGTTTGCAGCCGAGTCCTCACTCATGAGCTGGGCCATCGTAGCAGCACGCCCTTCGTGCTGTGAGATATGCACAGAAAGGTTCCCAACACCAGTGCGGCACGAAATCGGGTCGAAGCTTCGCGTGTGGCTTTCCTATGCGCAGCAAGTGTACCTACCAACTTCCGGATGCGATATCTGCGGCCTCGCCAGAAATTATTTGACTAACTTTCTTTCAAGGGCCCTTACGAGTACAGTGAAGAGTTATCGGTCGATGTCTGGCGTTTGAGATGGACTCAACATTCTATTGAATCCGAACGTTTTCATTGCCAATGTCGCCGAATGGATGTTCCTCGAGATTGCTATAGTTTGAAGGCCTTTCGAATACTGCGCACTCATCTACGAGTGTGTGAAAAGGCTCACACAACCGTGTTCTGTCGAAATCTATCTCAACAATCCCATTCGATTCCAAGCCGCAGGTAACCAAAGACTCTCCTGCCCGCTCCGCTATCTGCCACGGGATCGGAAACGGTTATATTGTGTGCTTTGCCGGTCTTCAGACACCGTACTCCTGAGACCTGCAGTGCTCCGCCCCTTGCCTCGCAACTTCAATATAACGGCAACCCCGAGCGCGTAATGAGCAGTCCCCTGAGCCTGTTCTGTGGTGCTGTGCCGTCTGGTGCCGCTCAGGAGCCGCGAGCTAGTGCCGTCTTCTGTCTTCTGTCTCTGTCGTGTTGTTTCGATATATAAGAGTAACCGTCACATGCAGCACCGGAGGCGCGTGCGTTACGACGTCAAGCCACATTAGCATCAGCTCAGAATGACTTCGGTTCGTGCTTCGCTTCGGGTTAAGGGTTATGCTTCGGTTCGTGCTTCGCTTTGTGCTTCGCTTCGTGCTTCGCTTCGTGCTTCGCCCTGGTCTGCACCATGGGCCGCACTCTGGGCACTTGAGGTATGTATGAGGTTCATAATAGAAGAATGGAGCTGGAACTAACATAAATAGAAGCTGTATCCACGGAGATTCACATACTACAGCACAGCGAAGCAACCCAACAGATTCTCTCCACAAATCCTTTCAACTCGTGCACCTCAGCGCTCTAGTCATTACTCATACCCTTCATACTCCTGTTACGATGTGCATCGAAAGGGTCTGGAGAACTCATTATCTTGGTTGTGGACATATCATTGATGACGAGACGATTGAGAAGATTCCATGTTCGAAGCAGAACGAACCTGGTCAGACGCCAACCAAAATTACAGGTGGATCCTCCGGAAATCCCGGGAAATGTCCGAATTGTGGAGGGTATGTTGATGAAAGCGCACATTATCTAGTAGCTATACGCTAACAGTCTCTAGCTAGTGCGTAACAGGTGAATTGCCGGGGGTTTCTATGATTTGACGTGCAGTCTACGAGGTGGCAAACCATGCTTTCTTTTGTGTCACACTAAAGCTCAATGACTCACTCATGTTGTCATTGTATCGGATATCACCTGCTAGAGAATCTGATCGTTAAGGTTCTCGAGATTGGCCAAGAACGAGATGGTGATCGCAGTGACAAGCAGTAATAATAGTCGTGCATCAAACATGTAACCATGAATTTAAGCGATGCATCCATAATCATTCCAACCTGATCCTTAGCTGTTGAAGACTTCGGCCACTCTAGGATGTTCGTGGTTTCACGTGACTGATATTGGATGATCAGGTCTGTGCTCGACCGAACAGCCTAAGTTATAAGCGGGGCGAACCCCGCCTAGTGCAAAGAATCATAACAACGTGCGGCGCACAAGCATTGCTTCTCTCAATTGTCTTTATGGAAGCGATAAGTTACAAAGGGAGGACAGCTATTATCTACAAATGGGAACGGGGCTTGGTTTGTAAGATACCATGGACTTCAGCGCCGAAACATCTGGAAGTGGAATTTGAAAGGGCTATCACGACTGAGAAGAAGATCCTAGAGAAGCTAAGAGGCCATCCTGGAATCATTGAGTACGTTGCCACCCACCGTGATGAATCGGTGTTGCTAAAACTAGATGCTAGTTATCACGGACCCTGCAGCATCGAGGGTATGAAAGATGGGCTATTGCTTAGTGAAGCAAATTGTGGTGACCTTCAGTCCTACATCGATAGGGAAAACAACGACGTTCACGACGTTCTACGGAAGAAGTGGAGCTTACAAGTCGCCAAAGCCGTCGCCTATGTCCACGAAAATGGTGTTATACATATGAATCTAAGCACAACAAATGTGCTTCTACACCAGACCGGCCTGACTATCGACGCAATCCTCGCCGATTTTGGAGGCTCTCGATGTCTCGACCTGGAATTAAGTGGGAACCTGATCCCCGATGGTCCATATCTTGACCCGCATCTGACTGAGTTCAACTTGCCTAAAGTCGACGTGTTCAGCTTGGGCGTCATTATCTACATCATCATGACCGGTCATTACCCTTTCCATGAACGTCCTGCGCCCGAGCATGAGGAAATGTATAGGTATGGTGACCGTGTGCAAAAGTTATACCGGGAAGGGAAGTTCCCCGACCTGTCCAATGTTCCGTTTGGAGACACCATTGCTGGATGCTGCTGTGAGCGCCGCTTCGAGACTGCGGAAGAGGTTGTTGTAGCCCTGGAGGCAGTTGATGGTGGGATCAAGAACCATATTTCTCAAGAGTCCACGATATCTGTAGACCTTCCGTAGCCTGATCAGCGTCTCGTAAAACCAAACCGTCTAAGTTTTCTTGTAGCGAGCCCTCCCATAATAAGTCAGATCCTGGTGCATGATTTGTCCGATAGGGCATATGTGGGAAAAGCTGGTTTGCTACGGTGGTCTTATCTGGTTCACGCACATGATGGCTTTTAAAGCGGGCCTTCATTAAGAGAGGCTGGCCTGGATCTGAAGAACGTTAACGTTACACGTGCCGCGAAAATGTTCGCTCAATAGAGTGGGGCACGACCGCAGCCGGCGTCGTCGCGCACCAATGCCTCAGTCGATGTGCCCTCGCGACAATTGACAATACTTCCTCGATCTCACCACATCAAAGCTATCCACGATACCAGCTGTGCAAGGTGGGCATCGTACACCATCACTCCGGCGACGCTGACATGTTCTTGCGCGCTAAGGCTGGTCGCTTCCTATAGAAAGGCCGATTGATCCTTCCCGACCGCTCGATTCTCGTGAATAGCCGACATCTTTAAGCCGCCACACCGTTCACCTTCCAGGCCTCACCCGTTTTGTTACACCGCAGCAAACGGGTTCAACTAGGCCCCATCATAAACGACAGCGGGAGACGTATGAGAACAAGTCTTTCCCAGCGTTGCCTAGCTGGTACACAATCTGATGTTGAGTAGCAAGGAGGCCGCACATTTTATCTCGAGTCAGAGTCGATCTCGAGCCTGAGTTGGTCCTGCGATGTCTGAGGTAGGATCAAAGCTTCATCTATGCAAAAGCCTACAGTTCTGACTGCGCGACAGATAGCTTGAATATACCAAAGACCAAAATCTTGAGAACATTGACTACAGGGCTTTCACATTCAGCGACGACAATAGATTGATGTCCTGGGAGGCTGATATATCAGGGAAGGGCAAGGTGAGCATCGGGAAAAGAGATATGAAATCAATGAAAGCAGACGAGGATAGAAACAATGTGCTTCTTCCAGCGGGTTGGAGAGTAACAGTGGAACAGTGGATTCAATGAAGTTTAAATTGGCCAAAGAATAGGATTAGAAGCATTGATGCCATATATGACGACCCACTTCGAAACCCAACATCAGCATCAACGTGTAGTCGCCGTCAACGAAAGAGACCACATTTAAAGCGCTTGTACCTGCAGATATTGCTGCGGGCTCCTCTCCTTTTCGACGATTGCTGGCCATCATACCGCTGAAAAGATATTCACCTAGTATGGGCTCCCAAACCTCGACAGAATATAAACCCGCCTTGTTCGCACGAATGGCTTCGCCTGTGGTCCCACAAATTCACTTCACTGTCAATTTGAAATCGTCGCCTGGAGAACTTGCAAGCTGCAAACTCACAGCAGAAGTCAAACCCGCAACCTCTGTTTGCCTTTCCATGTATCTGAACCAACTACCCTCCATACCCTCGAACAAATAGTCCCCCAGAATACCCTTTAACCTAACCCAAAAGGCTAAAAGTATACTCTGGGCGAAGAGAGATCTGTGAGCCGCTGAAGTGATCGTAATGGTCCAAGGCATGAGGATATCCAAGCCTCTCGCTTCGGAAAGGGTATATGCTGCGCCGCAATATGTATTGCATTCTCTGCGAAATATTAGCGATGAACGGACAGAAAGAAGCGAGCATACCGAAGGTGGTCACTGCATGCTCCAGGGCAACTTTTGGATTGGAGTCCTCCAACTCGTCCTTTGCATTGTAAAAGGGCGATAAACTGGCAGCGCTGTCCAAACCCTTTGACCCGCTGCATTCATCTGGCACAGCGTTGAACTCAGACAGTGAATACTCTTTAGAAATGTTATAGGCAGCTTCAGCAAGGGACGGAGGATGCGTAGCTGCATTCCACCACCGTTTGAGATCGAGTATAAGGCTTTTGTTCTCAAGTGTTGCGAGCTTATCCATCGACGTTACAAGAGCAGAACTTCAGGTCCAAGATTATTCAAAATTTCCATAGAAATATCTCGAGAACGACGCCTCAGACTTCGGCGCCCGCGAGTTCTTTTCTGTAGCGAAACTTCATCCTCCTTTAAAAGGTCGTTCCATCTCTTGAATCTGTCAATAGGCGGTTGATGATTGCCTTTGCTGTACGCAATTCTTCGGTGCTCAAGCGCTCCATAAAACTTGTCATTCTTCGGCATTGGAACGAAGCAGAGGAGCGAACGAAGGAGAGAGAACGAAGCGAAGGCTGGAGCGAAGCAGATGAGCGAAGCGCTGAAGTGAAGCGCTAAAATGAAGCGAAGCGAAGCGGAAATCAAAGGCTAATGTGATCTGGATGGCGTACGCTAAGACTGCAGCGGCTTATGTCTTCCTACTTCCGATCGCTCCCACCCCCCCCGCCGCTCCGCTTTGCCCCCTCTTAGCGCGATCTCGAACGCGTCGGAGATTCCAGCGTAGGCCAACAATGCACTCCGCACCCGCTACCGAGACGCATATTTAAAGGCGATTGCGGATTCAAAAGGTCAAAGGGCGCTGTACTTGTTACAGGTCCCCGACATTACCACCGTCATGGCTATCGTGGCTCAGCGCGCCTGCTAAGCCTTGGAAATCGCAACCCTCTTGACCTGACGAGCCGCTACGGCATCAGTGGAGGCCGAACAGTGACCGCGATCGCTCACGCCCTCCGCTCACTGCTGCACCTCCAACGCGTTCTGTTTCTCCACCCGCCATCGAGACGCAACTCCTTGACCATAACCAAGCCTCGCGCTCTGCCGTCCCATCAGCACCATCTCCCACGCGTCTGCGGATGAATTGGGTCTTACTTTAAGCGCCTCTAACAGGCTGCTGCATATAGTCTTCCGAAACCCGATATCCGCTTACAGTACATTTAGCTAACTCTCGCCATCAAGGCTTGCCCGTATACGGGAAGATTAAGGGAGGCGCTGCCGTTCGGTGAGGAGAAAATCTGGATCGATGCCCTTTGTGTCACGCAGCCGAGCCATCTGGGAACTGTGCAGCGTCTATACGAGAGCGCCGTGTACACGGGATTGGATAGAAAGTTTGCGGAAGAGGTCGCAATAGCGTGATGAAAAGTGCCACGGAGGTTTCGCGAGGAATGAGCAATATTGCAACATTATAGACAAGAATACCGTCTACTATCGTTGGCATCTTGCTCGGGTTGCTGTGATAAGCTTACAAACGAGGCCCTAGAGAAGCTTACCAGAGTTCCAAGTCTCGATTTTACCAACCGACGGATCTAAATGTATTCCCGAAATACTTCGGTTACAGCTAGGTGCACTACTAGAGCTTCACCGATGGTAGCTCCGAAGCCCACCTAGCGCCCGATAGATATCGGTCAGCTCAGCCCTAACCCCGCTCTAATATCCTGCTTGGCATGCAAAGCCCGCACCAATCACATACCACAACTCTACGAACCTTCCCCATGATTGGGACATGATGCTTGCATGTACCGATGCGGGCTGATTATTGTTGCTGTTGGGCTCAAGGCCTAATCTGAAGACATAGGAAGGGTCTACATGGATGGGGTGGTGGCGGATGTGTAAGCGCGTAAAGTCGTGCGACAAGACGGGTATAAAGAGAGAGCGCAGTGACTGATCTTGATCTCATTTACATCCTCAACAAAACCACAGCAGTGTAACGTACAGAAAGCACCCGAAGACAAACAGAGCGCCAGCTTTTTCTATACCCAGCTCTCCATACCTCGCAGACTCTCGCCATCCAACAAGCGCCATGTCCACTTCAAACCAGACACCAGTGTGGTTTATCACGGTAACTAGTCACCAGATACTGGTTCTGGGCAACTTGCTAATCGTGTCGCCATTTCTAGGCTGCTTCTTCAGGCTTTGGCAAATACATCGCTCTGGAAGCACTGGCTCGGGGCCACAAAGTCATCGCCAGCGCCCGCAGTGTCTCTCGTATCACGGAATTGAAAGATGCAGGCGCCGAGACCATAGCTTTAGACGTTACTTCGCCCCTCTCTGAAATTGAGAAAGTCGCAAAAGAAGCAAATGCAAAGTATGGTTACATCAATCACCTCGTCAATGCTGCAGGCTACATACTCATCGGCGCTGTGGAAGAAACATCGTAAGCTTGAAATTCACGTCACACGTTCTCAAACCCAATAGTAACGCCATAACAGCCCCAAAGAAGACTACGACACCTTCAACACCAACGTTTTCGGCACCCTGAACGTCTCCAAAGCGTTCCTCCCCTACATCCGCGCCACCTCGGGCCACCGCACAATCGCAAACTTCGGCTCCATTGGCAGCTGGGCCGGCGGCCCCGGCTATGCTCTCTACGTCGGCACCAAATTTGCCATCACCGGCATCAGCGAATCCATGACGGCGGAACTAGCACCTCTTGGTATCGCCGTCACCGTCGTGGAACCGGGCTATTTCCGTACCGGCTTTCTGAATCCCACTAGCAAGGTCGTGAGCGAGAAGAGGATCAAGGCGTATGATGAGACACTTGTGGGACAGATCAGGGACGTGCTGGATGCGACGGATGATAAGCAGCCGGGAGATGTGAAGAAGGGATGTAAGGTTGTGGTGGATATTTTGACCAAGTCGGGGGTGGCGGAGGGAAGGGAGGTACCGCTTAGAATTGCGCTGGGGAGTGATAGTCCGCCGGCCATTAGGAAGAAGTTAGTGAGTACGGAGACGCTGTTGAAGGAGTGGGAGGCGGTTACTACGGTGACGGATCATGAGGTGTAGTTTTCTCAGCTTGACGATCTTTGTAGACGCTTCGTGTAGAGTCTCCGTATAGAATTGTCGTGCAGTGTCCGAGACTCTTTTACTTCAATTATTCTCGACTCATTGACGACTAGATGTGGTGTTCATCCACCTCGTCATTGCGAGCCCGTTCTACTGTTAGACCGAAAGCGTGGAAGAGCATCTCGCACCCTAGTCCACGATCTCGACAACCCGTTCTTCTTCTCCTTCTTCTCCTTCTTCTCTTCCTCCACACCCACGTACTCCCCCCACGGCTCAATCTTCTTCCCCCACATATCCCTCCCATTCTCCCTCCACCTCTCCTTAGCACTCCTCTCCATATCCTCCCTATCCCTCCTCTGCGCCTTCTCCATACTCTCCACCAACGCCTCGACAACCTCCTCCGCCGCCTCCCTCCTAAAGGTGTCAACCTCAAAATGCTTCCACGCATACATACTCGCCCACTCCTTCGCCTTCTCCTTCCTCACTTGCCTCTTTCCTTCGCTTCCCTCTCCCTCTACTAGATCAACTTTGTTCCCAACAAGTATACCGCCAAACCTCTGTCGCCCCGTTGGATAATTCCGTCCCGTACTCGTGGCCTCTTTCCGGGCTAGGTAGGTTAGCTCGTACGCGTGTTCTGTGAGGACGTTGTAGCTATTTTCATCCGTGATGTCGTAGAGAAATATGATGCCGTCTGCATTGGAGAGAATTCCCTCGAAGATGGTGCGTTGGAAGGTTGGATCGGGAGAGAGCATGGGGGTTGAGCTGAGGTCTTGGATTTCTATCATGTAGCGGCTGTTGTTGGACGTGGTTAGTTGGCGTCGGTAGCCGGCTTCTTGGGTTGGGTCGTAGCTTGGGAAGTGGTAGCCGTTTACAAACTGGTGGGTGTTAATTTGAATGGATTTGAGGGGGAAGAGGT
>Ga0247803_1001577_pt1 | contig 11898 bp, 18 predicted proteins | sample UWRJL014104B1_FD_180928 | JGI IMG/M metagenome (GOLD analysis project Ga0247803, IMG submission 180928) | Plant litter microbial communities from Arlington Agricultural Research Station in Wisconsin, United States - UWRJ-L014-104B-1 | ecosystem: Environmental > Terrestrial > Plant litter >...
AACCATTGCGAGTTCATGCATCCCTAAGTATGTCTTATACCGTACTGACGAGGGAAGTGCTGGACTGGAAAAATGCTCAATGCATTGGAACGGTTCCTGAATTCGCTATCGTTATAATGATCTTGGAGGACTACAATACTGTGACCACTGGTAGGATTTCCGCACATATAATACAAACCCAGGAACAGCCGCTAGACGGCTTGACCCTCCTCTGGGGTGACTGAACCCTTTCACTACTTCAGCAACTTGCCAAGCACCTCATCCGCAGTAGACACTATCGAATGTTAGGAAGATGTCGAAACGCTGTTGAATGACGTCCATGATACTCACCCTTCAAGCCAGTGTTGTCAGATTCTACATGGGCTTCCTTGATAGCGCCGTCTTCAGTAACCAATGCATATCGCTTGGAGCGGTCGCCACCGAAGACTGCAGCGCCGTCGAAGGAGAGATCGAGGGCCTTGGTGAACTTGAGGTCTGGATCGGCGAGGAAGCGGATCTAGCAAGCTGTTAGCTAGGTTGTGGTAAAGGCTGCAGTCGACGCATACCCCGGATGAGCTAGAGGGATCTAGCGACTTTCCCCAAGCCTTCATGCTGCACGTCGTTAGCTGTGGGGCAAAATGTTGCATGACGCAAAGTGCCGGCGCGACGAGCCCCTGGGTTCGAAAGCACAGCAGATACGAGATGTTGGTTCACTCCAAGGCCTGATGAGTAAGACCAAAGTCAAAATGCAGACTCACACGAATGCGTCGTTGACTAAAGGTGGAAGAGTCAGCACTCATACGACCCAGGTTGGTCTCCTTGGCGGACGAGATGGCACCTACCGCTAACGACGAAGACTCGACCCGCGGACTTGAGCTGGGCCGAATTGATGTAGCCCGGGATGTGGCTCTCAGAGCACGACGGCGAAAAAGCGGCCGGCACACCTGCAAGCGTCTACGTGTCAGGTGATGTCTCGTGCTGACTTGTTTGTTGATTGCTTTGGGCGTACCGATGATCAGGCCCTTCCCGGTCTTGAGCTCGTCCGCAATGTTGACCTTGTTGCCGGGAGAGCCCTCCATCAACGCCACTTCGGGGATTTTGTCCCCAGCTTGCACGTAGGCGCGCGTGGATGCGTGGAAGAGGCGGGCAGTGGGCAGCGCAAGAGGGCGCGCGAGGGGCAGGCGGCGAGCGGCAAACATGGCGAACGGCAGTTGTGCGGTGGCTGAGCTGAAGGGGATGTTTGTTCGGGCGTGTCAAGACAATGCTGCTGCAGGAGATGCAAAGGCTAGCGCGATGCTGGGGAGATGTGCTTTGCTGGCCAGTAGTGGTGGTGGAGCGCGGAGGCGGCGGCAGACGGCAGCGATTGGCTCGGCGGAGACGGTCCCAGCTGACTGGTTAGTCTGTTCCGGCGCAGATCTACGCGAACGGCGCCACCTTGGGCAGGATTGGCGGGGGAGGACGCTGCCGGCGGCGTGCAAAGCAAAGGCGTGGGTGGCATCCATGAAGCTGGACTGTACGCAGGCACATGCTGGCAGAGACGGCCGTGTTGTCCTGGTCCTGGTCCTGGTCTTGGTCTTGGTCCTCGTCCTGCCTGTCCTCGTCCTGCACCACCCCGTACACCCCGTACACCCCATAATGCCTCCTAGCACTTCGGCAACGTGGAGGCGGCGGAGTGACGGCGAGTGCGTATCGCTGGCCTCTCCAGATTGCACGGTAAATAGGCTGCACGGCCGCGTTCCGGCGGCGATTGATTGCAACTCTCTTTCTGCAGCCAGAATTAGGAGCACTATGGCGCGCCGCTTGACCCATTCCGTCATTGATGGCGCCGCCCCATGGCCTCGTCAAAGTCAGAAGCCCACGGGCAGGCCGGGCATCCCGCGCTGTGGCATTGTGGACAAGCCTTGGCTCTGGCGTTGTCCGTTCGGTGCGCGGATGACGCTGCCACTGACATGCAGCATCCGTCCGGTCTCTGATGTAATGGAAGGGGCGGCGGGGCTGGGGACGGGACGAGACGAGACGAGACGAGACGAGGGATTGCTTGCGCGCTGGCTAATACGGTAAGTCCGGTAATGTAATGAAATGGGCGCTGCATCGCGTTCTTTCAGGCCCCCGATCCCTACCCTGCCGACGCCCTTGCCCTCGGCAAGCTCCTAGCACCCTGTAGTTTATTCGCGCCATCGAGCCACTAGAGTGACGGCGGCCTCGCGCATTCCTCAACCTGCTCGAGATACCCACCCGCAAACCTAAACCGCACCTCTTCCTCATTCCCGGCTATCCTCCCTCTGCCCTCTGGAAGTCTCGGGACCCCGACACCACCGGCGCCTATCCGCCCGTCCATGTGCGACTATCCCGTCGTCCTACCTCGCCCTCCTCACCTCACCAGCCGACGACCGTTGCGGCCGTCGCTTGAAGCCGGGTGAAGACCATCCAGCGCTCCATCACCGCCCGGACGCCTAGGCGCTGCTCCGGACCTCTGCGCATCGCATCGCATCGTGATTCCGCCTATCGCCCAAGGCACTTCGACGCTGCGAGAACCACCAGGCATCTTGGAGGGGCCAGCCACCGAGGCTGCGGGCCGAGTTCAGCATGGACTCCAACCAGTCGCAGGGTTCGGCTTCGAACAGTTCGAGCGACTTTGTGAGTTCCGTGCCGTCTTCTTTCGCGGGTTCCGCTAATCGGTGGCTAGGTTCGCAAGTTGTACAAGTACGTCGAGTCGTAGATATCCCGCCATGCGAGCCAATTTGCTGATGCGCCAAACAGAATGCTGGAAAACCAGACGGATGAGAACGTTGTGCGGTGGGGGAACGACGGAGACAGTTTTGTGGTGCTCGAAGTACGTTGTCGGAAGGACCATGGTTCGCGTTCGCATTCGCATTGCGCAGGCACTGACCAGCGGCCAGAACGAGAAATTCACCAAGCACATCCTGCCCAAGCACTTTAAGCACAGCAACTTCGCCAGCTTCGTGCGCCAGCTCAACAAATATGACTTCCACAAAGTGCGCCATAACAACGAGGAAAACGGCCAGTCGCCGTATGGGTCCGGGGTAAGTCTGGTCTGCCGCACGGCTGCCTCACCTTTCTAGATGACGAGATGAAAGGGCAATCACTGACGTTCGCAGGCGTGGGAGTTCAAGCACCCAGACTTCAAGATGAACAACAAGGATGCGCTAGACAATATTCGGCGAAAGGCCCCCGCGCCGCGAAAGGCCAACCAGACGAGCGACGAGATGATCATCCCTGCGCAGCAGATGGACATGATGAGCAACCAGTTGGTGGCCACGCAGACCCAACTACACGCCCTCGAAAATCGCTACAACGAGCTCAGCATCCATCATTCCATGCTCCTGCAAGAAGTCATCGGCCTACAAAAGACCGTAGTCAACCATGAGCACGTAATGCAGAACGTGATGACCTTTTTACACAACGTAGACGCTCAACGGCGGCGCGACAGCAGGATTGGCGTTCCTTTCGGCCAAAACGGTACCCAACCCCAAAACGGGAACATGGAAGCTCCGAGCCAGCCTGCCGATGACGACATCCCTGCCTCGCCGCTCCAGCATGCCTCGAAGCTCCTGAGCGAAACCAACGCCGACGTGATGCTCAACCCTAGGAATCTAGAGCACATGAACGAGATTACAATGAGAATGAATGGCACCCTCACAACCCCTCCGCCAGACTTTGTACGAGGGGTCCGACCAGCAAGCCGAACTGGCGGGCCACCATCTGCAGGAAGCTCTGTGAACTCAATGCGGATCGGTGATATCGACAATCTCGTGTACCCCGTTGGGCAAACGAACGGTATCGATCCCATGTACAGCGAGCATATCAACAATATTCCATACGCTATGCCCCCCAAGCCAGCCGAACCGGCCGAAGCCCCAACTCGGCCCTCGGAAATCTCGCGAAAGAAAAGCACACAGGTCGACCCTGGATGGGTCCGAGCTCCTCAGATTCTTCTTGTCGAGGACGACCCAACTTGTCGCCGTATCGGCAGCAAGTTCCTGTATGCCTTTCACTGCGCCGTGGAAAACGCGGTAAGTATTCCTCTTTCATTGAGATTCTACGCTGATTGCGTATCTAGCTCGATGGCCTGGAAGCTGTCAATAAGATGAATGCTGGGTCCAAGTACGACCTGGTACTCATGGATATCATCATGCCCAATCTGGACGGAGTCTCAGCTTGCCATCTGATCCGTCAGTTCGACAACACTCCCATCATCGCCATGACGTCAAACATCCGTAGCGATGACATTTCCATGTACTTTCAGCATGGTGAGTTGCTTTGCGCCTCCGGGACTTGTCGCATATCGAATACTAATCCGCGTAGGCATGAACGACGTTCTTCCAAAACCGTTCACCAAGGAAGGCCTTCTACAAATGCTCGAGAAGCATCTCGCTCATCTGAAAAAGCCTGTAGCCCATATGGACGGCATAGTTGCGCCTCAGCCGTTGTCAAGCGCTAGGCAGATTTTGAAGGAGGAGGAGTCGCCCGCAAAGTCCCCCATCACAGCAAATTGGAACTCCCCAAACCAGATGACCGGCGTATCACCGGTGGGCACGGTGGGCAGCAGCGTCACCGATGAATACATGCAAGCTGTGCACAGCAACGCTGCCACCTACGCAGTAAACCAAGTGGCGCCCAACATGGCGGCGTACAACACTTCTCCGCAATTGGCCATGCAAGCACGGCAACAAGCCGGACATCGCAGGCAGATCTCGGAAATCTCGGGAGGAGACGATCCGAACAACCACGCGAAGCGACAACAGCAGATGTACGCAAACCCACCATTGCAATCACAACCTATGCATCCGATGCAGCGACCGCGTTGAAGGAGGACGGCTGTGCCCGAGGATTGAACTAATTGGTAATGATGACCTCCACTCTCGCTTGGGGCCCTATTGAAAGGGCCGTCTCGACAGATGCTCGAAGGGCAGGACGCGTGGAGGGGGAGGGGGAGGCATTAGGAGAACAGAACCAAGAGTTCCTAATGCCATTATGATTCCATTTCCTCTAGACGGCCCGCACATCTTCTCCACGGCGGGTGATGTAAAAACCCTGATTGGCGATATGTCTGTTATGGAAAGAGGCATCTATGGCGCACTAGTGGAACTGGATATAGGGGACCAAGGTACCCGGCTAGATAGATACCCGTATCAACCAAGAATCAACAATACCAATTATGCCCTCATGTGGTGTGCTCAAAACCGATTTGCTCAACACGAAAACTGTGATTCAGTAGTCGCTCTCATTTCTCATCACACATGCTAGGGAGGACTATGGTATGTCGATATTGTTGCAACCAGGTTCACGAGCTATCACATGTAAGTGGTCTTTGTACAACGCTATGCAGACGACGACGAGCAAGTTCTGGCCAGGACGATCTCAACACTCAATCTTGAAGCCAACATCACCAAATTCAAGAGAGTTGAGTACCGTGCGTATGCAAATGTCTTTGAGAGCCTTATGGCAGGGTTCAGCAAGGATTGTCGTTGCATTAAGGTGTGGTGAGTCTAGACCTCGATGGCCACGCGTGCAAGCCAGGGAATCGACCGCAGGGCCACCCAGAAAGCTTCCCAGCACATTTTGGCTGCACGGCCTGCCGCAGGCCGCAAGCCCCACTTGTGAACCTGTCCATTGGGATCCCAAGCTTCGGTGACGCATGCTGTCGTTGTGCCGTTGGTTTTTGCTGTTCCTGCGCCTGAGTCATCGCCGTATCCGAACTCACGATACACCCCCGCGCGCGAACAGGCGCCCCGCCATAAATAATCCACCCACGCACAACGATCATGCCGCCCAAAGGCAAGAAAGGCCAGGCGACCGATAAGGCGAAGGAGGAGGAGCGCGATGAGCCCCTCCAGGCGGTGGTACAGGCGGCATTCAGGCAACTCTGGGGAACGCTGCTAAAATCCTATAGATACTTGCAGATCCCTTCGAGACGCGCTTCAATCCCTTCACACTCGAGCGCCCGCGGGTGTGTATACAGTTCTGTGCTGCACGCCTCTGCCGTCGCTGATAATTGCTAGTGTCTGCTACCCCTCGCGAATACCCCGCTCATCGAGTACACGTTCGAGTTCCTAGCCAACGCCGGCGTCGAAGAGATCTTTGTATACTGCGGCGGGCACAGGGAGCAGGTGCAGAACTACATCACGCGCTCGAAATGGGCGTCCAAGTCCTCGCCCTTCTCCAAGCTGGAGCTCATACAGTCGACGGCGAGTTCCATCGGCGATGCCATGCGCGACCTAGACACGCGCAGTCTGCTCGTCGGCGATTTCCTGCTGGTATACGGAGATGTGGTCAGTAACCTACCGCTGGAGTCTGCGCTGGCGGCGCATCGGGCGCGGCGCGCGAAGGACAAGAATGCGATCATGACTATGGTGTTGCGGGAAGCGGGGCGCACGCACAGGACGAAAGCGCAGGGAACCAGCCCGATCTTCGTCATAGATCCTACCAAGGAGAGATGTCTGCACTTTGAACAGATGCCGAACAAGGAGCAGTCGCACTTCCTCTCCATCGACCCCGAGCTTCTTTCAGACAACCAGGAACTCGACGTGCGACAGGATTTGATTGACTGCGGCATCGACATCTGCACGCCCGACGTCCTTGCACTCTGGAGCGACAACTTCGACTTCCAAGCACCTCGCAAGGGCTTCCTACACAGCGTCTTGAAGGACTACGAGCTCAACGGCAAGACCATACATACCCACATCGTCTCGGACCACTATGCGGCGCGAGTTAGGAACCTCCACGCGTACGACTCCGTGAGCAGAGACATTGTTTCGCGGTGGGCGTATCCGCTGTGTCCCGATAGCAATCTCGTCCAGGGCCAGTCGTATCGGTTACAGAAGGGCAACATCTACAAGGAAGAGGGCGTTATATTGGCGCGGGACTGTGTTGTCAACTCAAAGACTGTCATTGGCCGGGGCACGAGCGTCGGAGACGGCAGCATCATCTCTAACAGCATAATAGGGCGCAATGTCTATATCGGCAAGGGTGTCAAGATTGACGGTGCATACATTTGGGATCATGCCAGCATCGGCGATGGGGCCACTATCAGCAAGGCCATAATAGCGAACGAAGCGTCGATCGGGAAGAGATGCTCCATCGAAGCCGGTGCCCTCATCTCATACGGCGTCAGTGTTAGCGAAGGTCAAACGATACGCGGTGAAAGTAGGATAACGAGGGCGAAGCGGAAGAGCGAAGGCGAGCAACTGTTCAAAGGGGATGCAGACGCTGCCGTAGTTGGTAAGGGCGGGGATGGCTTTGAGTTTCAAGACTCGGATGAGGAAGACGAAGACGAGATTGTAGATGGTCTGGTTGCCGCAGGGCCGCGTAAGTGACGCAAACGGTGCGATAAGGCCACAGTAACTAACCCTGTGCAGTGTACAACCTCGCCCACCTCTCCATCTCCTCCGAATCGATATCCACACTCAACTCTGAGTCTGAAGAAGAAGAGGATTACTTCCACCACGATCGGTCCGCTATGAGCAGCTTCCTCTCCGTTGGATCACAAGACAGCCAACATGCTGCCAACTTTGACCACGACGCATCTGCCAGCATCTACGACTCTCTTGTGGTCGGCCATGCCTCGGATAACATACAGCTTGAGCTCACGGCTCTTCGCATGAGCACCAACGCCTCAGAACATCAACTGCGCCATGCAATCGTGGCAGCCTTTGTCAAGTATATCGTGCAACAGGTCAAATCCGGCACTAGCATTCGGGAAGCCGTCGCGCAGGTCTTTGTCAAGCATGTGGATCTAGTCAACAAGTCTATATTCGACAAGAACCAGGCAAGCAAAGCGGATCAGATAGACTTTATGTTCTCGCTGCAGAAGGAGCTTTCGCAAAAGGACGGTGGAGATCAGATTCTGCTCAGTGCAGCTACGAAATTGGTGGAGTTGGAGAGCGTAGAGGATGACGGCATTTTGCAATGGTGGGACGACGCGAAGTCCTCGGAGAGCGAGGAGCTGGTGAAAGTGAAGGCGAAGACGCAGCAGCTGATTGATTTCTTGAATCAATCGTCGGAAGAGGAGAGCGACGAGGAGGAAGATGAGGACGAGGACGATTCAGAGTAGAGCTACTGGAAAATAGCAGTCTGACAGTATCGCTGCCTGCACGTATGAAGTGACCAGCTCCAACAGCAAAGACCTGGTTGACTGCGCCACACGTAATGAACGGGCGGGTAGTTGCTGCGGGCGGGTAGTTGCCGCGGGCGAGTCTGGCAAGTGTGGCGAAGGATTCAGGCACCCGCCAGAGTCTCATTCCCAGCCCACCCTATAAGGGATTGCTCCTGGCTCGAGTACTCCACAGAACGAGCCATGTCGCGAGGCGCAGTTGACACGGTCCAGCTGGATGGGTGGTGAGGCAGGCAACTGTCATTCACGGCGGTGCAGGGGCCCGATGGGGGCTAGGCTAGCGCGTCCGACCTTCTGACGCTCGCAACCCTAATCCGAAGCCAACTCCACCTGTGACTCTTCTTCCTGGAGCTGACCAATATCCACGCGCCCTATTCCACTCGTTTCTGCTGCCTGCCGTTCACCAGCCACGTCCGCGTGCCTCAGACCCTTTGCCCGCACCCTTGCCCGCACCCGTAATACGACAGCCTGGTCTCGTCATTGCGGCGAGATCGGCTCCCTCCAACTCACAACGACGTCAACTGCCCTCAAACGAAAGGCAGTAGACTGCGCAGATAAGGTCGACCCGGACGCTCCGCGCAAGAAGAAGAGCCCCGACGCTGCCATCGACCTGCCCGCCACTCCCGTTACAAATACCTCGGCCACTATGGACTCCGAGGACGATTTCAACAGCTCCCAGATGAGCGACGAGGACTTCCTGAACGACCAAGACAGCGATGTCGTTCTCGAGGATGGTAAGGATACCGACTCTGAAGCATCGCCTGACGACGGCTCTGACACCTGGACTTTAGACTCCGACTTTGACATGGACCAGGACGACGTGGGGTTCGAGGCACACGATAAGGACATCATACCCTCCAAGCAGCATTATGAGGTTGAGTTTGAAGTCTACGACCCACAACAAATACAGGCCTCACAGGACAAGCAAATCGGCGACGTGTCGAGCATCCTCGGCCAACCTCCAGAAGCGACCGCAATCTTGCTTCGGCACCTTCGGTGGAATAAGGAACGCCTCATAGACCAATACATGGAGAAGCAGGAGGAGCTTTTGGAGAGCGCGGGACTGGGCGAGACGGCCGCGACCAACCCGCCCAAGGTCATCAGCGTGTCGGGCTTTGTCTGCGACATTTGCTGCGAGGACTCTCCCAAACTGCAGACGTTTGCTATGAAGTGCGGACATCGCTTCTGTGTAACTTGCTATCGGCAGTATTTATACACGAAGATCAAGGATGAGGGGGAGGCCGCTCAAATTCGGTGCCCTGGCGATAAGTGCAACAGGATTGTAGACTCCAAGTCACTAGATCTTTTGGTAGCCGATGAGTTACGAGAACGGTACGTACAATTGAACTCGCAGAGACAACGCCTGCTGACTGAAGTAGATACCATGACCTACTCACACGAACCTACGTCGACGACAAAGAGAACCTCCGGTGGTGCCCCGCGCCCAACTGCAAATTCGCTATCGAATGCGGGGTCAAGGACAAGGAACTTATGCGCTTTGTGCCAACAGTACACTGCGAATGCTCGCACTTTTTCTGCTTCGGCTGCTCGCTCAACGACCATCAGCCCGCTCCTTGTGCGTTAGTCAAGAGGTGGCTGAAGAAGTGCGAGGACGACTCCGAGACGGCCAACTGGATATCGGCCAACACAAAAGAGTGTCCTAAGTGCTACTCGACTATTGAGAAAAACGGCGGCTGCAACCACATGACCTGCCGGAAGTGCCGGCACGAGTTCTGCTGGATGTGCATGGGCGTATGGTCTGAGCACGGAACCAGCTGGTACAACTGCAACAGGTTCGAAGAGAAGAGTGGGTTCGATGCACGAGATGCCCAGGCGAAGTCACGACAGTCGCTCGAGCGATATTTGCACTATTACAACCGCTATGCAAACCACGAACAATCTGCTAAGCTAGACAAAGACATATACCTCAAGACCGAGAAGAAGATGCAACAGCTACAGAACTCAACAGGCATGTCGTGGATCGAAGTGCAATACCTAGATACGGCCTCGCAAGCCCTGCAGCACTGCCGACAGACTCTTAAATGGACCTATGCTTTCGCATACTACCTAGCGCGCAACAATCTCACTGAGATCTTCGAAGACAACCAAAAGGATCTGGAAATGGCGGTCGAAAATCTGAGCGAGATGTTCGAAAAACCCATCGACCAGCTGCAGGGCTTGAAGGTGGATATGATGGACAAGACGGCGTACTGCAACAAGCGGAGGATTATTCTATTGAACGATACGGCGGACAATCTAAAGCAGGGTACGTTAACTAGATACCCCATGACGATCAGCGCACTCGCTAACATGCGATTAGGCAACTGGGAATTCAACGTTTCCTTCCCTTGAACTCTCTACGGAGTTTTCTCTTTGCTAAATATGCCACAGTGGCGCTGCGAAGGGGATGACGCGTTCCCAGCAGTACAATCAGACCCCTCTTCGTCCATTCTAGAGATTCTTCTCTTTCGCTACCACCTCCAACAGCAATTCTGCGAGCTATGCGCCGCCATTGGGCGCAGGTTCGTAGACACCACGATGGCCACGACCTATGAATGCATGATAACGTTTTACCTAGCGCAACACTCTCACACTTATTACTCTCTTTTGTACAGCATGCCTGGTTCTAGCGATGGGAAGGTGGAACATGTGTTTTTCCGGCTAGATGAGCAACCAGGAGAAGGTCGGGTTATTCCTGAGCCTGAGGCGTTTGGGACGGTGCAAGGGAGGGGTGTTGGACGAGGATTGGACTGCTGGCTAGCAGATGGTGTGGTATATAGCATCATCCATGTTCAACACCAGGAATATCGTTATCGACATATTCCGATATAAGTGCTCTGTCGTCTTATCCACATCGTCTTTTGCTGTACCGTCAGGAACAAAACAGTCTGCTGTGGATCGCGACTACCTACTTAGGACTAGCTCCCGCTAAAGTAATTAGCTCCGCTACCGAAAAAGAACATTGGACATCCCACTTCAAGTGCTCTACCCCACCATCACGAGTAACAGCGTAGCACGGCAAAAGATGGCTTTCTTAGAGCGGGACGAAATCGAGCTACCTGCGGCGTTCGACGCGCACGTACATTTGAGGGATGGCGAGATGGCGGAGCTGGTTACACCGACGGTGAGGATGGGTGGTGTTAATCAGGTCTATGTCATGGTATGTTTGGCATAACCTACCTATTCCAATACAAACTCGCCGTTACTTGCTTTCTCTCCCCGTCCTTTTGTCACTCTTTTCTCTCGCGATCAAATCCTGTAGCTTATGAATGATTTTGCTGATCAATTGAACAGCCCAATTTGGTCCCACCCATCACAACCGTGGAACAATGCCTCGCCTACCGCGACCGCCTACAAGCCATCGAACCAAATGTTCAGTTCCTCATGAGCCTGTATCTGCATGAGAGTATCACGCCCGCGGTGATTCGGGAGGCGAAGAAGGCGGGGATCGTGGGGGTGAAGAGTTACCCTGCCGGTGTGACGACGGTACGCCCTCCCTTTGCCAACATCCATGTCCGATGACGGGGACTCAGTATCGTTGCTAACGCATGGAAACCCAGAACTCTTCTTCTGGCGTTGTCGACTACAAAACCTTCTACCCCGTCTTCGCCGAAATGGAGAAGCAAAACATGATTCTGAACTTGCACGGCGAGGTGCCCTCAACACCCTCTCACGCCCATTCTTCCTCGACAAAAGACAGCTCTATCCCCGCTATTACAATCCTAAATGCCGAGCCGGCATTCCTCCCCACCCTGACAACCCTCCACACCACCTTCCCCAACCTC
>Ga0247803_1001578_pt1 | contig 11896 bp, 9 predicted proteins | sample UWRJL014104B1_FD_180928 | JGI IMG/M metagenome (GOLD analysis project Ga0247803, IMG submission 180928) | Plant litter microbial communities from Arlington Agricultural Research Station in Wisconsin, United States - UWRJ-L014-104B-1 | ecosystem: Environmental > Terrestrial > Plant litter >...
GGCCGACTACGTGGTGAACTTCTTCGAGTTCATCGCACAGGAGGTCCGCGAGTACCTCGCCGAGCTCGGCTTCCGGAGCCTCGAAGAGGCCACAGGCCGCAAGGAGCTGCTGAACGTCAACGGTGCCCTCAACCACTGGAAGGCATCCGGGCTCAACCTGGCGCCGATCCTGGTCGGCCCCGACTTCTCGGCCGGGGAACCCCGACAGTCCGCCAGGGAGCAGGAACACGAACTCGACAAGCACTTCGACGTCGAACTGATCCGGCAGAGCGCCAACGTGCTCGAGCACGGCGGTGAGATCAGCATCGCGTTGCCCATCCGCAACACCGAACGGGCCGTCGGCACCATGCTCGGCCACGAGGTGACCCTGCGGCACGGCGAGAACGGGCTGCCGGCCGGCTCCATCGACGTCACCCTGACCGGGTCGGCGGGGCAGTCCTTCGGCGCCTTCCTGCCCAGCGGCATCACCCTGCGCCTTGAGGGCGACTCCAACGACTACGTCGGCAAGGGCCTCTCCGGCGGCCAGATCGTCGTCCGTCCGGACCGCGGCAGCGTCTTCGCCGCCGAGGACAACGTGATCGCCGGCAACGTCATCGGCTACGGGGCCACCCTGGGCAGCATGTTCATCCGCGGCATCGTCGGTGAACGCTTCCTGGTGCGCAACTCCGGTGCCACCGCCGTCGTCGAGGGAGTGGGCGACCACGCCCTCGAGTACATGACCGGTGGCCTCGCCGTGATCCTCGGCGAGACCGGCCGTAACCTCGGCGCGGGCATGTCCGGCGGAACCGCGTACATCTACCGGCTGCGGTCGGAACTGGTCAACCGTGACTCGTTGGACTCCGGCGAACTCACCCTGCTGCCGCTCGGCAGCGCCGACATCGAAATCGTCGGCGACCTGCTCGAACAACACCTGGAGCAGACCGATTCTGCTCTGGCCGCGCGGCTGCTCGCCGACCGCGACACGACAATGAAGAACTTCGTCAAGGTGCTGCCGCGTGACTACGCAGCCGTCCTGGCGACCAGGCAGAGCGCCGTCGCCGAGGGACTCGACCCCGACGGTGACGTGGTCTGGAACCGCATCTTGGAGGTAACCAATGGCTGACCCGAAAGGATTCCTGAAGACCACGGATCGGGAACTCCCCGCTCGTCGTCCGGTATCCATCCGCTTGATGGACTGGAAAGAGGTCTATGAGGCCGGCGATTCCGCCGTGCTCAAGCGTCAGGCCGGCCGCTGCATGGACTGCGGTGTGCCGTTCTGCCACCAGGGCTGCCCGCTGGGCAACCTGATCCCGGAGTGGAACGACCTCACCTGGCGCGACGAGGGCCGGCAGGCCATCGAACGCCTGCACGCCACGAACAACTTCCCGGAGTTCACCGGCCGGCTCTGCCCGGCCCCCTGCGAGTCCGCCTGCGTGCTCGGCATCAACCAGCCGGCCGTGACGATCAAGCAGGTCGAGGTGTCGATCATCGACCAGGCCTTCGCCGAGGGCTGGGTGACCCCCCAGCCGCCCGGCCGGCTCACCGGTAAGACCATCGCCGTCGTCGGTTCCGGCCCGGCCGGCCTCGCGGCCGCCCAGCAGCTGACCCGCGCCGGTCACACCGTGGCCGTGTTCGAACGCGACGACCGCATCGGCGGCCTGCTGCGCTACGGCATCCCGGACTTCAAGATGGAAAAGAAGCACCTCGACGGCCGGCTCGCGCAGATGACCGCTGAGGGGACCCGGTTCCGTGCCGGTGTCAACATCGGTGTGGACATCACCTGGACCGACCTGCGGGCCCGGTACGACGCCGTCGTCATCGCGACCGGCGCCATGGTGCCCCGCGACCTGCCGATCCCGGGCCGCGACCTGCCCGGGGTGCATTTCGCCATGGAATACCTCGTGCAGCAGAACAAGGTGGGCGCCGGCGACACCGTCGACAACCAGATCGTCGCGGAGGGCAAGCACGTCGTCGTCCTCGGCGGCGGTGACACCGGAGCCGACTGCATCGGCACCGCGCACCGCCAGCTCGCCGCCTCGGTGACCAACCTCGCCATCGGCAAGCAGCCGGGCGACAGCCGGCCGGAGCACCAGCCCTGGCCCATGTCGCCGACCCTGTTCGAGGTGTCCAGCGCACACGAAGAGGGCGGCACCCGCGAGTACCTCGCTTCCACCATCGAGTTCCTCTCCAACGACGCCGGCGAGGTGCGCGCCATCCGCGTCGCCGAAACGGAATATCTCGACGGCCGCCGGGTCCCCAAGGCCGGAACCGAACGAGAAATTCCCGCCGATCTGGTGTTGCTGGCACTGGGATTCACCGGTCCTGACACGGCCGAGCTGACCCATGAGCTGCACGTACCCCTCGACGACCGGAGTAATGTCGTCCGTGATAGTGATTACCAGACCAGCCACGAGGGTGTATTCGTTGCCGGAGATGCAGGCCGAGGTCAGTCGCTCATCGTATGGGCGATCGCCGAAGGGCGCGCTGCCGCGGCAGCCGTCGATCGGTATCTCGAAGGCGAGACTCAACTGCCCGCCCCGGTGAAGCCGACGGATCATTCGTTTGCCATCTGAGCGAACGAACTGAATTCCGCTGCCCATTCTCTCCAATCAACCGAACGCACAAATGCGCCACACCGGCGCGGAAACCGGAGATCCACCAGTATGAGACGCGCGAAAATCGTCGCCACCCTCGGGCCGGCAGCATCAAGCTACGAGCAGATCCGCGCCATTATCGACGCCGGAGTAGACGTCTGCCGGATGAACCTGAGCCACGGTGACTACACCGTGCACGAGGGTGTCTACGCCAACATCCGCAAGGCAGCCAACGACTCCGGCCGCGCCGTCGCCGTGATGGTCGACCTCCAGGGCCCGAAGATCCGCCTCGGCAAGTTCGAGGGCGGCCCGTACGACCTCGCCGTCGGCGACATCTTCAAGATCACCACCGAAGACATCCTGGGCACCAAGGAACTGTCCGGCACGACCTACAAGGGCCTGCCGAACGACGTCAAGCAGGGGGACTTCCTCCTGATCGACGACGGCAAGGTCAAGGTCGAGGTCGTCGAGACCGACGGCACCGTCGTGACCACCAAGGTCATCGTCGCCGGACCGGTGTCCAACAACAAGGGCATCAACCTGCCCGGCGTCGCCGTCAACGTTCCCGCCCTGTCCATCAAGGACGAGGCAGACCTGCGTTGGGGCCTGCGCCTGGGCACCGACCTCATTGCGCTGTCCTTCGTGCGCAACGCGGCCGACATCGACCGGGTGCACGAGATCATGGCCGAAGAGGGCCGCAAGGTCCCCGTCATCGCCAAGATCGAGAAGCCGCAGGCCGTCGAGGCCCTCGAGGGCATCGTCGACGCGTTCGACGCGATCATGGTCGCCCGTGGCGACCTCGGCGTCGAGCTTCCGCTCGAGGCCGTGCCGATCGTGCAGAAGCACGCCGTCGAGCTGGCCCGCCGCATGGCGAAGCCGGTCATCGTCGCGACGCAGATGCTCGAATCGATGATCCACAGCCCCGTTCCCACGCGCGCGGAGACGTCTGACGTCGCCAACGCCGTGCTCGACGGTGCTGACGCGGTCATGCTCAGCGGCGAGACCAGCGTCGGCGAGTACCCGGTGGTCACCGTGCAGACGATGGCCCGTATCGTGTCCTCCACCGAGGAGCACGGCCTGGAGCGGATCGCTCCGCTCACCAACAAGCCGCGCACCCAGGGCGGCGCCATCACGCTGGCCGCCATCGAGGTCGCCGAGTTCGTCGAGGCCAAGTACCTCTGCATCTTCACCGAGTCGGGCGACTCCGCGCGTCGTATGTCGCGCCTGCGCTCCTCGATCCCGATGCTGGCCTTCACCCCCGAGGCGAGCATCCGTCGTCGCCTCGCGCTGACCTGGGGCGTGCAGACGTACCTCGTCGACCGGGTGACCCACACCGACTCGATGTTCGGTCAGGTCGACGACATCCTGCTCGGCCAGGGACTGGCCGAGATCGGCGACAAGGTCGTGGTGATCTCCGGATCCCCTCCCGGAATCGCGGGTTCGACGAACGACATCCGGGTTCACCGCATCGGTGACGCCCACAACGGTGTCGCTCCGGCGTACGCCCAGCAGTAAGCAGCGAGAAAACACCAGCCCCGCGGAGAAATCCGCGGGGCTGTTGTCGTTGCCGGGCAGGTGGCGCCCTGAGCGGCCGTGCACGGCCGATGGGCGCCTGTGCACGCCGTCGGCGACCGGCACGCCGGAGTCCGGCAGATGGCCTCTGAGACGGGCGTGTGGCCGTTCGCGGGGCAGAGACACCGCATGCCCGCCGCCGGGGTCAAACCGGGGGACGGGCATGCGGTGAAGTGGTACCGGTGGTGGGACTCGAACCCACACGTCCTTGCGAACAAAGCATTTTGAGTGCTCCGCGTCTGCCATTCCGCCACACCGGCTCACAACACCTGCACCAGAATACCGTAGGCTTTTGGCTGTGACCGACCAAGAGACAACTCCAGTACCCCCCCGCCGCGTCGTCGTAGCGGAGGATGAATCCCTCATCAGGCTCGACATCGTCGAGATCCTCCGTGACAACGGATTCGAAGTGGTCGGCGAAGCCGGCGACGGCGAGACCGCCGTGGCCCTCGCCACCGAGCTCCGTCCCGACCTGGTGATCATGGATGTGAAGATGCCCCACCTCGATGGGATCTCCGCGGCGGAACGGATCACCAAGGCGCACATCGCCCCCGTGGTGCTGCTCACGGCGTTCAGCCAGAAGGAACTCGTCGAACGCGCCAGTGAGGCCGGCGCCCTGGCGTACGTCGTCAAGCCGTTCACCCCGAACGACCTGCTGCCCGCGATCGAGATCGCCCTCTCGCGCTACAGCCAGATCATCACCCTCGAGGCCGAGGTCGCCGACCTGGTCGAGCGCTTCGAGACCCGCAAGCTCGTCGACCGGGCCAAGGGCCTGCTCAACGAGAAGATGGGCCTGACCGAGCCCGAGGCGTTCCGCTGGATCCAGAAGGCGTCCATGGACCGCCGTCTGACCATGCACGATGTCGCCCAGGCGATCATCGAACAGCTCAGCGCCAAGAAGTAGCCCGAGCCGACAAGCAACCACCTCCGTCACGAAATAAGCGGGCCCCTCCTGGAGGGGCCCGCTTTTTCGCGTTCACGGACCGGGTCTCACGCCCCGGCGGGACGGTCCATGATCAGGTTCGTGATGCGGATCGTCGAACAGCGCCGGCCCGAATCGTCTGTGACCACGATCTCGTGGGTCGTCAGGGTGCGGCCGAGGTGGATCGGGGTGCAGACCGCCGTGACGAAGCCCGACGTGGCCGAGCCGGTGTGACTGGCGTTGATCTCGATGCCCACGGCGATCTTGCCCGGCCCGGCGTGCAGGTTCGCCGACATCGACCCGAGGGACTCACCCATCACCACGTAGGCGCCGCCGTGCAGGAGCATGGCCGGTTGGGTGTTGCCCTCCACGGGCATCCGGGCCACCGCCCGGTCCAGGGAGAACTCGGTGAACTCGATGCCCATCTTGTCGGCGAGGTCCCCGGCGCCACGCGCCTTGGTCCAGGCCAGGAAGTCGGCGTCGTGCGCGGGCCTGGTGTGGTCGGGGCTGGTGTGTTCGGGCCTGGCGTTTTCGGTCATGGTCACCTCGGGTCGGCCGGGTCCCATCCGAAAGCGGCTTGTAGGCTGGGACTGTGTCGGAATCCAAAAAGCCTACCCTGATGATCATCGATGGCCACTCCCTGGCCTACCGGGCATTTCATGCCCTGCCCATTGACAGTTTCCAGACCAGGGACGGCCAGCACACCAACGCCATCCACGGGTTCCTGTCGATGCTGCTGAGCCTGCTCCGCAACGAAAAACCGACCCACATCGCGGTGGCGTTCGACATCTCCCGGTACTCGTTCCGCACCAGGGACTACCCGGAATACAAGGGCACGCGGGCCATCACGCCCTCGGAGTTCAAGGGCCAGGTGCCCCTCCTGCAGGAGGCCCTCGCGGCCATGAACATCACCACCCTGACCAAGGACGACTACGAGGCCGACGACATCCTGGCCACCCTGTCGGTGCGTGGCACGGCCGAGGGCTACGAGGTCTTCGTCGTCTCCGGCGACCGGGACACCATCCAGCTGGTCAACGAGACCGTCACCCTGCTCTACCCGGCCAGCCAGGGCGTGTCGGCACTCACCCGGTACGACCCGGCCAAGGTCCGCGAGAAGTACGGCATCGCGCCGGAGCAGTATCCCGACATCGCCGCCCTGGTCGGCGAGACCAGCGACAACCTGATCGGCATCAGCAAGGTCGGCGAGAAGACCGCGGTCAAGTGGCTGGACCGGTTCGGCAGCCTGGACGCGATCCTCGAACACGCGGATGAGATCACCGGCGTGGTCGGCGCCAACCTGCGCGAGCAGAAAGAGAACGCCATCCGCAACCGCCGGCTCAACCGGCTGGTCACCGACCTGGACCTGCCCGTCGAACTCGACAACCTGGTGCGCTGCCCGATCAACGAGGAGGCCGTGCGCGACGTCTTCGGCCGTCTCGAGTTCCGCACACTGCTCGACCGGGTGATCAAGCTCGAAGAAAACGGCAACGGCAACGGCACAGGGGCAGGGGCCGTGAGCGGCGCCGCCGCCACCGCCGCCGTACTGCCGGAGGCCCCCGCCGCGGCCAAGGCGCCCGTGGAACGCGAACTGTTGGACGAGGAACTCGCCACCTGGCTGGACAGACTCTCTACCGCCGGCACGCCGATCTCCGTCACCGTCGAGCTGCAGGGCGGCCTGCCGATCGGGTTCGGGCTGGCCACCAGCACCGAGACCGCCACCGTCGCCTGGCAGCCGAACCGGGCCGACTACCGGCCAGTGGAGGACTGGCTCGCCGGCCCCACCCCCAAGATCATGCACGACGCCAAGCCGCAGGTGAAGGCCCTCACCCGAGCCGGCCTGACCCTGGCCGGGCTGGCCGTCGACACCCTCGTGGCCGGCTGGCTGCTGCGGCCCGGCGGCCCGGACAAGACCCTCGCCGACCTGGTCAAGCGCTACCTGGACGAGACCCTGCCGGTCGTCGACCCCAACCAGCTGGTGCCGGACGAGACCCAGGCCGGCGGCGTCGCCGTCGACTCCTGGTACACGGTGCGCCTCGCGGCCACCCTGGTCGGCCTGCTCGACACCGGGTCGCTGAGCGTGCTCTCCGACCTGGAGATGCCTACCCTGATGACCCTGGCCGACATGGAGCTCGCCGGCGTCGCCGTCTCCCACGACGAACTCGCCGCTCTGTCCACCCAGCTCGGCGACTCCGCAGCGGAACTCGCCGCCAACGCGTACGCCGAAATCGGCCGCGAGGTGAACCTCGGTTCGCCCAAGCAGCTGCAGGAGGTGCTCTTCGACCAGCTCGGCATGCCTCGCACCCGCGCCAACAAGACCGGCTTCACCACGGATGCCGGCGCCCTGGCCGACCTGCAGGCCAGCAACCCGCACCCGTTCCTCAACCTGCTGCTCAAGCACCGGGACGCCACCAAGCTCCGCCAGATCGTGGAAACCCTCGACAAGGCCATCGACGACACCGGCCGCATCCACACCACCTACGTGCAGATCGGCACGGCCACCGGGCGGATCTCCTCCAACGATCCCAACCTGCAGAACATCCCCGTGCGCACGGAGGAAGGCCGCCGCATCCGCGCCGCCTTCCACGCCGGCGCCGACGCGGAGAGCCTGCTCACGGCGGACTACTCCCAGATCGAGATGCGCATCATGGCGCACCTGTCCGAGGACGCCGGCCTGATCGAGGCGTTCAACGCGGGGGAGGACCTGCACCGTTTCGTCGGCGCCCGCGTGTTCGGTGTCGCACCGGAGGACGTCACCGGCGAGATGCGCAACAAGGTCAAGGCCATGTCGTACGGACTCGCATACGGGCTGAGCGCATTCGGGTTGTCCCGCCAGCTGCGGATCGAGTCCCGCGAGGCCAAGCAACTGATCACCGACTACTTCGCCAGGTTCGGCGCCGTGCGCGACTACCTGCGCCGCGTTGTGGAGCAGGCGAAGATGGACGGGTACACCACCACGATCTTCGGACGCCGCCGGCCGTTCCCCGAACTGAACAGTCCCAACCGGGTCCTGCGCGACAACGCCGAACGGGCCGCCCTGAACGCGCCCATCCAGGGCTCGGCCGCTGACCTGATGAAGATCGCGATGAACAACATCGCCGGCGACCTGCGCGATCAGAAGCTCACGAGTCGCATGATGCTGCAGGTGCACGACGAACTGATCTTCGACGTGGCACCGGGCGAATGGGATGCGCTCAAGACCGTGGTCACCTCCCGCATGGAGTCGGCCGCCCAGCTGCTCGTGCCGCTGGACGTGCAGGTGGGCCGCGGCCCCAACTGGGATGACGCCGCGCACTGATCGGGGGCATGTCCTAGGCTCTGTGCATGACTCTGAACGAACAGCGGACTCCCACTCCCATCGACCAGATCGCCGAACAGTGGGTCGACTCCCTCGTTGAGCTCGACCCCACGGTCGGCACGTACATCGGCCGTTCCAGGGACGGCTCCGGGTTCGCCGACTACTCACCGGACGGCCATGCCCGCTACATCGAGGCGGCCACCGCCGCCCTCGGCGCCTTGGACGCCACCCCGGCCGTCGACGCGATCGACGAGGTCACCCGCACCGACCTCCGCAGCACCCTCGCCCTCGATCTGGAGAGCTCGGCGGCGCAGCTGCAGCTGCGTGACCTGAACGTGATCGCGTCACCGGCCCAGGCCATCCGTGAGGTCTTCGACCTGATGCCCAGCGGCACCGTCGCCGACTGGACCAACATCTCCGCGCGCCTGCAGGCCGTGCCCGACGCCGTGAACGGCTACATCGAGACGCTGCGGCTCGGGATCGACCGGGGCGTCACTCCCGCCCGCCGCCAGGTCATCGAAGTGCTCGGCCAGGCCAGGCGCAACGCCGCGAACGACGGGTTTTTCAATCAGTTCGTCGCCGAGGCTGCGCTCGAAACAGGGTCGCTGCCGGCTTCCCTGGCCAACGACCTGTCGGCAGGTGCCCGGAAGGCCACTGCCGCATACAACACGCTCGCAGCCTTCCTCGCCGACGACCTGGCGCCTGGCGCCACGGAGCAGGACGCGATCGGCCGGGAGCTCTACGCGCTCAGTTCCCGCCGGTTCCTCGGTGCCAGCATCGACCTCGACGAAACCTACGAGTGGGGCATCCAGGAACTCGCCCGTATGGTGGACGAACAGGAGAGCGTGGCCAGGCAGATCAAGCCCGGCGCCACCGTGCTGGAGGCCATCGAGTTCCTCGACACCGACCCCGCCCGCAAGCTGCACGGCACCGACGCGCTGCAGCGGTGGATGCAGGAGACCAGCGACCGTGCCGTCGCCGAGCTGGGGGAGACCCAGTTCGACATCCCCGACGAGATCCGCCGGCTCGAGTGCATGATCGCGCCCACCCAGGAGGGCGGCATCTACTACACCGGGCCCACCGACGACTTCTCCCGGCCGGGCCGGATGTGGTGGTCGGTACCCGTCGGTGTGACCGAGTTCGACACCTGGCGAGAACTCACCACGGTCTACCACGAGGGTGTGCCGGGGCACCACCTGCAGATCGGCCAGGCGGTCTACAACCGCGCCAAGCTGAACACCTGGCGCCGGCAGCTGGCCGGAACCTCCGGCCACGCCGAAGGCTGGGCCCTCTACGCCGAGCGGCTGATGGAGCAGCTCGGCTACCTGGACGACCCCGCCGACCGCCTCGGCATGCTCGACGGGCAGCGGATGCGGGCGGCCAGAGTGGTTCTCGACATCGGCGTGCACCTGGGCAAGAAGGTGCCGGACGGGTCACACACCTGGACCGCCGAGTACGCCTTCGACTTCCTGGCCAAGAACGTGAACATGAACGCGGGCTTCGTCAAGTTCGAGGTGAACCGCTACCTGGGCTGGCCCGGCCAGGCACCGTCGTACAAGGTCGGCCAGCGCATCTGGGAGCAACTGCGCGACGAGGCCCAGGCCAGGGACGGTGCGGCCTTCAACATCAAGGAGTTCCACCGCCGGGCCCTCGACCTCGGCGGCGTCGGCCTCGACACCCTCCGAACGGCGCTGCAGAGCTAACCGGTGCCGACACCCTCGCCGTACGAGTCCGCGCTCGGCGGCGATCTCGCCGGGCTGCATCCGCAGCTGCGCTCCTACTTTGCCGCCATCCCGGCGGGCCGGCACGGCGTCGGCCGGGGCAGCTTCGACAGGGTCGGCACCCCGCGCCGCTGGCTGTGGCCGGTGCTCGCGCTGCTCGCCCGCGACGGCGTGCTGTTCCCGGTCTGGGAACACGATGTGCCGTTCCTGGTCGTGAACCGGCCGGGACCCGCCAAGGTCGACGCGGTGCGCCGGTTCCAGTTCCCGGCCGGACCCCTGGACATGGTCGATGCCATCGGCGTGGACGCAACGGGCCTGTACGACCGCCTCGGCCGCAGCGGGCGCCTGGAGACCCGGTTGCACGCCCACATCGTCGCCGGCGCCCTGCACCTGGACTCTGGCAGGGTCTTCGTGCATCTCCTCGGCCGACGGGTGCCGGTTCCGCCCGGCTGTGCACCGCGGGTGCGGTTGGAGGAGCGTTTCGACGACGACGATCAGCGGCAGCACGTGCTCGTCACGGTCACCCTGCCGCTGATCGGTAGCGTGTACGAGTACGCCGGATCCTTCCGGTATTCGATCGAATCAGGAGACGGTCCAGCATGAGCCGACGCATCGTTCTCGCCGGCGGGTCCGGGTTCATCGGGCGTTATCTCGCCGCGGCATTCCGGGCCGACGGCGCCGAGGTCAGCGTCATCGGCCGCACCGGGCCGGATGCCGCCTGGGGCGACACCGCGGCGATCACGGCCCTGCTGGATGGCGCGGACCTGCTCGTGAACCTCGCCGGCAAGAGCGTCGACTGCCGGTACACGGCCGTGAACCGCGCGGAGATCCTGCGTTCGCGGGTGGAGACCACCCGGGAACTGGCCGCGGCGGTGCTGGCGTGCGCCGTGCCGCCGCCGCTCTGGCTGAACTCCTCCACCGCGACCATCTACCGGCACGCGGAAGACCGGGCGATGACCGAACGCGGCGGCGAGATCGGCACCGGTTTCTCGGTATCGATCGCCACAGCCTGGGAGGCGGAGTTCTTCCGGGGTGACCTGCCGGGCACCCGCAGGGTGGCGCTGCGAATGGCGATCGTCCTCGGCGACGGCAGCGCCCTGATTCCCCTGCTGCGGCTGGCCAGGGCCGGCCTGGGCGGCCCGCAGCTGGACGGACCCTGGCCCATCGGCCGCCGGCGTCGCGCCGCCGGCACCGGGCACGCGGCCGCGGCTCGTGGCGGTCGCCAGCGCTTCAGCTGGATCCACCTGGCGGACGTCCTGGGCGCCATCCGGTTCATCGAGGCGACACCGAGCCTCGCCGGAGCCGTCAACCTGGCGGCGCCCGAGGTGTCGGACAACGCCACCCTGATGCGCCGGCTGCGCTGGCTGCAGGGCCGGCCGTTCGGGCTGCCGGCGCCGCGGCCGCTTGTCGAACTGGGCACCTGGCTGCTCGGCACGGAGTCGGAGCTGGTGCTCAAGAGCCGCTGGGTCGTTCCCGAGCTGCTGCTGCAGGCCGGATTCCGGTTCCGGCATCCCGCCCTCGAACCGGCACTGCGCTCCATCGTGCGTGCGCGGACGGTCCGGAGGCCGTAATCGAACCCGGCCCAGGAACCTCGTGAACCCGTCGTCCTGCGGGTTGCCCGGAGCGCCACGAAACAGCTAAGCTTTACTGTCACGCTTGTGACGAATTAGCCGCTGCCAGTCGCGGAAATGAACTCTAATCGCACGTCCCTCCCTTCTGGCCCGAATATGTCCATCCTGGAGCAACTACTACATGACAATCGCAACGACCGAACGGGCACCCAAGCAGGTCGCCATCAACGACATCGGATCTG
>Ga0247803_1001580_pt1 | contig 11891 bp, 7 predicted proteins | sample UWRJL014104B1_FD_180928 | JGI IMG/M metagenome (GOLD analysis project Ga0247803, IMG submission 180928) | Plant litter microbial communities from Arlington Agricultural Research Station in Wisconsin, United States - UWRJ-L014-104B-1 | ecosystem: Environmental > Terrestrial > Plant litter >...
AATTTATCGAGGTTTTCCATGGCCTTGCCTATAGATACTCCTTTTTGCATGGCAAGGTTATTATCAATAACTAATTCGTACTGAGGGTAGTTTGCGGCAAAAAAGGTAAACAGGCCTGTAAGCTCCTTGCGCTTGCCCAGTTCGGCCATAAAATTTTTATTAATCTTGTCAAAATCCTGGTAATCAGTAGTAGTATTTTTATCAAGCAGGCGCATAGAGAAACCACCTGATGCACCAAAGCCGGGAATTGCGGGCGGCTCAAAGTATTCGATTTTAGCGCCAAGCCCCCTTGATTTTTCCTCAAGTTCTTCCATAATTTCGGTAACGGTGTGCTTCCGTTCATCCCATGGCTTCAGGTTGATAAGGCAGGTACCCGCGTTAGAGCCACGGCCTTCGGTCATGATTTCATACCCCGCAAGCGACGAAACCGACTCAACACCTTCTACCTTTTTACAAATTTTCTGGAGCCTTTGTGCTACCTGGTTTGTAGTCTCCAGCGTTGAGCCCGGCGGCGTCTGGATGATGCCATAAATGGTACCCTGGTCTTCACCCGGTATAAACCCTGATGGCAGTACTAAGTTTACAAAATAAGTACCGGCACAAAATGCTATAAGTACGCCAAATGTAATTACCCTGCGGCTAACAATGGCTCTAAGTATGGTTACATACCAGCCGGTAAGGGTATCGAAACAGCGGTTAAAACGGTCAAGGCTTCTTGTAAGGATGTTCTTTTTACGTTCCTGCCCGTGGGTATTTTTAAGCAGCATGGCACACAATACCGGGGTAAGGGTTAGGGCGATGATGGCCGAAATTACAATAGAGCTGGCCATAGTGATAGAGAACTGGCGGTAGAAGGTGCCCACCGGACCGCTCATAAATGATATAGGCACAAATACCGATACCATTACCGCGGTAATAGCGATGATAGCGCCGCTTATTTCGCCCAAAACTTTTTTAACGGCAAGGTAGGGCGTTATGTGGGGGAACTCCTCAAACTTGGCATGCACGGCCTCGACGACGACTATGGCATCATCTACCACGATACCAATGGCGAGTACCAGAGCAAACAGGGTAACGATGTTGATGGTAATGCCAAAGAACTGGATTACAAAGAACGCCCCGATAAGCGAAACAGGTACCGCAAGGATGGGGATAAGCGTAGAACGCCAGTCGCCCAGGAAGATGAATACTACCAGTGCCACAAGTAAAAAGGCATCCCTAAGGGTATCTATAACCTGCTCTATAGAGGCATCAAGGAATTTAGATACATCATAGCTTACTTTATAGTCAAGCCCTGGAGGGAAAGTTTTTTTCATTTCTTCCAGTTTGGACTTGACATCGGCAATTACGTCACTAGCATTACTGCCATAGTTTTGTTTCAATACAATAGAGGCAGACGGATGCCCGTCGAGGTTAGAGTAGATGTCAAAGAACTCGCTGCCCAGCTCGGCACGCCCTATGTCTTTAAGGCGTATGGCCTCACCGTTTGCATTGGCACGGATGATTATATTATTATATTCCGCCGGCTCACTAAAACGGCCTTTATAGGTCAATACATATTCAAGCGACTGCGCTTCGATACCGGAACTTTGGCCCAAACGTCCGGGCCGCCCTACAATACTCTGCTCGCCCAGGGCCTTCATTACCTCCTCAGAAGATATGTTGTACGCCCTCATACGGTCTGGGTTTAGCCATATACGCATGGCGTAGGTACGGCTGCCTAATATCTGCGAACGCGCAACACCCTTAATCCGGTTAATTTCAGGCAGCATTTTTACGTTGGCATAATTGTACAGGAATTTTTCGTCCATGTTTTTACCCTTGGCATAAAGGTTAACATACATAAGCATGCTGGGCTGTATGGGGGTAATAACCACACCCTCGCGCTGCACCAGTTCGGGCAGCAGCGGCATTACCTGGTCTACCCTTGTTTTTACACGGATTACGGCCTGGTTTGGGTCGGTACCCGGCTCAAAAATTATCCTTAAGGTTGCTTCGCCGGCGCTGGTGGCATCGGTAGCCATATAGCGCATGTCCTGAACGCCGTTTATGGAGTTTTCTAATGTAATAAGGGTCGATTTAACCAGTACGTCGGCACTGGCACCCGGGTAAGCAATAAATATGTTTACGGTAGTAGGGGCAATATCAGGAAACTGCGATGTGGGCAGCTGCACGATTGCCAGGGTACCCATAAATACAATCATAATAGAAATTACTATTGCAAATACAGGCCTTTGTATGAATTTACTAAACATTTGTTTTCTTTTTAGGAGGTTTGGTTATTCGGCATAAAGCTCTAAATGAGACAGCACTTTCTTAGGGTCTTCCATCTTGTACTTTATCTTTTCATTTTCCTCTACAAGGCGCAAACCTTCTAAGAGCACCTTATCACCGGTAGATAAGCCCTTGCTTATAATAAACAGGTGGGGCAGCTCTGCCGCTATAGTAATCTCCCTCGATTTTATTTCGCTGTTTTTGTCAATCACATATACATACTTTTTCTCCAGTACTTCAAAAGTGGTTTTCTGGGGGATAATCAGCGCGTTTTTATACGGTACTTTCATTTCGATATTACCGGTTTCGCCGTGCCTTAATAAACCGTCTTTGTTAGGGAAGGTAGCCCTAAAGGCAATGTTGCCGGTTTCGTTATTAAAGTCGGCCTCAATGGTCGATACCACGCCGGGGTATTTAAACATCTGGTTGTTTGCCATTAACAGGTTTACATTAACGGGTCCTTCTTTATGCACACGGGCTTTATAATCAAGGTATTCAGCCTCGGGTACATTATAGTACACCCACATTTTGCTGTTGTCAGAAAGTTCGGTAAGCAGTTCGCCCTCATCTACAAGGCTGCCCAGCCTTACATGAAAACGGTCGATGATACCATCAAAAGGCGCGCGTATTTGGGTAAACTGCAGGTGTACATTGCTTAACTGTAGCTCGGCCTTAGCCTTGTCCCATTTGGCTTTTGCCATGGCAAGCTCGCTTGGCGAAACCACGTTGCCATCGGCCAGTTTTTTTGTGGTGTTATATTCTATTTGGGCAAAGTTAGCTTCGGCCTGTGCCTTTTGCATTTCGGCCTGATAGAGGTTAGGCATGATCTGGAACAGCAGCTGGCCTTTTTTAACGCTCTGGCCTTCGTCTACATATATTTTTTCAAGGTAACCGCGTTCCTGCGCCCTAAGTTCAATGTGCTGTATGGCGCGTATCTGGCTTACATATTCTTTGGTAGTAGTGGTATCCATTTTTACCGGGTTTGTAGCCAGAAATTCTATTTGCTCTTCTTTTTCTTCTTTTTTAGAATTGCAGCTTGCAATGGCTAATAAGGCGCACAGGCCCATTAGCATGAAAATTCTCTTCATAATAATTTATGTTTTAAAGCACTACAACGTCTTTGATTAACTCTTGTTTAGTGGGATGGGGAAATAATAAAGGCAGGGCCGTAAGTAGCGCAATAGGCTATACGGGTACTGTTTTTAAAAATCAATAAAGGGGAAGTGGGGCAGGTAAGCTGCCCTGAGAATTTTAAATCAAATCCTGATTACACGGAATATAATATAACGCCTGCACGCGGTAAAATAAAAAAAGTGATTGCATTGTGGCAGGCCTTTTTTTAGCGGCTGGTATATTAATTCGGTGCTTTGCAGGCTAAAAATGGATGTCGCATATTTACGTACATCCAATAATTTTTTTGAAGAAACGTCATCATCCTCGTTTTCGCTGTCGGTGCTGTCTATACGGTCGTTCAGCTCTTCAAGGTCCGTTTGCGAATATTTTACATGCTGCGCGGGGGTGTCTTTAACGGCACATAGTTTAAAATGCTGCGGTGCTTCGGCAATGTTTGGTTGAGAAATGCAGATACAACCGTCGTACATAGTAGCATACGCTTTGCTGTATCCGCCTGATAGCAGGATAAAAAGGGGTAATAATATTTTTATCAGCAACTTCCTCATTCGGGTGCAAACTTACGCAACAATTATATTAAAACGTTTTGCCTTTTTTATACTGGCAAATCTTTATCCGCAGTGCAAAGATGTAGCCAAAATTTCATTAAAATAACGCCGTTAACAACTTGTTTGCAAAATAGCAGTACTACCACGTTTTCACATGTTTGCTACATGGGTTTTTAATTTATTTATAATTTTTAATGGCCGCTACCGGGGCAAGCACATTGTAGTTTTCCCAAATAGACGCATCATATTTACTTATCTCTTTAATTTCGTAATTTGGTTTTTCGGTAATGGCCGCAAATGCACCGGGGCTAATTTTTTCGCGTTCTATAATAAACAGCTCTGCCGTTTTATAATTATCGGCCTCAATAAGAAAGTCTATTTTCATCATTTTCTCTTCCTCATTTTTATCCACTTTATTCTTTGTGAATTTTAAGGGGCGGTCAATATAAAAATAGGTATTAGACTGTTTTTTTACAAAGTTTACCGCATACTGCCCGGCTTCGTTTTTAGTATAGGTGGCCGATACTTTCACCTTGTCTTCTGTGGCTTTTATACCCAGCAGGAATTTAAGGTTTACATTATGTTCTGTTTTGCCGTCTATCATGGCATAGTCAAGCTTTACCACGGCAAAGTCTACCGCGTTTACATATAGCTTCCCGGAATATTTTGCCGCGTTCTTTTTCGGCTGAAAGTCAATAATGTATATGGTTTCGTCATTAAAGGTAGAATAGCCCTCAAGGGTATAGGTGTAGCGCTTAAATTCGGTAAGGAAATCAAGGTCTTCGTCGGTGTAAAATTTATTTAAAGATGTACTTAGCTTTGTGATATTGCTTCTAAGTTCATCCGTTTTAGGCCCTTCGGCCTTTTTTTCCTTGCTGTCAAAAGACAGCGAATCATCTACGGTAAGCAATCCGGTTTTTACCTTATAAGTAGCGCCGGGCTCTAAGTGCTTTTTAATAACGGCAATTAACTTATTGTTCATCTGTTCGCCAGAGATGTCTTTTTCCTTGTTTATAAGTTTTATGGCTTTTTCTACCGCTACTTTTGTGGTAGTATTCTGCTGGTATAGGAAGCCGTAGTACTCAGAAAAATTGAGTGATTTCTGGCCTTTATTCTTTTTAATCAGTTCTTCAATTTCCTTGTTCATGCCCTTAAGCGCCGATTTTTTTTCGAGTGATGATTTTATCAGCTCAAACTTGGTGTCAATCATTTTGTTTTCAGACGAAGAGCGTAAAAAAAAGGTTTGCTTAGTATCCTGCGCCGCATAGTTTTTCGGCGCATTTTGTGTAACCAGCGCTAAAATCTCGGTAGGGGTGTATTTTTTATTGTTTATAAACACGTTGTCAAGTTCATTTACCTTCTCTTTAAGGGTAAATGTGCCCCCTTTAAACTGCGCCAGCGGCACCTCAAGGTTTTCAAACCCGATGGATGAAAAGGTTACTTTATCGGCATCGGCCTTTTCCGGCAGGGTAATTATAAAAATGCCTTCTTCATTGCTAACAACGCCATAGGCAGGCCCTATCATTACACTTACATAAGGTATGGGTTCTTTTTTGGCATCTACTATAGTGCCGGTAACAGACTGCGCCGCCAGGCTGATGGTAAATAGTAAAAATGTGAGGAGGCTGATGGAAAGCTTTGTTTTCATTGGTTCTTTGTGTCTATTTAGGTAAAACGACCGGCTACAGTATTTGTAACACAAAAGAAGCAAAAAAATAACAAGTATAAACGCATAAAAGTATTATTCTTTTTCCATCAGCGCTTTCTGCATGTCGAAGCACCTGCCGGTAGCGTTATTCTCTGTAGGCTTTTACGTGTTGTTTGCTTGATCCGAGTCCGTCTATACCCAGCGCTACCACATCACCTTCTTTAAGGTACCATGGTTCGGGTTTCATACCCAGGCCTACGCCTGCGGGAGTACCGGTAGTAATAACATCGCCCGGCAATAATGTCATGAACTGGCTTATGTAGCTTACAATAAAGTATACATTAAAAATAAGGTTTGCCGTGCTGCCGTTTTGTACTTTTTTGCCGTTTACTGTAAGCCAAAGGGTAAGGTTGTTTACATCTTCAATTTCATCGGGGGTTGCAATAAAGGGGCCAAGAGGTGCGAATGTGTCGCAACTTTTTCCTTTAACCCATTGCCCGCCGCGCTCCAGCTGAAAGGCGCGCTCGCTGTAATCGTTATGCAGTACATAACCCGCTATATGTGCAGGGGCCTCTTCTTCGCTAACGTAGCTCGCTTTTTTGCCAATAACTATGGCAAGCTCTACCTCCCAGTCGGTTTTTGTCCCGTCTTTAGGGATAACCAAATCGTCGTTAGGTCCCACAATAGCCGATGTTGCCTTAAAAAACAGGATGGGTTCGGCAGGTAGGACCGCCCCGGTTTCATGCGCGTGGTCTTTATAGTTAAGCCCCACACATATAAGCTTTGACGGGCGGGCCAGCGGTGCACCCAGGCGGGTGTCCTGAGACACTTCTTCGAGGCCGCCCTTTGCTATGTCCGACTTTAATTTTTCGATGGCATCACCCCCAAAAAAGGTTTCGTTGTAATCTTTTACAAGGTGCGAGACATCAAACCAGGTATCATTTATAATAACACCGGGCTTTTCCTGGCCTGCGGTTCCAAATCGTATTAACTTCATATTGAGTGGGATTTATTATTTATTTTTTGCCAAACAGTTAAAAAGCAATATACCTAAATTGTAAAATTGCTATACAGCTACTGTAAATGCAAATTAAACAAAAAAGCTGCCCGAAAGCAGCTTATATTACGTATTATTTTGTTTCTAGACCGGGTAAAGGTATGGGTGCTTTGTTAGCATCCATCATTTCCATCAGCTTTAGCCCTAATAGGCCGCTTATAGGCCCATCGGCACCGGCACCGCCGCCGGATATCAGTACATCAGGTATTACCTTAATTTTACCTTTGCCTATCTCTTCGGTAATTTTGTAACGGGTAAAGTTATCGCCGCCCATAGCCGAAACCTGTAGCTGATAGGCTTCTGCGGTACTTTTACCTATCGCCATGATTTTCTCGGCTTCGGCCAAACCGGTTTTGCTTATGCATTCTGCCTCAGCGCTCGCATTAAGCCTTGTGGCTTCGGCCTGCGCGCCTGCACGCGCTTTTGTTGCCTCTGCCTCGGCACCGGCCCGCATCTTGGTGGCTTCGGCTTCTGCATTTACATTCAGCTTTAAGCTGGTGGCATCACCCTCTGCTTTTTTAACGGTGGCATCGGCGGTGCGCTGTGCTATCTCGACGCTTTGCGAGGCGCGTACTATTTCTTTCTGCATATCGGCTATCGCGGTTTCTTTTTCCACACCCTGGCGCTGTTCCTGTGCCATCCTTTGGGTCTGGTAGGTTTTTTGCTCCTCTTCGGCAATCTTACGGTCGGTCAGCGTTTTCATAAGCGATTCCGGCGGCACAATATCCCCTATAAGCGTGTCTACCGCGTTTACGTTATATTCGTCCAATACCTCACGGATGTGGTTCTTGGCCGACTCCTGGCGCTCCTTACGGGTACTCAGGAACGATATCACATCGCTATCCTGCGCCGAGTTACGAAAGTAGTTGCCTATGGTAGGCTCCAGCACCTGGCTTACCAGGTTGTTCATGCTGCCAAATCGGCGTATTACCTTAGGGGCCTCATTTGCCGGCACGTGTATTATCTGTGCCACATCAAGGTTAAAAGGGAAACCGTCTTTAGAACGTACCGTAATGGTGTTAAGGTTTTTATCAAGGTTGTGCGATTCGCTGCGCGCATTGGCCCAGTTTAGCACCAGGTTAGTGGTGGGTACGGGCTCAAGCTTGGTAGTATATTTATTAATGGCATACTTGCCGGGGCCCAGCGGCTCCATCCACACGCCGCGGCTGCCTTTTGCCACAATGTTACCGTGCTTAAAGTTTTCGCCGGTTACGTCTTCACCGTCTTCTCCTATATACGATATTACCACGCCTACCGAACCTATGGGCACTTCGGTCATGGGTATCTGCTCTACCTGCACGCCCCAAATGTTAAGGTAGTAGGTACCTGCTAATATTACCTGTGGCTGCAGCCCGCGGTTACCGCCGGTGTTAAGGAACTCATCAAAATTTTGGAAGTTATTATGCCCCTCGGCAAACTTACCGGCTATCTGGCCTATGGGTATGGGCTCGCCATCCAGCGCAGTTACAATGCCTACCATATTCTCAAAAATCTTTGTCTGCTCGGTTATTACCACTTCAAATAAAAAGGTGTTAATCCTGTAGGAACCGGTAGTAATAAAAGAGGTTTGCCTACCCTTTTGCCCGCCGTTTTCCAGGAAGGCCGACGCATCCTGAAAGTTATCGCACGGCACGCGCCGGGCTAAGATGCGTCCTGTGGGAATTTCCTTTCCGTCTTTACTCAATACCAGGCCAATGCGCCCTTCGGGGATAATGGTAAAAGGGGTCATGTCAATACTGTACTGCCATATCCATTTCATCCAGTACAAGCCCGGGGCCAGCGTTTGCGCCTGAAAACCCGCTTCGCCCTTGGTGGCGATGATCCTGCTGTCGGGGAGCGACCTGTCTGCCCCGAAAAGCACAAACTTTTTGGTAACCAGCCCTATCCTGTCTTCGGGCACTATTACCATTCCGAAAAAAACGCGGAGTACAAATTTATACCCCAAAACACATGCTACTACCAGTATAATCCACCAGTAATTTGTAACGATTGTTGTCATAATTATTAAAAATTAGACTACAAAATTACCGAGCTGTTTTGAGATGGATTAGCACTTTAACACTTAACATTTTTGTTAATAAAATGTGAAATTTGCCCTTTCGCCAAGGCCTTAAATTGGCTGTCTGCGACACGATTTTTTGTAAAACAAACTATGGTTTGCATTTTGGGCTTTAACATTTTTCAGGGCAAAATTAAAGGTAAATGACCCATTTAGCCGAAAGCCACAAATTGCGGCGATTGCAAAAAGTTTTACGTGATTTACTATATCGTTTTCTGAATTATTGCTATAGAAAGATTACTCAATTTTGGTTTTGGAGTAAATTTTTCATTCATTTTACATAATTGAATGAAAATAGTCGTATAAAAGCGTATTTTTGCTTTAACAATGTGTAAGATGTGTGAAAGATGAAAATGGAATATGCCATAGTAGATATAGAAACCACAGGTGGTAATGCCGGTGGCAGCCGCATTACCGAAATTGCCATAATTATACATGACGGCACCAACATCATCGACCGTTTTGAAACGCTTGTAAACCCGCAAAAAGAAATTCCCCTGCCCATTTTTGCCCTTACGGGGATTAATAACGAAATGGTAAGGCATGCGCCAATATTTGACGACATAGCCGAAAAAGTATTTGGCCTGCTTGCCGGCCGTGTATTTGTGGCGCATAACGTTAATTTTGATTATTCGTTCGTGCGCCACCAGCTGGAACAATCGGGCTTTAAATGGACGGCCAGTAAGCTGTGTACCGTTCGCGCTGCCAGGAAGATAAAACCGGGATTACCATCTTATAGCTTAGGGAAGCTGTGCCGCTCGCTGGAAATTCCGTTAGAAAACCAGCACCGCGCCGGTGGTGATGCCGATGCTACGGTTATATTATTCAGCCGCCTGCTGGAGTGGGATACCACCGGCGAGATTGACAAAATGGTGAAGAAAACCGCGCAGGACCAGCGCCTGCCGCCTAACCTTCCGCCAGCCGATTTTGAGCAGCTGCCCAATACCCCGGGTGTATATTATTTTATAACCAGGCGCATAAAGTGGTGTATGTGGGCAAGGCCGTTAACCTTAAAAAACGGGTGGCCTCGCACTTTAGCGGGCATACCATAACGCTGCAGCGGCAGCATTTTTTGCGGGATATCTATTCAATATCTTTTGAGGTTTGCGCTACCGAGCTGATGGCGCTTTTGCTGGAATGTACCGAGATAAAAAAATTGTGGCCTGTACACAACAAAGCACTAAAACGTTTTGACGCTAAATTTGGCCTATATGAATATGAAGCCCGCAGCGGTTACCGTTACTTGGCGGTAGGCAAACTGGGCAAGCACCAGGCCAGTATAGAAGTTTTTAACAGCCTGCACGACGGCATAACGCTGTTGCGCACGCTCGCTGCGCAGTTTGATATTGACCATCGTTTTTGTAAATACTGCATCCCCGGGGAAGAGGAAGCGCCAGTACAGAAGGACGTTACTAATTTACCCGATTTGTCGGCACACAATATGCGGGTACAAAGCGCCATTGATTTTGTAGCCCACAGCAGGCCGAGCTTTGCCATAATAGATAAGGGCCGGTATGCCGATGAGCGCAGCTGTATCTGGGTAGAGAACGGCCATTTTTATGGTATGGGCTACATACCTACCCATGTAGGCCTTATTGAAACATCTGAATTAAAGGAGCATGTTATCCGGTATAAAAGTAACCACTATATTATGCAGCTGCTGCACAGCTATGCCGGAAAATATCCGGGGAAAGTAATTTTCAGGGAAGAGCTTGTTAGGGCAGGTTAGGAGGGATTTGGATATTCTGTAAACGAAAAAGCCTGCTCACAAATAGCAAGCAGACCCTTCAATTAAAATTCTATCGTTTATTCCTTCACAATCTTGCTACGGTGCACTACCTGTCCGCTTTCGTTAGTAAGCAATATAAAGTAAACACCTGCTGCCTGGCCGGAAAGGTCAACCGAATTTACATTTTTCGTATGGGTAATCAATTGCCCTGCTATAGTATACAGCTGTACATCCATAGGTGCAGAAAAATATACTATGCCTTTAGTAGGGTTGGGGTACACGGTAAATAACTGGTTTATTGGCTGTTCCCCTGTACTTAATGCATAACAATCTTCGGTAAAGTTTATCCCTTCATCAAATAAAAAACCTGGTGCTACCCAGTTTTCGGTACTAAATGCCGCGTCATCCACCTGCACGCAGATAAGATCAGGGTTGTTATTTGCTGAAATTTCTATGGCAATAGTATTATACCCATTGGCAAGGTTCAGCCCTATTAACTGGTTGTCAGCGCAATTTAGCAGTATACAGTGCGTGTTGCTTACGTCTAACATTGGTAGCTGATTATGGAAACATAAAATTTGAAACAAATTAGTATTATGCGAGATTGCCAACTGTGTGAGGCTGTTATTACTACAGTCAAGCAATACTAATGCCGGGTTACTATTTAAATTTAATACTGTTAGCTGGTTGCTATTACAGTCTAGCCCAGATAAAGAGGGGTTATGGCTTAAGTCTACCGCCGTTAACTGGTTGTGGCTGCAATTAAGCTGTAACAGCGCAGTACTATCGGTCAGGTCAAGCGCGGGCAGCTGGTTGTGCGAGCACCCAAAATATTTAAGTGCCGCATTATTGCTTACGTCTATAGTTGTTAAATTATTGTAATCGCAGAAAAACGTTGTTAGGGCAGTATTAAAGCTTACGTTCTGGGTACTTATGTTATTGTGTGCGCAGTTAAAACTTATCAGGGCAACATTGGCATTTACATTCTGCGAACTTATATTATTATAGCTGCAATTTAATGCGGCCAAATTAATGTTGTTATTAACATCTAAATAGGTCATGTTGTTGTGGCTGCAATCCAGTTGGGTTAAAGCCGGGTTGTTGCTGGTTATCAGGTAGGGCAGGTTGTTTTCAAAACAGATTATCACGCTAAGGTTAGGGTTGTCTAATACGTTTAATGAAACCAGTTCATTATTACCGCAGTTTAAATTAGTTAAAAGCGGGAGGTTGCTAACCGTTAACGCTGTAATGCTGTTAACGCTGCAATTTAAGGTAGTCAGTGCGCTACATCCGGCTAAACTTAATGCGCTGAGGTGGTTGTTGCTGCACACCAGGCTCGTTAATGCGCTGCAATTGGTTACATCCAGTGCATACAGATTTTTAGCATCAAGGTCGAGCGTTGTAAGCGCGGTACACCCGCCCAGGTCAAGGTAGTTATTAGAATA
>Ga0247803_1001581_pt1 | contig 11888 bp, 9 predicted proteins | sample UWRJL014104B1_FD_180928 | JGI IMG/M metagenome (GOLD analysis project Ga0247803, IMG submission 180928) | Plant litter microbial communities from Arlington Agricultural Research Station in Wisconsin, United States - UWRJ-L014-104B-1 | ecosystem: Environmental > Terrestrial > Plant litter >...
ACCCGGGTCTTCAGCCCCGCCGCGGCGGTGGACGCCGAGGTTCGGGCGCCGGTCGTCATCGAGGCGGCGGGCAACGCGCGCGCCTTCGAGACCGCGCTCGAACTCACCGCCCCGGGCGGAACGACGGTGACCGTGGGGCTGCCGGCACCCGACGCGCGCTCCAGCGTCTCCCCGCTGCAGCTCGTCGCCGAGGCGCGCACGATCGTCGGCAGCTACCTGGGATCGTCGGTGCCCGGACGCGACATCCCCCGCTACGCCGAGCTGTGGCGGCAGGGCCGGCTGCCCGTCGAGAAGCTCGTCTCGTCGCGCATCCGTCTCGACGAGGTCAACGGCGCGATGGACGCGCTCGCCGACGGCCTCGCCGTGCGCCAGATAATCACGTTCGACGAGGGAGCACGATGACCGAGCCACGAACCGCCATCGTCACCGGGGCAGCCCGCGGGATCGGCGCCGCGATCGCCCTGCGGCTGGCCGAGGCAGGGCACCGCATCGCTGTCGTCGACCTGCGGGTCGCCGACACCGAGCGCACCGTCGACGCGATCATCGCGGCGGGGGGCGAGGCCATCGGCCTCGGCGCCGACGTGGCGAACTCCGACGACGTCGCGTCGGCGATGGTGCGCGTGGTCGACGACCTCGGCGCGCCCACCATCCTCGTCAACAACGCCGGCATCCTGCGCGACAGCCTGATCTTCAAGATGAGCGACGACGACTGGGACTCGGTGATCGGCGTGCACCTGCGCGGCGCGTTCCTCATGAGCCGGGCGGTGCAGGCGCACCAGGTCTCGGCGGGGTGGGGGCGCATCGTGAACCTGTCGAGCACGTCGGCGCTGGGCAACCGCGGGCAGGCCAACTACGCCGCTGCCAAGGCCGGCATCCAGGGGTTCACCAAGACCCTCGCGATCGAGCTCGGCCGGTTCAACGTGACGGTGAACTCGATCGCCCCCGGCTTCATCGCCACCGACATGCTGCGTGAGACGGCGGAGCGCATCGGCATGAGCTTCGAGGACTACCTCGCCGGCGCCGCGAGCGAGATCCCCGTCGGCCGCACGGGAACGCCCGACGACATCGCCGCTGCCGCCGCGTTCTTCGTCAGCGAGGAGGCGTCGTTCGTGTCGGGCCAGGTGCTCTACGTGGCCGGCGGTCCGAAAGCCTGAGAACTATCTCGATATCGAGATAGTTTGGAGAACGAGTAGGCTGGTACGCGCTGCACCAGCTCATCTGTACCAGCTCATCAACGAGGAGAATCGCTTGTCCAAGATCAAGGTAGAAGGCACCGTCGTCGAACTCGACGGCGACGAGATGACCCGCATCATCTGGCAGAAGATCAAGGACACCCTGATCCACCCGTACCTCGACATCAACCTCGAGTACTACGACCTCGGCATCGAGCACCGCGACGCGACCGACGACCAGGTCACGATCGACGCTGCCCACGCCATCCAGAAGCACGGCGTCGGCGTCAAGTGCGCGACGATCACGCCCGACGAGGCGCGCGTCGAGGAGTTCGGCCTGAAGAAGATGTGGAAGAGCCCGAACGGCACGATCCGCAACATCCTCGGCGGCGTCATCTTCCGCGAGCCGATCATCATCTCCAACATCCCGCGTCTCGTGCCCGGCTGGAACAAGCCGATCATCATCGGCCGTCACGCCTTCGGCGACCAGTACCGCGCCACCGACTTCCGCTTCGCCGGCAAGGGCAAGCTCACGGTCGAGTTCGCTCCCGAAGACGGCAGCGAGCCGCTCAAGTTCGAGGTCTACGACGCCCCGGGCGACGGCATCGCGCAGGTGCAGTACAACCTCGACGAGTCGATCATCGACTTCGCCCGCGCCTCGCTCAACTACGGCCTCTCGCGCAACTACCCCGTCTACCTGTCGACAAAGAACACGATCCTCAAGGCCTACGACGGTCGCTTCAAGGACATCTTCGAGGAGATCTTCCAGACCGAGTTCAAGGAGAAGTTCGACGCGGCCGGCCTCACCTACGAGCACCGCCTCATCGACGACATGGTCGCATCGGCCATGAAGTGGGAGGGCGGCTACGTCTGGGCCTGCAAGAACTACGACGGCGACGTGCAGAGCGACACCGTCGCCCAGGGCTTCGGCTCGCTGGGCCTGATGACGAGCGTGCTCTCGGTTCCCGACGGGTCCGTCGTCGAGGCGGAGGCCGCCCACGGCACCGTCACGCGCCACTACCGCCAGCACCAGGCGGGCAAGCCCACGTCGACGAACCCGATCGCGTCGATCTACGCGTGGACCCGCGGCCTGTCGCACCGCGCCAAGCTCGACGACAACCCGGCGCTCGCCGAGTTCGCGGCCACGCTCGAAGACGTCGTCATCAAGAGCGTCGAGGCCGGCCACATGACCAAGGACCTCGCGGCCCTCGTCGGACCGGACCAGAAGTGGGAGACCACCGAGGAGTTCCTCGACACGCTCGACAAGAACCTGGCACTGCGCCTGTCGTAAGCAGGGCCTGGCGTAGCGCCGCACGCTGAGTGAGCAGGCCGTCCACGGCCGTTTCGAAATCCCGGTTTCGATGCAGGCCGTGGGCGGCCTTTCTCAACCGGCCCGCGGGCGTACGCTCGAACCATGATCATTACCGTCACGGGCGCCGCCGGCCAGATCGGCTACGCCCTGCTCTTCCGCATCGCCTCCGGCGCCATGCTCGGCCCCGACGTGCCCGTCAGCCTCCGGCTGCTCGAACTGCCGCAGGCCCTCGAGGCCGCGGAGGGCGTCGCGATGGAACTCGACGACTGCGCCTTCCCCCTCCTGCGCGACATCGAGATAACGGATGACGCGGCCGCAGCCTTCGACGGGGCGAACGTGGCGCTGCTCGTCGGCTCCCGACCCCGCGCCGCCGGAATGGAGCGCGCCGACCTGCTGAGTGCCAACGGCGCGATCTTCGCGCCGCAGGGCAGGGCGATCAACGACAACGCCGCCGACGACGTGCGGGTTCTCGTGGTGGGCAACCCGGCCAACACCAACGCGCTGATCGCGAGCGCCCACGCGCCCGACGTTCCCGCCGAACGCTTCACCGCGATGACCCGCCTCGACCACAACCGGGCACTCGCCCAGCTCTCCGGCGCGACCGGGGCGCCGGTCTCGGCGATCTCGCGTCTGACGATCTGGGGCAATCACTCGTCGACGCAGTACCCCGACCTGTCGCACGCCCGCATCGAGGGCGAGCCCTTCGAGATCGACCGCGGCTGGGTCGAGCAGGACTTCATCCCCACCGTCGCCACCCGCGGTGCCGCGATCATCGCCGCGAGGGGATCGTCGTCCGCGGCATCCGCAGCAAGCGCCGCCGTCGACCACGTGCACGACTGGGTGCTCGGCACCCCGGTCGACGACTGGACCAGCGCCGGCGTCGTCTCGACCGGCGAGTACGGCGTGCCGGCCGGTCTGGTCAGCTCCTTCCCGGTCACCTCGACCGGCGGGCGGTGGACCATCGTCGAGGGTCTCGACATCGACGATTTCTCGCGCGCCCGCATCGACGCGTCGACGGCCGAGCTCGCCGAGGAGCGCGCGGCGGTCGAGGCGCTCGGCCTGCTCTAGGCTCGCGCAGGGCCCTGCTCCCGCCCGAGCCCGGCCCTGCTCCCGCCCGAGCCCGGGCGCCCGCTGCGCAAGTTCACGGGCGCGAGCGAATGTTCGGGCGCGCCCGTGAAAATCGGCCGCGCCACCCGCCACGAAGCGCCGCCCGACCGCGCACGGTTACGCGCCGGGACACCGCCCGCATAGGGTTAAACGCCGGTCGGGATTCGACGGGCTCACTCACCGGCGGTACATCGAAAGGCCCACATGACGATTCGCGCGGCGGCAGACGGTTCAGCGCTCGGCAACCCCGGACCCGCGGGCTGGGCGTGGTACGTCGACGACTCCAGCTGGGCGGCGGGCGGCTGGAAGCACGCCACCAACAACCAGGGCGAGCTGATGGCGGTGCTGCAGTTCTTCCGCGCGACCGAGCACCTCGACGACGATCTGCTCATCCTCTGCGACAGCCAGTACGTCATCAACTGCATCACCAAGTGGATGCCGGGCTGGAAGAGGAAGGGCTGGCGCAAGGCCGACGGCAAGCCGGTCATGAACGTCGAGCTGCTCAAGGAGATCGACGCCGCGCTCGTCGGACGCACCTACCGCTTCGAATGGGTGAAGGGACACGCCAACCACCCGCTGAACGAGGCGGCCGACGCCCGCGCGCGCGCGGCATCCGAGGCGTTTATGCGCGGCCGTCCGGTTCCCGAGGGTCCCGGCTTCACCCGTGAGGGCGACGCGGATGCCGCGGCTCCGGTCATCGCCTGGACCCCGGTCGACGACGCCCCGGCCGAGGCCGCGCCCTCGCTGTTCTCGTTCGACGACGAGCCGCTCGAGCCCGCCGGGTCGAGCGCTCCCGGCATCGCCGTCACCGCGACACTCACCCCCGCACAGCACGAACGCCTGCTCGCCCTCGCCGCCCGTACGGGCGTCTCGGCCGAGCAGGCGCTCGCCGGACTCGTCTGAGTCCTCAGGTTCTGAACCGGACTACGGGCAGGTCGTCCCGAGCTTGAGCATGGCCTCCTGAACGGCGGTCGCCGAGTCCTGCACGGCGGTGGCGTCGACACTCGCCGGGTCGGCCGCGTAGGCGGCGATCTGCATGTCGAACGCGTTGAGCGCATCGGTGGCGCTGTCGGCGACCGCGCGCACGTCGGTGTTCTTCACGTCGGCGGCGGTGTCCTCGAATGCCGCGGCGAGCGTGCCGACGGCGGCCGAGGCCGCTGCGGGGTCGCTCTGCAGCTCGCTCAGGCTGCCCTGCAGGTCTTCCATGGTGCCGGAGACGCCGTCCTTGAGCACCGTGCAGGCCTCCTCGGTGGTCTGGCTCGACGACTCGGCCTTCGGTTCGGGCGAGGAGCCTGATGAGGCGGTGTCGGATCCACCCGCGGAGCATCCGCTGAGCAGAAGTCCCACGAGGGCGAACCCGGCGAGTGCGGTGGCGATGGTGGGACGTGAGGTGGCCAAGATTCTCCTAAGTTCGATGGGCACTAAGTTGAGTGCCTCTCCAACCTACCCCCGAACGGGGGCGCCGTCAGCGCCTTCGGCCCGGCTAGTACCCGCTGAAGTAGTCGGCCTTGACGCGCTTGACACCGAGCCCTGCCAGCGCAACGCGCATGTCGGCGACGAGCCCCGGCGGGCCCGAAACGTATGCCCGCCGGGAGGCGAGATCGGGGACCGCGTCGCGCAGCACGTCGCCCGTGATGCGTCCGCTGCCGGCCCAGGTCCAGCCGGCTGGCATCGGCCGGGGCGGTTCCGGGCTGACGAGCACGACGCGCACACCCGACGACTCGAGCAGGTCGGAGTAGCCGAGCTCGGCGGTGTCGCGAACGGCGTAGACCACGACGACGTCGCGGCGCACTCCCGCGGCATGGTCGTGCGCCAACTGGCTCGCGAACGGCGTGATGCCGATACCGCCAGCGACGAGCACGAGGGGCACCGTCGCGTCGGCCGGCAGGGTGAAGTCGCCGCCGACGCTGGTGGCGCGCACCGTGGCGCCCGGCTCGAGCGCCAGGAACGCGCGCTTGAAGCTCGACGGCTTCTCGGGAACCGACAGAGAGACCGTCAGCGGGCCATCCGTCGTCGGCGGCGAGGAGATGCTGAAGATCCGGCGGCTGCCGCGGAAGTCTGCCCGGTGCGGCACCGTCAACTCCAGGTACTGCCCGGGCCGGAAGCGCACCGGTCTCACGGGGTCGAACGACAGCTCCCACGATGTGGGCGTGAGCGCGCGTTTTCCGCGATAGGCGAGGCGGATGCCACGGCGCTGGCCGAACGCGAAGGCGACGAGGTTGCCGACCACCAGGGCCAGCTCGGGGCTCGAGAACACCGGACCGACGGTGAACGGCACAGCGAACAGCACCGCGACCACCGCCGCGACGACCAGCTGCTGCCAGAGACGCGGCGGAAGGGTCAGCGGTTCGCTCAGCATGAATCCGGCGAGGAAGACGAGCGGGAACGACGTGAACGTGGTGGCCAGCGCGCCGCCGAAGTCGGTGCCGGTCGACATCAGTCGCACCATCACGATCGCCGCGGCGATCGCGACGAACGTGAGCCCGACCGGCAGGCGTCGTGAGCGGTAGAGCACGAGGAAGGCGCCGACGGCGGTCAGCGGCAGCAGGTAGGGCGTCGCCGCCCACCACACGGAGAAGTTGAGGCCGAGCAGCGACACGACGAGGGCGCCGATCGCGGCGGGGTTGAAGATATGCCTGCCCCGGAACGCGAAGAGGTACTTCGAGGCGTTCGCGATCGTCGCCGCGAGGGCCACGCTGCCGAGATCGGCCGCGCTGGAGCTCGGGTAGAAGAGGAAGAACAGCAGGAACCCGGTGATGAGCGACGACTCCGGGTGCGGGCGGGTGCGGAACACGAGCGCGAACAGCCAGCTCGAGGCGAAGCTCGTGACCACGGCGACCGCGAGCATCGCCAGCAGGTCGACGACCGGGAACGCGAGCTGCCCGAGCGCCGAGAGCACGACCGCGACCGCCGCGACCGCCACCAGCGCGAGCAGCACGAGTCGGTACATGGTCACGTGGCCCGTGACTCTATCCAGCCAGCGTCTCATACGAACAACTCTCCATTCAGGTGGGCCGAGCGCTCCACGCGCCCGTCCGAAAACATGCGTACGAAGTCGAACTCGAAGAACTCGGCGAGCCTCGCCGGCTCCGCCAGGAACAGCGCGGTGGCGAGTCCGTCGGCCACGAGGGCGGTCGGGGCGATGGCCCATGCGGCGACGACCCGCCCGGTGGGGAGTCCGGTCGTCGGGTCGATGATGTGGTGCAGGCCGTCTCCCCACGCGCGGCGGTTCGACGCCGACGCGCAGAGGGAGGCGCCCGCGAGGTCGACCACCCCGATCGCGCGGGTCGCGTCGAGCGGGTGCTCGAGACCCACGCGGATGGCCGTGCCGCCGCGGTGCAGGATGTCGCCGCTCGCGTCGATCACGAACGCGTCGATGCCCGCCGCGTCGAGCAGCCGGCCGACGATGTCGACGAGGTAACCCTTCCCGGCCGCTCCGACATCGAGCACGAGGGGGCGCACGGTCTGCAGCTCGTGGCCGTCCCAGGCGAGCGAGTCCTCCCAGCGGGGCACCGGCGCGGTCACCGCCGACCGCTGCAGGCTGTAGCCACGGTCGTACCCGAGGCTCTCGAGAGTGCGCCCGACGAGGGGTGTCACCGCGCCATCCGTCGCCTCGTACAGCCGTCGATACAGCTCGAAGAGCTCGGCGGCGTCGTCGGGAAAGGCGAAGGTGCCTGCGGTGCTCGCGATGCGCGTGACGAGCGAGTCGTCGCGGAAGCGCGAGTAGGTGCGGTCGAAAGCCTCGACGCGGGCGGCGATGGCCTCGCGCACATCGGACGGCAGTGGCTCGACGGTGTCGATCTGCCACGCCGTCCCGATGGCGTCGAAGCGGTGGCTAGCTGGCAGCGTCGGCCTTGATCGCGTCGATCGCGTCGTTGAAGCCGGCGCTCGTGAGCGACGAGCCTGCGACCTTGTCGACCGAGATCTCGTCGATGTTCTTGCCGACGACGACGTCGCCGATTCCGTCGGCGAACTCGCCCTGATAGCGCTTCGAGTTCGGGTTGTCGCCGTCGCCCACGACCTCGACGGCGGTGATGACTCCGTCGGCGAGGGTCACCGTGACCGTGACCTCCTCGGTGCCGTTCGGCGACTGGTAGTCGGCGCTCTCGGTGTACTCGCCGTCGGTGTAGCTGCCGGACGCGGCCTCGTCGGTGCCGGTCTCGGTGCCGCTGTCGGTGCTCGGGCTGCTCGGCGTCGTTCCGCCATCGGCCGCGTCTGTCGCGCAACCGGCGAGAGCCCCGACGAGTGTCAGCCCGGTGAGGATGGCGAGCGGGTACTTTGCGTGTTGCGTCTTCATGGTGTCGCTTTCTGGATCGGTGACAGGCGAATCAGTTGTCGCTTGAAGTATCCAATGCGAGTTCGGCAATGCGCTATGCGAGAGCCGAACAGCCAGCGCATTTACAGGTGATGGAAACACAAAGTTCTCGCTCCACCCCTGTTCGGGGGGCGGTTCCCGGGTTAGGGTGAGCGAGTGCGCAGGCCCGACTGCCTCATATGTGTCCACTCTTGAAAAAAGAAGGAACTCACCTGTGAGCAAACCGTCCGGCGGCCCATCGGCCTATTCTCCCGTCCGCAGAATTCTCGCCACGATCGCCACCGCCGGGCTGCTCGCCACGGCCGTGGCCGTCGGCTCGGCGTCGGCAGCCAGCGCGGCTCCCGTCGCCCCGGGAGGGTCGGGACAGACCAGTTTCGATCCGGGGCGCTACATCGTCACCCTCGCCGACAGCGCGGTGGCCACCTACGACGGCGGAATCACCGGCTACCCGGCGACGACCCCCGACACGGGCGACCAGCTCAACGCACGGAAGGCCCCGGCGCAGAGCTACAGCGACTACCTCGCGTCGAAGCAGCAGGATGTCGCGGCCTCGGTCGGCGCCGACATCGACGTGTCGTACACGATGGCGCTCAACGGCTTCAGTGCGAACCTCAGCGGCGAGCAGGCGGCGAAGCTCGCCTCGAGCCGCGACGTGGTCGCGATCACCCCGGACGAGCTCAAGCACATCACCGCGACGCCCTCGACCGACTTCCTCGGTCTCTCGGGCGAGACGGGCGTGTGGTCGTCGGTCGGCGGGCCGGAGGAGGCCGGAGCCGGCGTCGTCGTCGGCATCCTCGACACCGGCATCGCGCCGGAGAACCCCGCGTTCGCCGGAGAACCGCTCGGCACGACGGCCGGCGCGGAGCCCTACCTCTCCGATGCCGACACCGTCTCCTATGTGAAGGGCGACGGCAACACGTTCACCGGCACCTGCCAGACCGGTGTGCAGTTCGGCGTCGACGACTGCAGCACCAAGATCGTCGGGGCGCGCTACTTCGTGAAGGGCTTCGGCGAGGCGAACCTCGGCGACGCGTCGACCGGCACGGGCGAGTTCGTCTCCCCGCGCGACGGCGACGGCCACGGCTCGCACACCGGCAGCACCGCGGTGGGCAACTTCGGCACGGAGGCCGACGTTCTCGGACGCGACTTCGGTGTCGTCTCCGGCGTCGCACCCGCCGCGAAGATCGCAGCGTACAAGGTGTGCTGGTCGGGACCGGACGCCGGCGTCACCACCGACGACGGCTGCACCACGACCGACATGCTCGCCGCGATCAACCAGGCCGTGCTCGACGGCGTCGACGTGCTCAACTTCTCCATCGGCGGCGGCGCGGCCGAGACCACCTACTCGCCCACCGACGACGCCTTCCTCGGCGCGGCGGCTGCCGGCATCTTCGTCGCGGCCAGCGCCGGAAACTCGGGCCCCGGTTCATCCACCCTCGACAATGCGTCGCCCTGGATCACCACGGTGGCCGCGAGCACAATCCCCAGCTACTACGGAACCGTGACCCTCGGCGACGGACAGGCCTTCGTCGGCTCGACCATCACCGTGACCGAACCCGTCACCGGAGGACTCGTGAACTCCACGGCTGTCGCCGCCGCGGGAGCCGCGGGGGCGCAGGCCAACCTGTGCGCTCCGGGGAGCCTCGACCCCGCGCTGATGCCCGCCACGCCGACGCTCGTCGTCTGCGACCGCGGCGTCGTCGACCGCACCGCGAAGTCGGCCGAGGTCGCCCGTGTCGGCGGCATCGGCATGGTACTGACGAACGCCACACCGAGTTCGATCGACCCCGACGCGCACTCGATCCCCACGGTGCACGTCGACGCCCGATTCCGCGCCCCGATCGTCGCCTACGCGGCGACCCCCGGCGCCACGGTGACGCTCACCGACGGCAACTCCACCAGCTACGAGCCGCCGACACCGGCGCTCGCCGGCTTCTCGTCGCGCGGCCCGGTGCTCGCCGACGGCAGCGACATCCTCAAGCCCGACATCACGGCGCCCGGCGTCGCGATCCTCGCCGCTGGACCGAACCGGGAGGGCGAGACCCCCACGTTCGAGTTCCTCAGCGGAACGTCGATGTCGAGTCCGCACATCGCGGGAGCGGCGGCGCTGTACCTCGGTGAGCGCCCGAACGCGACCCCGGCCGAGATCAAGTCGGCCATGATGACGACGGCGTACAACACCGTCGACGGCGAGGGTGCGACCATCACCGACCCGTTCGCGCAGGGCGCCGGTCACGTCGACCCGACGAAGTACTTCGAGCCGGGTCTGCTGTACCTCAACGGTCCGGCCGACTGGGCCGCCTACCTGCAGGCGATCGGCTACGACTTCGGCGTGGAACCCGTCGATCCGAGCAACCTCAACCTCGCCTCGATCGCGATCGGAACCCTCACGGCGCCCGAGACGATCACCAGGGAGGTCACCTCGACGCAGGCCGGCGAGTTCACGGCGTCGATCGAGGGACTCGCCGGGATCACCGCGACCGTCGAACCGGCCGTGCTCAGCTTCGGGGCCGCCGGCGAGAAGAAGAAGTTCACGGTGACGCTGTCGAGAACCGATGCACCGCTCGACGTGTTCACGTCGGGCTCGCTCGTCTGGACCTCGGGTGACACGACGGTGCGCAGCCCGATCGCCGTGCGGCCCGCGACGCTCGTCGCGCCGTCCGACATGGAGGGCACCGGAGTCACAGGGTCCGTCGACGTCACCGTCACCCCCGGCGGCAACGGCGACATCCCGCTCGCGACCACCGGCCTCAGCCTGGGAGCGCTGCTGCCCGACCCGACCGGTGCCGAGACCGAGCACTCCGGCTCCGGCGTGCGCGGCGACAAGGCGGTCTACGAGATCGCGGTGCCGGAGGGCGCGGAGTTCGCGCGCTTCGACCTCGACGCGGTCGACGACCTCGCCGATCTCGATCTCATTGTCTACCGGCTGAACGCGGCGGGGGAGCCCGTCGTCGGCTGGCAGTCGGCCACCGGCTCCGCCGACGAGCGCGTCGACATCGTGGCACCCGAGGCGGCGACCTACCGGGTCATCGTCGACGTGTTCGCCGCTAACCCGTCGACGGCGTGGGATGCCACGGTGACGAGTGTGCTGCCGGGAGGCAGCCCGCTCACCCTCACCCCGCCGGTTCTGCCGGGGGTGCAGGGAGTGCCGGCCACGTACGCCGCTTCGTGGGCCGACCTCGCACCGCTGTCCACCTACCTCGGTCTCGTCACCTATGGCGAGACGGGGGTGACGACCGCCGTCCAGGTGGCCACGGGCGAGGCGCCGGCGCCCGACGCCCCGGTCAACCTGAGCCCGCCGACGATCAGCGGAACCCCCGAGCCCGGCAAGAAGCTCACCGCCACACCGGGCGAGTGGGACACGGAGGGCCTCGCGTTCGCTTTCCAGTGGCAGGCCGACGGAGTCGACATCGCCGGCGCCACGAAGGCCAGGTACACCGTCAAGGCGGCCGACCAGGGCAAGGTGCTCACCGTCGTGGTGACCGCGACCGCGGAGGGCCTCCCGCCCGCCACGGCCTCGAGCGCCGGCGTCGCCGTGCCGTTCGCCTCGACGACGACCCTCTCGCTGAACCGCCGCATCGCCTTCAGCTGGCAGCAGGTCAAGGCCACCGTCACCGTGGAGAGCGTCTCGCCCGAGCCGCTCGTCGGCACGGTGTCGGTGAGCGTCAACGGCAAGTCCGTCGACGTGCCGCTCACCGCAGACAGCGACGGCCGGGTGAGCTACACCCTGCCCAAGCTCAAGGCGGGCGTCTACACGGTGAAGGCGAGCTACGGCGGCGGCGACTCCGTCACCGGTTCGCGCAGCTCCTCGGCCGTAGTCTGGGTCGTCTTCTAGGGGCGCGCGAGCGAACAGACCCCCGCCCCGGCGGTTGGAGCGCTTCCCAGTGCGCACCACCCGCCGGGGCGGGTCCCGTTAACGGCAACCCGGCCCGCGAGCCGCTTCCGGTCAGATGACGCCGCCGCGGCGGGGTCATCCGCCCGG
>Ga0247803_1001582_pt1 | contig 11887 bp, 8 predicted proteins | sample UWRJL014104B1_FD_180928 | JGI IMG/M metagenome (GOLD analysis project Ga0247803, IMG submission 180928) | Plant litter microbial communities from Arlington Agricultural Research Station in Wisconsin, United States - UWRJ-L014-104B-1 | ecosystem: Environmental > Terrestrial > Plant litter >...
CAGAGGTTCAAAAGAAAGCTATCATCAGTTACCTCCCACCGCCGTACGCACGTACCGACCAAAGCTGTAAGCGAACAACTCTGATTGGCGTCAAATTCCGCGAGGGCGGTGGAGACCGACCCACGACGCAGTACTACACCCGGAGGACTATCAGGATATGCTGTCCACCGGGCAACCAGGCAGCAACCCAGCAACCAACAACGCCTCATTCACACGCAAGCTGATTCCATTTGCGCGTGGCAGAGCGATTGAGCCGGCCGAAAGTTATCGACCAAGGGGTTGCCAAGCGGTGAATCACCTGGTCACGTGCCTGCGCGTCACAGCGGCGCATTGGTCATCCATGTCGGACATGTTCTCGTCAGTTGCTGACTTCAAGAAGAGGCAGCGGCCTGGGACTAATAGGAATAGTGCGACGTAGTAAGGCCGTATATCGCGTCTAGAAGCCATTGGGTATTCCACGGATTGACGGCGAAGTCTCCAGTATCCCAGGGGATCCAAATCGTAGTCACAGCTCCTATCGGACTGCGCATCCCACGGATTGACAATCAAGCTGCCGTCCAAACTCTGAGCAGCGCCGATGTCAATGTTGAAGTATCTGGTCTGTGGGTCAGCAGAGATTTCAAGTGATGCGCAGACTGGAAGCCCGGGCTGTTCATAACACATTGATTCTCGTTACGCTCTTTCTAAATCGTAAATTCATCATACACAGCCCACCCGCATCCCATATAATCATACACACCACTCAATAAAGCCCCTTTCTCGCTCCACCACTTCCCTTCCCCTCCCTCGCCACACAACAAACACTCTTCTCCTCGCACCACACCCTAACCATCCACATCTCCACCTCCTTCTCCGTCGCCATCGTCATACCATCTCCTTCCTCAATTACCATCTTTTCTTCGCCTTTGGTCTTCAAATCTTTATTCCACGCTTTGATCTGCTTCTGCGTTGCTTTCTTGTAAGTGCGAATAGTAGGATGGGTGTTAAGGAAGGTGGTAAAATCTTCTAGGACGATGGCATCGTACATGAGAATCTTCTCGTGCCAGGATGGTTTGCTGGGGTTGGTGGTTGGTGGGAGGGAACGGACGAGGCTTGTGATATGGGTGAACAGTGTGGACTTGACCTTAGCGAATTGCAGGTGGGTTTCTGGGACGCGGAAGATGGGGACGAGGGCATCTTTCGCAATGGGAGGTGGAGGTTTGCTAGTGAGCTGTAGAGCCGGCGAGTCGTCAAATTTCCGGAATCGTGGAGGAGTGGGTGATAATGCTGTGTCGTCTTCCGAGTCGAGAATCTCCTCGATCTCTCCGAAACGGTCCTGGCTCTTCTTTGGGGTTCTCGGGAACGCGTTCAAAGATGGTTTGTCCTTTACGGATGGCTTCTTCGGTATTGGCGCTGAAGCTGTGACTCGTTGTGGTATCGCTGATTGAAGTTTTGGTGGACGTCCACGCTTCTTCTTGGGAGATCCCCACGCGATTAACGTTGGAGCTGCTATTGGACGATGCAATTGAGGTGAATGGGGCGACAGCTGAGCAGAGGCAGCGAAGTCATCGTCCAATAAACCCGACCTTACACATTGATTCGAAGGTGGTGGCTCCTCTGGGAAATTGTCCAACTCGGTAAACAACGTATCGTCTACCTCATCCGTCCCTTGCAACTCGGTCACTTGCTCCGAGATAGTAGGAGGCGGCGTAGGTAGGTCGGATGATATCAGTATGGGTGCGGGTCCAGGCTTCGAAGGAGGCGCTGATATGTCGGAAGCGAAGGGCGCTTCATCCATGGAGCCATCTATCAGCAGGGGAAAATCTTGCGTACGGTCGGGCTCTGGCAGATAGACAGCCTGTCTCTCCAAGGTAGCGCCATCCTCATCTCTTGCGCTTGCAGCCCAGAGACTTCTCTTTCCTCGGACATTTTGCAGCCGTGGCCATACTGGGACATCAGCACCAAGTGTTTGCTGAAAGTCTGCATCAGCTTCGGACTCAAGCATAGCCTGCTGTGTTTGGCGGACTAAAGTGGGCGATTCGTCGAGCGCGAGTTGACTTGATGTGCCGAAGAGGACGCTCTGTGCATTAAGACGCAACAGCGCCGAGGCTGGACTGAGCAGCTTCTCCGCGATCAACGTGGGCTTTGCAGCTGCCTTGGTAGATGATTTCTTCAACTTGGGCTTTCCTTTCGCACCTTCTTTCTCCGATGCAGACCTAGAGGTAGATCTTCCTCGCCGTGCCGGCTTTTTCGAAGCCTTGATGTTAGTTGGATTGTTGGCGTCGTTCAATGGCACTCTAATGGTGGTAGCTGTTGTGGTGCGTACGGAAAAGAAGTCGCTGGTGACGGGAGCAACAACATCCGCATTCGCAGATCTGGGTGCATATTGCTCGGTAACGAGGTCGGTGATGGTGCGCGGTTTCTTTTTGGGTGCTTTCCCCTTCTCCGGGGATGATTGTCGGGATACGACTTGGTTGCTGGCGAGGTCGACGAGCTATATCCGTGTTAGTATGACCAGTCCGGAACTGCACTGAATGAGCACACCTACTTCAACTCTTCGCCTCTTTACAACGCCCGTTCCCTCCGATATCGAGGTTTTGGACGTTGTTACATCAGATCCGAGGTCCATGTGTGCATAAGCATATCCGGAAAGTAGACTGGTGAAGCTGCCCTTCTGTGAAATAGCAAACGCTGTATCGTTCTCTTTTCCAGCGGAGTCTGGGAGCACGTGCAGAGCTTCTGTGTCCCTGGTTGGCGTCCAATCTCGCCGCCTACTTACGGCTTCTTCCAACTCCAAAGGCTGGTTGTTGGCTTGTTGCTTTGCACGACTGCTTCTCTTGTCCGATGGGCTCAATGGGACTTCCCAGACCGAGTTCTCGTTTGGTACATATGCTGCGTCATTGGCCGCAGCCTCTTCCGTGGCCTCGCGGAAATGCGCAGACACGACATCAGCCGCCTTCTCTTTTGCTACTTTCGTGCTGGCTGCCTTCGAAGTCTTTGCAGAGGCTCTAGGCTTTGTGATCCTAGCCTTCTTGATTGTAGTCTGCTTCTCTCCGTCGGCTGCTGGCGCCTTTTTTGCGCGCGGTGTCCGAGGCTTCGTCGTCTTCGCTTTCGAAGAATTGTCCAATGTCTCAATTGGATCGAGAACTGGATCGGGATCCGATTCGAGCGCCGGAGCGAAATGGCAGGAAGTCGTCGGTACGGGTGCTCGTTTGCGAGTAATGGTAGGCTTTGGCATATTTCTTGCACGCGGCTTGTTTTTAGGCTTCGGCACCTCCGCATCGCCGCCAGCATCGACAGCGGCAGCAATAGCTTTCCCAAGCCCCTCGCCAGACCTCTTCCTACCCCTCTCACCATCATGATCGTCGTTTCTGCCGCCTGCGAGCCCCCAGTCGAACTCTGGCAACTCCTCATCAACGTCAGCGGCTACCAGACTCCTTGCGGTGGCAAACCCCCTCAGCGCCCCTTCCGGGATGGTAGCAGCCTTGGAGCCACTTTTCAACGCGCCGGCTGTCCTCCTCTGCTGGCTCGCGCGTGGGGAGAGCTGCAGAGGCGATAGCGCAGGCATGGCGACGCGTTGTTCATGCCTGTGTATACTGCAAGGCGACGACGGGCTTAGCGACTGCGGGGCCGCCGCGCTCGTGCTTGCCCGGGCATCATGGTCAGGGGGCGATGAGGAAAGTACCACGATGTCGAAGGTGGAAGGCGCCATTCTCCATGGCGGCAGCACATGCAGCCTCCGAAAAGCCAATGCGAATGTAGTTCGAGTACGTAGACCGAGCCTGTCTGAGAACGTAGTGGGGGAAGCGAGGCAGCGGCGGGCGGAGATTGAGCACAGACCAATCATGCTTGTAGTAGTACTCGCTCGAGTCGAGTCCATATATTCTAGCAAACAAAGCTAACCCCTCATACAATAACACTCCACCTCGCCAGCTCGTAATTGCATAAAGGCTCGGTAGCGTCTTCGTCTTGGTCTTGGTATCGCCCTCCGCAAGTTTCAGCAGCATCCGAGCTCACTTTGTGGAGGAATGCCGCCGCTGGCAACTCACTTGCGGGCAACCTCGACGGCAAGTAGGAGGCTCCCCCACTCCTTTCCTCACAGCGAAGGCGACGATGAGTATGCTACTATGCTCCTCGACGCCCCCACAACTTCTTGCAGCTCTTGGTTGTGCTGTGGGATAGGCGCAGGGGTGCATTCGCTTCCACCCGCTTCGCCGGCCTCCTGCAGCTCGTCTCCAACCGCAACGACAACAAATCTCGGCGAGCTCGACGGCAGCGACGATCGGTATGCTGGTATGCTTCTTGACGCCCCAAGAACTTGCTGCTGCTTCGATTTGCGTCGTTGGGAGGCCCAGGCGTCTTTTCCAACCCGCCCGATCGCCGGCTTTCCTGCAGCTCAACGTGAGCAACAATGACAACGCACCTCCAGCGCCTTCGAAGACACAAGCGACGGCTTTGCCAGAGCTTTTACGTACTTCTCATACCCCATAGCAGCAGTCCTTGGCAGCCTTCGAGTAGTTAGGTGGGCGGTCTCGCGGATTAGCACCCACGACGTTCACCTGCCCAACGCCGATCTCCTGACACCCACCTTCGCCAATCTGTAGACTCTTTACTGACGACGCTAAGCAAGTGCAGGATCTTCTCGCTGGCTTCATGCGCCTTACAGCATCATCTCAACATCGGTCTGCTTTTCGAGCATTGGCGGCGGCGAGCTGCAATCCACATCAGAAGGATATACAGTCTGCACGAGACCTCGGCCCAAATTGACTCGCTCCGGCTGCTTCGCATGTCTTAGCGTTCGGATCCGGGTCATGGAGACGGCAACGACCATCGTCGTCTGTCTTTTGTTTCTGCGCTCGGCGAGCGGCTTCTGCGGTGCGGCGGCAGCCTCATGTCGTAGCGCCTACGAGGCTTCACCTCACGGGATCCAGTTGTAGGCGATGCCCATTCTGACGTTATCTCGCGTCTCCGCAAGTGTCGGTGAGATGGACGCCATATCAGCGTAGGCGAAGGACTGCATCGAACACCCGCAACCTGGGCCGCTGCACCACTTAGTGTACACAATACGGAAACAACCACAGCCCTGGGGACGACCAGCATTGCTCGAATATGACAACAATAATCTTGCCGCCGACGAACCTCGGTGTTGTAATCGTCAATTTGTGCTTGAGCTACACGTTGCATGCGCACCTATGATAGCCCAACGGTGGGCTGTGTGTCGACTGGCAAAAGTGCTAAGGCGACCTCCGTCTGGCGACACCGAATCAAAAATGAAGGCGATACCTTCTCGTCTATATCGATAGAAGAGCGAACCTGTCGAGCATCAGCGGAACACGTGATGCGCACTTCTTGATCGGACAAACTCACTCTCCCGAACCAACGTGCTCCGGACAAAATCTTCCGGGGTTTAATATTGCTGGAACGTACCTGGAGAACTCATCGTTGGGACCAAGCTCCATTCTTTCGCTAGAAGCGTCGATACTTGGACATGTGGAGGCATCCTCATCTTCTCCGAGACTGGGACTGGTCAGAACGTTGTGGTGACTTTGCTATCATCACGACAAATTTTCATGATACACTTCTTCGCAGTTCTGTCATCACACGATCAGCCATCGCAATTACCATCCTCAGCATACCTCAGCTGGACCATAAGCTGCTTCTCCAAGACGGCACGACCAGGTCGTAGCGCACTTCACACACCGTCACAAAGTTAATATTGATGGCTATGTCAGTGTTTCCCCAACCGTTATGGACCTCTGGAAGAAAGGTTAGATTCTGGTTCCCCGTACAAACTCAACGATCAAGACTCACATTTACACAGCGACGATCACCCTCAAATACCGCGCCAGCGCTCTCCATGCCCAGTGTTGGTACTGAAAGAGCCCAAAGATGAACCCAGTTGAATTTACATCTTGCCAATATAGCAACGGCGGCGATTCCATCTCAGTATCCGGAGGTAGCTCGCCCGAGGCCCGCCGATAGCCAACGTACGTTGCTAGCCGGAGTAGTGATCGACCAGTTGATATCGAAGCTGCTACCAACGAAGCTAACAATTATCTCCTTCGAATGCTGGCATTGGTCCCGTTCTCGCTGCACCTCGGGCTCAGCTTGTATTGGTCTTCGCCATGTCGACGTCCATCGGCTCCGGTGAGAGAATATGGCCATCTGCAGCCGCCTCGACATTGCCACTAGTGACCCAGTCCTTCGATATGATCATGTACGTCGCCCTCTCGACATCATGGCGAATTTAGCCGCCTTCTGGAGAAGCGATATCATGGACATTGCCGAGCTGCTGGCAGCATGGGCACCCCCAAAGCCTTATTGTGCACCGCACGAATCCTTTCCAGGGTCTTGCTGGCCATCCCCACTATAGCGGCCGCATCCGTACATCAGTTCATCGGAACGCATGCGTAGATGCGGCCCTTGCGCGCGGGTTGTCAATACTCGCCTAGCAACTCTTTCTTCCGAAAATCCACCTCTTTCTCATTTCCATGCATGACCTTATTGTCTCATTGGGCGAGTCATTCTCACATCGCCAGTTGATACAATGATGGGGCAAACACATGACTGCCAGATCCCGATTCCGCGGTTGACATTGCCGCCCTTCTAGTTGTCAGTGCGAAAACAAACTTGCCCAGAAGTAGGAGACTAGGGTGCCGTTGTGGACTCATAGATGGAGGTACTACATGGCTTCGGCGCGGACCCTATACTCGACCCCATGTGGGATTGGGAGGTCATCGACAATGAACTGGGGTAGCAGCTCCAGGCGGTCCGCGCCCCTTTTGCCCGCCGCATATGGGCGATATTGCCACAACCATTCTCTCTGTCAATCTATCGAATGTGGCAATGCCTTCGCGGCGGGGCATGTCTGGGCCCTCGTGTTTCGGTGGCACGAGGAGTCTGCAGCGTCAGGCATGCTTACGTCCAGTCAGTAGCCGGGAGCGACGTAGATGGAGGAATCCTGAGTCCAGACCGTTTCCGTCTAATCTGAAAGCTCTGGCAGTGGCCGCTGATACGCACGCGACTTCTACGAATAAGTTAGACCGGTTCCAAGGAAACGGGTTGGAACCTACTGATGACAAACCGACGGCGTAAATATGCTACAGACAGCGACGTCGAGGGTTATTGTTGCATCGCATGCTCCACGGCCCCCGCCGGCGCCGGCAAATGTATTCGGACTTTTGCCAGATTATATCGTCGCTGGTCCCGCGGCGTATGCGAGGCTCCACCAGGGACTTTCCACGGTCTGATGGTTAGGCAGCGAAGGCTCTCGCTGTACCATATGCTCCTTGGCCAATGTTGTCGAAACAAGGGCCCTCGCCGCCCTTCAGATGTTCAGAACTTGTGTATCCACAGGACGCCAGCCGGGAAATGGAGGCATTAATGATGGTGCGAGCGGTGATGACTGCATCACGGGCGAGGCGACATTATCTGCTTGACTCGGTCGCAGATCTATTGGCGAGCGCATACGCCGGAGTAGGCGCCCGAAGACGCGATGGCGGCGGCGAGACAACAGAAAGGAGGAGGAGATCTGAACATCCAATTGGCCGTTGAAAGCAGAGCGTGTAAGGTGTTCTCTTGCTGACCGGTCCGCGGTCGCCGCTCGATGCTCTACGTAAACTGGAAAACGTCGCAGCGCTTTCCTAGAGTCGTTTGAGGAAGCCATACTGGCTTCCGTTATGTCGGGGATCCTTGGTCTATCCGCTATACCATCTACGCTCTGCAAAGACATGCCAGCGTTAGCCTTGTTCGACGCCGTTGAATGTCATGAGGTGTGTACTCACCTTTGTACTGGTGCTACTTTCCCCACAGTGTCGCGGTTGATGATGGGCAGCCATGTCATTACTGGTGTGGCGAGAGCGAGCTTTTGCCCTGCGGCAATGCACTCCGGTAACGATCGTGATCGTGGCCGACCTTGGTTTTCGATGGTGCGCCTGCCGCTCAAGGTCGTGGCGGTCTTTTTTGACGGCGTTCTCATTGGCATGCAACAGCTCATGGTGCCGTCCGTCTGCAAGTATCTGTTCGTGGCAAGCCAGCAACTGTCCAGAGGCGCACAATCTCAACAGCGGTGCTTGCTGGAAGCGGCGGTTCGATGGCGGGACCCATATCCGCGGCGCCTCGCGAGAGCCTCAGCTACCTTTGTTGTCGTACAAGACTTTCGAGGCTGTAGATGGCGGGGTGCGCGGTCGGGCTGCTGCCTCAAGCCGGTGGGACCAAGACGGTCTTGTACGGAGAGTTGACACATGCGTTTGTACTGCGAAGTGGCTGGTCTCTTCTTCTAGAGCCATACATCCTGTGCGATTGACTGAGCGCGGACGGCTTCGCTCGGGAGCGCGAGTGGGAGAGTGTGGTGAGGTGGACGAAGAGGGCGCCCGAAAGTCAACAATAGGCGGCCACCAATGTCCTTGCCAGCAGCATGAACACACGAAATGCCTCTATAGAGCAGCAGAATGGTTTTGGACTGACTCACCATCATCGCCGCTGCGAAATTTGGTGTTGTTGTGTGTCGTGGCTGCGGAGTGTCTGGGGGAGGTGGGCGGATTTCACCATGACGCCGCCCTCCCTGCGCGTCCTTTAGCACAGACCCTCGACCTGAAGTTCCAGCTCCTTCCCGTAAGCTATTCAAGTCGTTGCACGCAAAATTGGAGCTCGGGAAGGCGTCTGTATGATTCTCGCGGTGTCGAGTTTGCTCTTGAGCAATTTCTGGGGCTTTCATCCGGGTGGATCCATCTAGAACGCGCGAGGACGCGCATTAAGATCTTCGGAATCACCGCCATTCTAGCCCACTCGGCTCTTCCAATCACGACGGTAAAGGTGCATGGCTCTCCTTCGTTGAGCACGAAAAGTCCAATCTTTGCCCACCGTACCTTGGGAGGGAACGAGCGACGCCGGGTCACCACAATATGCGCAGATTAGAATGCCTGTTCGCAACGATTACTCTGCAGTAAGGACGTATGCACAACCCCATACAGCAAGATGTAAGGTATGTCGGTTCGGATGGAGCTCAAACTCAACGTTCCAATGGCCCATCACGAGGTGCCAATTGTTTGCTCTCAGCCCAATGGAGAGCTACTACCATGCTTCAGGATCACTGTGTGATCTGCACGGGTCCGTCATGCACATGCGTCTATATTTAAGCTGCTCCAACCATCCTCATCTTCGGCTCTTCGGAAGATGAGATGCTGCCCTTCCCTGTCTGCAATCCCAAAGCAGGCCCTTGGGAGGAATGCGCAAAGCCATGTGCATACTCTACGTAAAGTGCGGCAGAGCGGCTGCAGCCTTCTACTCCCAGAGCTCGAATCAGGTCAAAACATTTCAAGCCAGCCGCGAATAGTGCTACGTATGCGTCTTGTCAATCAAGCCTGATGGTGGTACTACATTGAAGACTGCATCATGTTCATTTCGACATCCAAACAAGCTGCGCAGACGACTCACTGTCGTGCAACTCAAACGGCTCGATCAACATGTCAGATCGACGTCCGACCCCCTTGATAAAAGCCTGCGGTGCTGCCCACACTCGCAATGACTAATCACAAGATGTGGATCTGATCCTGTGGTGATCTCGAACGGGTGAAATTTGAGAGAATCGTGACTTGCCGCGATGCCTCAGATCGCTCCTTCCACATCCTTTTGGTGGAACGGGCTAGCTTGTCAATCACGCATGCACGTCATATCTGTAAAGTTCTCCGACGCGTCTTTCTTCGCTTTGGAGTGAGTCGGTGCCAGCCGTAACTGAATTGTTGCAACCGCTCGATTACGGTGATTCCGCTGGTGTTGCTACTTCCGGCTTTTCAACGACGAAAGTTTGGACAGCAATCGGCGGCGAAGCGAACCACACATGTCGTATTCGCCTTTATGGAACTTTGAGCCATCCTCATATCCACTATACTCAAGCTTCTTGAGCTCTGTTGATGCGATGCTTTGGATACTACCCCCGGACGCCGAGCACTGATAACTGCTAAGATCATTACCCGATCATGTCTCCCGAGTCATCAACCCGAAAACATGTATGACGATGCTAACTCATCACTTCCCAGCAATACTGAGCATCACATCTTGTCACAGCTCATTCATGTATCTATCTTCCGCTTCGGTCAAGTCGAGCCAATATCATACATCGTCTCGAAATGTTGTTTCGATACCTGCAAATGGATAGTAGCATGTCGGAGTGACTATAGCAGCCATTGACCTGCTTCTTCAAGGTGTCACATCTTCGAAATGATCTTCCGCTGATCATGAACTCGGACACTTAGCACACCTTGACATCCGGGCTCGCTACGTCTCCACCACCTACTCAGTAAGATCTTGTGGGTCCTCTGCTACTGGCAGAGGCCCCCGTATATGCGGCGATGCTGGAGCGTCTGAGCCAATCTCTCCGGTTTCTATGTCGATTCAGCGCTGCAGCATGCAGCATCGCCTGTACTGTTTAATGAGGGCTGTACTGATAGAAACTATTAACATTTAGCGATGGCCCCTATCTTCGGCGCGAAAATAGGCATCTGATCGTTGATCTTCAGCACAACTGTGCATACAGGTAACGTACATCCCTACTCCTTGTAATATTACCCTTGTATCGATATGATACCCCAGCATTATCGGACAGTCATCCATTCCTTCAACGGCCTGTAGCAAACCCCAGAGCATCTTCTTCAACCCACCGCCATTTCTCATTCGCCTTCCTATCTTCCCTATCCGCAAAACCATACACACAAGCATCTCCACATCCACACGTGTCACCCTCGCATGATTGTAGTAGCATCCAATCTCCGCAATCTCTTTCAATCATCCTCCGGCTCAGTGCTGTTGAAGATGTTTCGAAAAGTTTGTGAGATGGGCATGCGAGGCATCAAGCTCGGGGCCGGCTTTCATGCCCGCAAAACTTCCTGACACAAACATCCCGTGGACAAACCAGTACAAGCATCTCCCCGTACGAAAACCAGAAGATTTGTCGTCTCCTAAGGGGAGCGTCTGCAACCACATGCATGTCCCCGTCCTGGAAGAATGCCTGCACTCCTACCCTCATTTTCAAAGCGAAGATGTGAGGCTATGGGATTGTGGGTGACATACCTATCTCTAGCGACGAAGCGAAGTCGTGGGGCTATGGGAATGTTCTCTTCTTGCGGTGGGAACGAAATGTTGGGGTCTGAAGTCGTGTAGTGTTGGTGAGATGCTTTCTGCGCCTCTTGGTGTTGTTGAGGGCAGCTGAGTGGAGAGAGCAGTGTGGAGTGTGCGTAATGGGGGGTTGAGGATTGGGTGGGAGAGGGTGGTTATGGGATGAAGGGCTGCGATGAGGATTGAAAGCGTAGTTGGGAAGGTGATGGTTTGAAGAGATCACTGCGGAAGAGGTGGATTACATCCTCCTGGTTGCCCATGCATGTCCATTCTTCATCCGTTGAAGTTTCTCACTCTGGCACAGATCGACTTGCTTCCCCTGGTCATTGCGCAAAAGCCACTCCAGCGCCGATCGATGTTGACAATCCCGTCGCTAATCCATCAGATCCATAACTCCATGCCCCGCCTGACCTACTACTCATAGTGTGCCGCATCGATCTCTCGAGACCAGACCTTTTCGAAGTACGCCTTCGCGCACCTGAAGTGGAAGTAGACTTGCGGCAACTTCCTCTCAGCCTCAAGATCGTCCAGAAAGTACTCGTAGATGTACTGCACCGCCTGCCAAAGCGAGGCACCGTCGTCGCCGAACTCCTTCTCCAAGAAGATCTTGCAAATACAAACGTCAGGCGTCTGCGGAGACGGCATCCCCGAGGCTCCGCCGCTGCGCAAAAACTCAAAGACCTCCAGGTTCTCGATGTCATCGAAGAATGCGGTCGCACGCGGGATGTCGTTGGCTATGAGATCCGACTCAAATTCGTCTAAGATCCACTTGAAGGTCTCGGCGGTGGTACGCTGG
>Ga0247803_1001583_pt1 | contig 11879 bp, 13 predicted proteins | sample UWRJL014104B1_FD_180928 | JGI IMG/M metagenome (GOLD analysis project Ga0247803, IMG submission 180928) | Plant litter microbial communities from Arlington Agricultural Research Station in Wisconsin, United States - UWRJ-L014-104B-1 | ecosystem: Environmental > Terrestrial > Plant litter >...
TACAAATCAGCTGCTCTAGCCAACTGAGCTACGCTGGCGACTCATTACGGGTGCAAATATAAAGCGGTTTTTCGTTTTACCAAAATAAATTTGCACTTTTTTATACTTTTTTTTGCTTACAATTCGTTGATTTTAGCAATCAATTGATTAGCAGTTTCTTCCAATTCAACATTGATTTGTTTAAAGTGCGCTTTTTTATTTTCAACGTTCTTAGCATTCACTTTTGTGATCAAAGTATCAAAAGCAGCGATAGCCTGATCGATCAAAGCATTCGTTTCTGGAGTAGGATTTCCTGTTGTAGACATTTCGAATAAGTAAATTGCCTCAATAATATCTCCTAATACGAAGTTGATGTCTTTCTTTAAATTTTTAACGTTTGCCATTTTTATTTTAATTTTAATTTGCGACTGCAAAAGTACACATAATCTTTCTATTAAGTGCTATGAAATGTAAATTTCTAAAATAGAAGCTTTTCCGCTCAAAATAAATGCATTTATCTCAGCCGGAACCAAAACCGTATCTCCTTTTATATACGATTGTTTGAAACCTTCATATTCAATTTCAAAACTCCCTTCGATACACATATAAACCGTAAAAGTTTCTCCTGATTTAGCCACCTCAACTTTATTGTCTAAAGGAATAAAATTCGTGGTAAAATAAGGGCAATCTACCACAGTATTCGAAGTATTTACTTTTGTCTCATATTTCTTCTGCGTTTCTACCTTACTATAATTTATAGCATCAAGAGCTAAATCTACATGAAGTTCTCTTGTATTTCCCTGAGCATCTTTTCGATCAAAATCGTATAAGCGATATGTAATATCAGATGTTTGCTGAATTTCGGCTACTACCAATCCTGCACCAATAGCATGAACAGTTCCGGTTTCTAAAAAGAAAACGTCGCCGGATTTTGCTTTTACAGTATCTAAAATCGAAACCAGCGTTTTATCCTCTAAATGTTTTAAGTATTCCTCTTTGCTGGAATTTTCTTTAAAACCAACAATAATTCTCGCATCGGCATCAGCTTGCGTTACATACCACATTTCGGTTTTACCAAAAGAGTTATGACGTTCTTTTGCTAATGCATCGTTTGGATGTACTTGTATCGAAAGATCTTCACGTGCATCTAAATATTTAAAAAGCAACGGAAATTGTTTTCCAAATTGATTGTAAACTTTTGTTCCCAGAATTTCATTAGGCATTTCATCAATAAGCTGCATCAATGATTTTCCTTTCAAAACTCCATTACAAACAACACTTACATCACCTTCTACAGTTGACAATTCCCAACTTTCGCCGGTTATTTTAGAAGTAATTGGTTTATTTAAAATTGTTTTTAACTTCTCTCCTCCCCAAATTCTATCTTTAAGAATAGGGTCAAATTGTAAAGGGTATGATTTTATACTCATGTTTTCTTAAGGCTAATATCTTTATTAATATAATATCGATCTGATATTTTTTTCTACAATACTAATTCTTTGACAGTTTCAAGTGCTTTCGGGATGTGTTTTCCGGCATTCATACTATCAAAAATCAAAATAACAACACCGTTTCTGTCAATCACATACGTTACTCTTCCTGGCAAAAGACCAAATAAGTTATCGCGAACCCCAAAAAGGTGTCGCAATTTTTTATCCTGATCAGATAAGAGTATAAAAGGCAACTGATGTTTGTTGGCAAATTTGTGATGTGATTTTACACTATCGCTGCTTATACCAATAACTTCAGCACCAAGATCCTTAAAATCTTCATATTGATCTCTAAAGCTACAAGCTTCAGTAGTACATCCTGGCGTATTATCTTTTGGGTAAAAATAAATCACTATAGGCTTTCGACCCAAAACACTTTGGCTTTCAAAAACTTCTCCATGACTATCTTTTGCAGTAAAATTCGGAACTATATCTCCTATTTTTAGTGACATTTATTATTCTCCTTTATAAGTTACAAAATTACGATCCGTTTCATTCAAAACGATTTCTAGGTCAAAATCGGGCTGAATTCTTTTTCTAATTTTATTCCATATCACAACAGCAATATTTTCTGCAGTTGGATTCAAATCCTGAAATTCCGGAACATCCAGATTCAGGTTTTTGTGATCAAACGGAATCTCTACTTCTTCAAGTATAATATCCGCTAATACTTTCACATCTAAAACAAAACCAGTTTCCGGGTCAATTTTTCCTGTAACACTTACTGTTAAACCATAATTATGACCATGAAAATTGGGATTATTACATTTTCCAAAAACAGCATTATTTTTTTCAAATGTCCAATCTTTTCTGTGCAATCGATGTGCAGCATTAAAATGCGCTTTTCTTGATATGGTTACTTTCATTTTGGTGGTTGGTTAGTCTGGGTTAAAGCTTATGATCTTCTAAATAATGATCAAATTCATCAAATATTATTTTAAACCAAACGGTATAAATTTCAGGTTGTTTCTCAATATCAGCTTTTACATCTTCTATCTTCATCCATTTCCAGTCTTCGACTTCTTCAGGATTGATGGCCGGATCATCATTATAATAACCAATCATAACATGATCTAGTTCATGCTCAGTTAAACCATTATCAAAAGGAGCTTTATAAATAAAATGAAAGAGTTCTTTCAAATCGGCCTTAAAACCCATTTCCTCAAACAATCTTCTGCTTCCGGCTTCAACATTCGTTTCACCTTCACGCTGATGGCTGCAACATGTATTGGTCCAGAGTAAAGGCGAGTGGTATTTTTGATGAGCGCGTTGCTGCAGCATAATTTCGTTTTTATTATTTAGAATAAAAACCGAAAAAGCGCGATGCAATACTGCTTTTTCATGTGCTTCTAATTTTGGCATTAAACCAATCTGCTCATCGTTTTGATTTACTAATATTACGTTTTCTTCTGTCATAAGGCTTATTGATCAAACAAAAATACGAAAAAAGAAATGGCTTGAAAATTCTAGCGGAGATTGTGAAAAGTTTAACGAGCATTGCATTTTACAAAAAACTGATTCACAACAAAATACAGATCATTCAAGCTAAAAAATCCTTTAAAAACAAGCCGTAAAAACTAAAACTGAATGTTTTACGTACATAATAAAAGTTAAAACATACTTAAAAAAATCTCAATTGTACAATCCACAGGATTTCAACGTGAAATCTAGTTGTATCTTTGAAACCACAGAATTAAAGCACTCAAAAACAATGAAAACAAAAACCCAAATCTTCAGTCTTTGCTTTTTAATTCCGCTTTTTATTTTACAGGCATGCGGACAAAGCGCAAAAAAAACAAATACCAAAACAGTAGTCATGGAAAACAAAATCAGCAAAACCGGAAATCCATATTATTCGAATACAGATACAACCAAACTCAATGTGAGTAACGCTGAGTGGAAAAAAGTATTACCCGAAGATGTTTATGACGTAATGCGAAATGCAGATACCGAAAGGCCTTTTACCGGAAAGTATTGGAATACAGACGAAAAAGGAACGTACTATTGCGCTTCTTGCGGCAACTTACTTTTTCGTTCCGGAGCAAAATTTGCCAGCAGCTGCGGATGGCCAAGCTTTTTTGAACAAGACAACAAAAAAAGTGTAGTATACAAAAATGATAACTCTTTGGGAATGGAAAGAATCGAAGCGCTATGCGGACGTTGCGGCGGACATTTAGGTCATTTATTTGATGACGGACCGGAACCAACCGGAAAACGTTATTGCATGAATTCGATCGCACTTGACTTTGTTCCTGATTCTAAATAAAACAACGATGAAAAATATATTTCTGATTTCCATTTTTGCATTATCCCTGAACGGGTTTGCACAAAATACCAAAGCAAAAAGTGCTTCAAACCTTGAAACAATAACACTTGGCGGAGGCTGTTATTGGTGTGTTGAAGCCGTTTACGAAAATTTAGACGGAGTAAAATCTGTAGTTTCCGGTTTCTCCGGAGGTAAAGTAGCCAACCCTACTTATGAAGATGTCTGTACAGGAACAACAGGTCATGCTGAAGTTGTGCAGGTAACGTATGATAAAACGAAAACAGACATAAATGAAATTTTTCAGGTTTTCTTTACGGTTCACGATCCAACGACATTAAATCGTCAGGGTGCAGATGTCGGGACTCAATATCGCTCTGTAATTTTTTATAAAACTGAAGAACAGAAAAAAGCAGCCCAAAGCATTATTGCCGAGCTTAATAAAGCAAAGGTTTACAATAGTCCGATCGTAACAAAAGTAGAACCTTTTAAAATTTTCTACAAAGCCGAAGATTATCACCAAAATTATTATGCAAACAACAAGAATCAACCGTATTGCAAAATGGTAATTCAGCCTAAAATAGAAAAATTTGAAAAAGTTTTTAAAGACAAATTAAAAAAGAAATAACAGACTTTTATATTGGTTAATAATAGTTGCCGTTCATGAAAATGAACGGTTTTTTTATTTTTTTTGCCACGAATTTCACGAATTATCACGAATTAGAATTAAACATTCTAAAGAAAAAAATTCGTGGAGATTAGTGAAATTCGTGGCAAACTTTTTTCTCCAATAGCAATTCATATTTTTTGTAATTTGCAACCACAAACCAATTAAAAACCACAAAATGAAGCAATTATTTTTATTCTTTGCCTTATTCATTACAACTTCTCAAATTCAATCTCAGGAGAATTTACCAACAGATTATCTTTCGAAAGAATTTCATAAAGACCGTAGGGAAGCATTTAGAAATCTAATGCCCTCAAATTCTGTAGCTGTTGTTTTTTCTTATCCTGAAAGAGTATTCTCAAAAGACATTAATTATAATTATCATCAAAATCCTGATTTATATTATTTGTCAGGATATAAAGAACCTGATGCTGTTTTATTCATTTTTAAAGAAACTCAGGGAACAGAAAAGTACAATGAAGTTCTTTTTGTAAGAGAAAGAAATGCGTCAAAAGAAACGTGGACAGGAAGACGATTAGGAACCGAAGGCGCAAAATCTAAACTAGGTTTTACCACCGTTTATAACGGGAAAGATTTCAAAGATTTTAAAATCGATTTTAAAAAGTTCGACAAGATAATTTACGATAAAATCCCAACAGATATTGGCAATGACAAAAGCGGATTTGACCTGTATGGTTTATTGGAAAGTTTTAAAACCAAAGCTGCGATTATACAACAAAATACAGCATCAAATGACTTATTTACAAATATTACCAATTCGCTTAGAGAAATAAAAACTCCGGAAGAGATGGAGTTAATGCGTAAAACTGTAAAACTTTCCTGCATTGCGCATAACGAAGTTATGAAAGCCGTTGGACCAGATATGAGCGAAAATGAAGCCGACGGAATTCACGCTTACATTCACAGACACTACGGTGCCGAAGGCGAAGGTTATCCGCCAATTGTAGGTGCCGGCGCAAACGGATGCATCCTTCACTACGGAGAAAATAACGCTACAAAAATCGACAACCAATTATTATTGATGGATGTGGGTTCTGAATATCACGGTTATTCTGCAGATGTTACCAGAACAATTCCCGCAAACGGAAAATTCACCGAAGAACAAAAAGCCATTTATCAATTGGTATATGAATCGCAGGAAGAGGTTTTTAAAATTTGCAAACCAGGAACGCCAATTCAGGATTTAAATGAAAGATCCAGAGAAGTTATTGCGTCAGGATTAATTAAACTTGGCATTATTACAGATCCTAAAGATGCCAGAATATATTATCCGCACGGCTGTTCGCATTTTCTTGGTTTAGATGTTCATGACAAAGGAAACTATATGGGTAATCTAAAGGAAAACATGGTGCTCACCGTTGAACCCGGAATTTATATTCCTGCAAACAGCAAATGCGATAAAAAATGGTGGAATATTGGCGTTCGTATCGAAGATGATATCGCCATCACAAAAGATTCATACGAAAATTTATCAGCAGAATCTCCTAGAAAATGGCAGGATGTCGAAAAATTAGCGGCTCAAAAAAGTACTTTCAACGAAATGAAATTTCCTAAAATATAATTAGATTTTTTGCCACAGATTAAAAGATTTTCACAGATTATATCAGGTTAAATTTTAAAAAAAAATCATTTAAATCATTTAATCTGTAGCAAAAAAATCAAAACCTTGTTTCTCTTGGAACGAGGTTTTTTTATGTCGAATTTTACCGTACTTTGTATTTCTAAAAATGTAAAAAATGAAAGCACTTACCTTCTCCACTTTCGGAGATTCTGATGTTTTAGAATATATAGAAATCCCGAATCCTGAATTAAAAAACGATGAAATTTTAGTCGAGATGAAAGCCATCGGATTAAATTTTGCCGATGTTTACAGACGAAAAGGTAATTATCACCTGAAAGGAAATCCGCCTTTTATTGCCGGTTACGAAGGAGCCGGAATTGTAGTTGATGCCAACAATCATCCCGAATATAAAATTGGAGATCGTGTGGCTTTCGCCGATGTTCCTTTTGCCAATGCAGAATTGGTTGCGATAAATACCAACCACATTTTACCTCTGCCCGAAGCCATTTCTTTTGAGACTGCCGCTTCGATTTTATTACAAGGTTTAACAGCACATTATCTGGCAACCGACAGTCATAAAACCATAAAAAGTGAAACCGTGCTAATTCATACTGTTGCAGGCGGAGTTGGACAATTTCTGACTCAAATCAGTAAATTGTTGGGCGCAAATGTCATTGGCCTGACCTCATCATCAGACAAAGCAAAGGTAGCCATCGAACAAGGTGCTGATCATGTTTTTCTATATAATAATGATTGGAAATCAGAGATTTTCAAAACAATCCCAAAAGGCGTTGATGTCGTTTACGATAGCATTGGAAGCACTTTAAAAGACAGTTTCGAAGTCACCAAAGATTGCGGACAAGTAGTTTTCTTTGGGATGGCGGGTGGAGATCCCGAGCCTGTAGATCCAAGAATGCTAATGGATACTTCAAAGACTTTAACCGGAGGTGATTTATGGAGTTATTTAAATTCTAAAGAAGAAAGAATCAAAAGATCCAGCCAATTATTCAACTGGATTACCGAAGGAAAAATCAAACTTTCAGAACCCACCTCTTTCAAATTATCCGAAGGCAAACTAGCCCACGATTATCTCGAAAGCCGAAAAAGTACCGGAAAAATAATATTGATCCCGTAATTTTTTGCCACGAATTATTTTTCAATCTGCTGAAATAAATAATAATAATAATAATAATAATAATAATCTGGGCGTGCCACCAATAAAAAAAGGGGCTAACTATTGCAATCGCATAGTCGCCCCTTTTTTTATTGCTGTCGGGCTTTCACTGCTACTTCGGTAGCTTAGCTCTATCCCTCACGCGTCATCAGTTTTCAGTTTTCAGTCTCGGTTTTCAGTGCAATTTTGTCATCCCTAGGAACGAGGGATCCCCGTTAGTAGCGCTACAAAGATTAGTGATTTTGATTACGGAGTTTCTTGCGAAGATCCCTCGTTCTGGATGACACAAAATGAGCATAGAATTCCGTTTTACGAAGCGAATCCGTTTTACCTCGTACTTTATTTAGTTTCCACAATCCCTTTGCGATCTCAAAGCAAAGCGAAATACACATAAACCTTTGCGAGCTTTGCGGTAAAATTCAATCCAAATAATTCAATCCAATTCTACAAACTATCAACCTCAATTTTAGTTAATTCAGACAATTGTAAAATTCTGGCAACATCATTTTTATTCGCCACAAAAAACAAATAATTATCTCCGTGAGTATCGTAACTCATTAACTCAAGACCTCTTTTTTCTAAAGCCGATTGAATATAAGGAAACAAATCATGACTATAGGTTTCTTCCGGATAATCGAAATTAAAATCTTCGCCTATCATTTCTGAGATAAAATATTCAGCATCTTCAGGATCAAATTTCCAGTCGCTGTTCCATGCATCGATACTTTCGAAAAAATCCCATTGCCCTTTCACGATATCATGATATTCTGTATGACCTTTTTTAAAATTCTTTAAAAGTTTCTTTGCTTGTTTTTGAACCAATTTTTCATCTACATCTCCTCTTGAAACCAATTTTATAAACTCTTCAAAAGTTTCCTGTGTAACCTCAACTTCTTCTGGCAATAGCTTTTCTTGCGAAGGAAGTTCGATATCTTCAGGCAATTCTATTTCTAAATATTCACAAATTCCCTGTAAAACTCTTTCAAACTCTTTAAATCCTATTTTCTGTGTATCGTTTTTAGGCTCCTTTATATCAATAGATTCCGTTTCTAAAATTCCTTGTGTGTAATCCATAAAAAAACTATTATTATAGAGCATTCTAAAATCATTAGTTTCTAAACTATTGGTACAGCAAAAAAAGATTACGAAATTATGCAAAACATGTCTCAGGTATTTTTTCGCTTCCGGAGTTGGTTCTGTATAAAACTGAATATGAATATAATCGTACTCTAATTCCTGAAGCATTTGCTCTTCTGAAACGGGTCCGATATTGATCTTTTTATAAATTTCGTTTAAAACTTCGTAGGCGTTTTTAAAACCCGATTTCTTAATTTCATTTTGTGCTTCTTCATAATTAAATGAACCGGGAAATGAATATAAATTCACCAAAACAGTATCATGAATTCCTTTTATTTTAAATTCCAGTTTATTATCCTCATTATACAAATAAGAATAAATGGCATCCATAACATCAAAAGAAACAATTGATTTTGGATCGTTATTTCGTCCAAATAAATTAGAAAAGAAGTCTTTCATATGATATATTATTTTAAAGTTTCAGCAATCATCAAAGCACATTTTTCGCCATCAATAGCGGCCGATATAATTCCGCCCGCATATCCTGCTCCTTCTCCACACGGATACAAGCCTTTTATTTGCAAATGCTCATAAGTAATTGGATCTCTCGGAATACGAACAGGTGATGAAGTTCTGCTTTCCGGTGCATGCAAAATAGCTTCATTGGTCAAATAACCACGCATCGATTTTCCGAATTCTTTAAATCCTTCGCGTAAAATCTGAGATAAAAACCCCGGAAAAACCTGCCCCATTTCTACCGAAGTCGTTCCCGGAACATAAGAGGTTTTTGGTATATCTGAAGAAACTTTATTTTGGGTAAAATCGATCATTCGCTGCGCAGGAACTCTTTGAGTTTCCCCAGCCAAATGCCAAGCTTTTTGTTCTATACTTTTTTGGAATTCCATTCCGGCCAAAGCACCAAATTTTGCAAAAGGCTTAAAATCTTCCAATTTCAGCTCAATCACAATTCCGGAGTTTGCCGTAACCTGATCGCGTTTAGATGGCGACCAGCCGTTTGTAACTACTTCGCCCGGACTTGTAGCACAAGGTGCAATTACACCTCCAGGACACATACAAAACGAATACATTCCTCGGCCGTTTACTTGTTTTACAATCGAATAAGGTGCGGGAGGCAAATGTTCGCCACGATAATCGCAACTATATTGAATACTATCTATTAGTTCTTGCGAATGTTCCGCACGAACTCCTAAAGCAAAAGGTTTTGCTTCGATAAAAATTTTCTTTTTATCTAACAATTCAAAAATATCACGCGCCGAATGTCCGGTTGCTAAGATCAATTTATTAGCCAGAATCTTGTCTCCGTTTTGAGTAACGATTCCTTCAACTTCATTATTTTTTACCAGAATATCAGTTACTCGTGTATCAAATAAAACCTGACCTCCAAATTCGATGATTTTATTTCGGATATCTTCTATAATTTTCGGCAATTTATTTGTCCCGATATGCGGATGCGCTTCTATCAAAATATCTTCTGAAGCTCCAAAAGCCACAAGAAGTTCTAAAATTCTGGTTACATCGCCACGTTTTTTAGAACGTGTATATAATTTTCCATCAGAATAAGTTCCTGCTCCGCCTTCTCCAAAACAATAATTAGAATCTTCGTTTACCAAATGATCTACATTTATTGCTTTTAGATCACGTCTACGTCCTCGAACATCTTTTCCACGTTCGATAACTATTGGCTTTAAGCCTAATTCTATTAATTGCAAAGCAGCAAAAAGTCCTGCCGGACCTGCGCCCACGACAATCACTTCCTGAGCCGAAGAAACATCCTTATATATAGGTAGCGCTATTTTAGTTTCCTGGAAAGTTTCGCCTTGCAGATAAATAATAACCTTCAAATTGATTTTTATCGCTTTTTGACGTGCATCAATAGAACGTTTTAAAATAGAAATATGTTGAATTTCCTTTGGAGAAACCTTTATTTGTTTAGACAAATAGTCTTTTAGCAACAATTCGTTTGCAGCTATTTCCGGAGTTACCTGAAGTAAAAGTTCTCTTGGCATTGTATCTTATTTATTCAATTAGCTTTTCTATTTATGAAAAGAACATGCAAAAATACTATTTTGCAATGACTTTATATAATTAACCGCGAAGTGCACTAAGTTTTATTTTTTAATCTCGGAAAAGTCGCGAAGGCGCAAAGTTTTTTATTTTCTTTGCGACTCCTATGTTTGCATAGTTAGAAAATCAATTTTTCAAATATCTATATTTGGATATCATAAAGTGAAAAAGGGTGAGAGTCGATTCGCGACTAAATGACTCAGGAAGTACATTGACGCAGAGATACCGCCTCATTCTTTTTTATCTTTTAGAGTCTGAACAGAATGTAAGGAACTACGCAGGTCGTATTATCCAGAATATCCAACCAGGAGAAAAGACGAAGGAAGATTCATCACTTTATAATATTATTTAAAATTAAGAAGTTATGAAAGTATTGAAACAGGTATTAGGAATTGATGTAGCGCAAAAAGAATTGGTAGTTACTTTAGGAAGACTCAATGATGATTTATCGATTGAACTGTGTGCTTATTCTGTTTTTAAAAATACAGATAAAGGTTTTTTAAAACTTTCTCAATGGATTGATAAGCTTACAGATAAAACGACCAAAGTTCGATATGTAATGGAAGCTACAGGTGTTTACCATGAGAAGTTCGCCCATTATTTAGATGAAAAAAAAGAGGATTTAAGTATTGTACTGCCCAACAAAATCAGTAATTATATACGAACTCTTGAGATCAAAACAATTACAGATAAAACGTGTTCTGAGGCCATTGCCAGATTTGGACTGGAACGAAAACTCGATAATTGGAAAAAACCAAAAGCGATCTACAGAACCTTAAAACAACTTACACGTGAACGCCGTCAAATTACAGATGAGAGAACCATAGTAAAAAACCAACTGCATGCCGAAGAGGCAGAAGCAATGCCTCATATTTCAAGTATTGAACGTTCAAATAGAAGGATACATTTTTTAAACACCCTTGAGAAAGAAATTAAGAATGAGATCGAAAGTAGTATAAAAGAGAACAAAGAACTTAGTAAAGACATCAGTAATATCTGTACAATACCGGGAATTTCAATTTTGACTGCAGCAACTGTTATTGGCGAAACAAACGGATTTGAGCTTATACGCAGTAAAAAACAGCTTACAAGTTATGCAGGACTGGATGTAAAAGAAAAACTCTCAGGAACATCAGTAAAAGGCAAGCCGTCAATTTCCAAAAGGGGTAATAGATATTTAAGAAGCTGCCTGCATCTGCCAGCTCTAAGCAGCATAAAATGGGATGATAATTTTCGCGACCAATACAGTAGAATAGTAGCAAAACATGGCATCAAAATGAAAGGATGTGTAGCGGTACAGAGAAAATTATTGGAACTGATTTATATTCTCTACAAAAATAAAGCAGTATATGATAAAGATTTTGAATCAAAAAAAAATAGCGTGCCAGCATAAAAATGCATAAACACGCTATACAGTCTAGCTCTATGGCTGACTAAGGCTACAAATTTAATAATCTAAAAGATAAATAACCAAGACAGCTAAAAATAAAATTTATATTTATTAGGAAATCAACACAGAATCTCTGTGCTTTCTAAAGGCTCTTATATAAAAATCTTTGTGT
>Ga0247803_1001585_pt1 | contig 11876 bp, 10 predicted proteins | sample UWRJL014104B1_FD_180928 | JGI IMG/M metagenome (GOLD analysis project Ga0247803, IMG submission 180928) | Plant litter microbial communities from Arlington Agricultural Research Station in Wisconsin, United States - UWRJ-L014-104B-1 | ecosystem: Environmental > Terrestrial > Plant litter >...
GCGGTGGGTCGAGTGACGTGAGCCCCGAGACAGGCTTACCAGCTCGGGATGCCTGGCCAAGCCGCACAAAGGACGGCCGATCGAGCACCTCTCCGGCACACACAAGTTCGTTATGGAACACATTGCGATCGTTGCCATCCCGTGCCGTGACCTCACCAGATGCAGGCAAATAAAGCGATATCCGACCATCCCATCGCACCGGCATCGCACACACGACCGATCCGTGGTACCTAATTAGTCCCCGATCGATGGTGTGTCGGTCGTCGAGGGAAAGATCTTCTCAAACGCTATGTGCCATATGAAACGCCAACCGGCAGAGTTGCAGGCCAGAATCTCGCTGGACCCAATCAACGTCGTGCACCTACATACAGCCGCGCCTCCTGCCTGACGACATGCATGCTGACGCTCCAGTGAGCCCACTAGCGCTTTGTGGCTATTGACCGTGGAAGCGTAGCGTCTGGAACTCGGCTGCCGTTGTCAAGTTCAAGATACGCATTTCAAACGAGCATCATCCGCAGTACGACGTAGCCCTCGTACAGATAGTCTTTCAGAGTATATTATTTTGCGCAGTATACAGTATCTGCTTCTAGTCTAGACAAGCATCATGCCGGGCCCGCGCCACTCAAGCGTGCTCGTCCATCCTTCCATCTCTTCAACTCACGGTTCTTCGTGAGTCTACATACGCTCCCGACGTCGGGGCGCGCTTCTTATAATGTTGTCTACCCGGAGCAATAACTGTTGGGAATTAGTACGTGTTTCACAATCATGTGGCGAGTAGGAAGAAACTCACCTCTGCTGCCTCAGAGGCGGAGGAAACCACCGCGCGCTTCAGCTTGTAGCTCTCAATCACACCAAGCTCGCGCATATCGGCGATGCCTCCGCCAGGGGTCAAGAGATCAAGTCCAGAGCTCGTCAGGCCGGAATAGACGGCTTTCCGTAGTCGCATGACGAGATCGCTAGAGTCCAGACCCGCGTTATCTGCGAGGATGGTGGGTAGTGCTAGAAGAGCCTTCGAGAAAGACTCGACTGCGATCGCCTTCTTGCCGGACACATTCTGTGCGGATTCCGCCACAGCCTTGGCCATGACCGTCTCTGCGCACCCGCCACCCAGCGTCGTCCTCGGCTCCTTGACTGTCTGTGAGAGCACGGCGAGAGCATCGTGGAGTGAGCGCTCAGCTTCATCGAGAAGCTGCTCGGTAGCTCCACGAAGCACAATGGTGCATGCCTTGCCTGCTGCTACTCCCGAAAACCTGATCAGCGTATCCTCGCCAATGATCACCTCCTCGATCAAATCGCAATGGCCGAGCTTGACGTTCTCCGGGTGGTCGAAGGTCGATGTGATGTCTCCTCCCGTGACAAGCGCCAGACGCTCCACGCCGTCAAAGTCGGCATGCTCGATGGAGCAAATGCCCGCGTCTGCGAAGAGCTGCTCTGGCCAGTTGTAGATCAGCTGTCGGTTGACGAAGCAGTTGATGCCATGTGCCTTGATGCGCTCGACCTTGGCCTTCATCTTCTCTCGCTCTGCCTTCTCTAGGTCCGCCAACTGCCCGGTAGAATCCACCTTGACCCTCGCTCCGAAAATCTTGATCTTGTCCGTGTCCATTGCCGTGTTCGCAACTAGGATCTTGGCATTCTCTATCCGCTTGGGCTGGTTAACACCGAACTTCTTGTCCAGAATAAAGCCATCATCCAGGTATGAGTCCTTGAGTTTCCCGCCCGCCTTCTTGATGAGCTGGATGTGTGTGAGGTCGGTGGAGCCCTTCATCCGCAGTACGGCGTCCACGGCAAGCTTTGCGAACATGGTGCGGTCCTGGCTAAGCACCTTGGAGCTCAGTGTCGTCCGCGCGATGGCCTCGAGATCCTGACGGAAAGCCTTCTCATCACCGCTGTGATCTACCGCAATCTTCTCCAGAGCTTGTAGCGCGGCGTGGCTCGCTATCCTGTAGCCCTCGATGATGGTCTGGGGGTGTATCTTTTGGTCCACAAGCTTCTCGGCCTCTCGCAGCAGCTCCGCAGCCAAAACCGTGACTGATGTGGTACCGTCTCCAACCTCGTCGTCCTGCACTTTCGAGATGTTTACTAGCACTTTCGCGGCGGCATTGTCGAGGGCGATGGCTTTCAGGATCGTAGCTCCGTCGTTGGTTACCATAATCTGGCCGGTGGAGCTAGTACTGGGTTCAGTAAAGGCCAAAATGCATGCCGCACAGTACTTACGCGGACTGTAATATCTTGTCCATGCCTTTCGGTCCCAGCGTGCTCTTTACGAGATCACCGACGGCGATGGCACCCACAAAGGCGGACAGACGCGCATTCTCGCCTTTCTCTTCCGTCACATCTTCCGCAAAGATCTGGGTGGGGTTCTGGTACGACTGGTGGCATGTCAGCGGTGTCAGACACTACAGGACTGCCAGATCAGGACTAACCATGTTGCTTCGACAGGAGAAATTATGTCAAAACGGGTATCAACTGGTGCGGGGGTTGCGGGATGTGGTGCCTGGCGACGCGAACTTTTTTGAAGTTGCGAAGAGCTTGTTTGTAATGTTTGCACTAGCCCGCCAATCAGCGTTGCCAAGCGTACCGGCTCGCGTTGCTGCCTCAAGCTTGATACAGCATTTATTTTCTTTGCCTCAAAGTCTTCAAGTCCAGTCACCTTACCGCGTAACTCTACCTGATTTGTGCGCAGAACGTTAGTCGCCACCAATCGACACCACCAAAGCAACGCCAGTTTACCTCTATCATGCCAAAACGGCACGCTCTCGAGCCTCTAGAGGATGTCATGGATGCGCCGTCTCCCGCATCGAAACGAGCGCGTGTCGACGATGAAGACATGCAGACTCCCGAGCCTGTTAATGGCGCGCCGACCAATGGCCATCTCATGTTCCCCCGAAAAGAGGACCGCGAAAGGGTCGACATTATCGGCGCTGATGCGGTAGAGCACGCGGTGCTGGAGGAAGCTGGAGCTCTGGAGGACGACGACGACGACGACGAGCCTGCCGTTGCAGCACCCCGGCGGCAGAAGGCGCCTGAAGCCGGATACACAGATCTCTACCTCGACACGATCGATCGCAAGGTGCTGGATTTCGATTTCGAGAAGCTCTGCTCCGTCACCTTGTCAAACATAAACGTGTACGCATGTCTGGTCTGCGGCAAATACTTCCAGGGTCGAGGGCCGAAGTCGCAGGCGTACTTCCATGCACTAGACGAGAATCACCATGTATACGTCAACATGGAGACAAAGAAGGTCTTCGTCCTACCAGAAGGCTACGAGGTCACTTCAAAATCGCTGGAGGACATCAAATTCGTCGTTGACCCTCGAATGAGTAAAGTGGAGGTGGCACGACTAGACAAGGAACCGAAGGTGTCTTGGGATCTCTCAAATCGAGAGTATATTCCGGGCTTCGTGGGCATGAACAACATCAAGGCGAACGACTACTTCAATGTGGTCATACAGGCTCTGTCGCATGTAGTACCCCTGCGCAACTACTTCATGTTGGAGGATCTATCAAGCCGACCGCAGCTCGCCCAGCGCTTCAGCACACTGGTGCGCAAGATATGGAACCCTCGAGCATTCAAGACACACGTGTCGCCGCACGAACTACTCCAGGAGATCGCTTTGCGCTCATCGAAACGTTTTTCTCTATCTGAGCAGTCAGACCCCGTAGACTTCATGTCATGGTTCCTCAATAACCTCCACCTGGCAGTCGGAGGTTCAAAAACAAAGCCAGGATCGAGCATCGTCCAAAAAGTGTTCCAGGGCACTCTCAAGATCGAGTCGCAGGAGATTACAGCACGCGCAAATGCCGGCGATCGCCTGCGTTTCGAAGACGCCGCTGTCCAAACAGACATATCTAAGTTCCTAGTCCTCACATTAGACCTACCTCCAGCACCCTTGTTCCAAGACGCCCTAGAAAAGAACATCATCCCCCAGGTGCCCCTTACCACCATACTCAACAAGTACGACGGTGTGCGACCCCAGGAGAAAATGAAGAACCGCGTCCGGTACCGTCTCGTCCACCCGCTGCCCCCTTGCTTGCTCTTCCACATCAAGCGCTTTAGCAAGAACAAGTTCGTATCGGAGCGCAATCCAACGATTGTCACCTTTCCTGTCCAATCCCTCGACATGTCGCCTTACGTAGAGCCGAACCCAAAGGAGTACCCGATGGGGGAGCCCATTTGGTACGATTTGGTGGCCAACATCACGCACGAAGCGGTCAAGAAGAAAGACGACAGTGTGGAAGGCGAGCAGGATATGAAGGTGTGGAGGGTGCAGCTTAGAGACCGGAGTCGCGACGATTGGTATGGCATCCAGGATCTGTTCGTGGAGAAAGAGCGGGGCGAGACGCTCTTTACAAAAGAGAGCTATGTGCAGGTATGGGAGAAGAGGAGGGGGCAGCCTGGTGCAAGTGGAAATGGGAAAGGTAAAGGTAAGGCTTAGAAGGCGGTCGAAGTATGTGGCGCGCCCTGCGCGTGGCATCCATACGTTATGTTCGTTAGCAACGGAAGCCCACTTCGGCATTGTACAATAGATATGGCACAAGACGCCAAATTTGGATACCCAAGATTTCAGATGTCTACCACTTGTATTTGAGTTCTCACATTTACGAAGTGCACTGCTATTTGACTAGCCGATGCTCCAGCGCCAACCGTGCGGAGACATCCTCGTGCCTCGGTTCAGCAGCATCGATGACCTCAAGCTCCAATCAAGCTCAATCTAAACCCAACGTCCACCTTGCCCGTATCTTCTTTGTCAACAACCATCATTTTCTTTTCAAATCTTCGCTTCGTACTACTACTCAGCATGTCTAAGCCGAAGATCACACTGTACGTCGACATCGTGAGCCCGTTTGCGTATATCGCGTTCTATGCGCTGGAGGTAAGTTTTGATCACGAGGTTCGGGCGCTGCACTTGGTCGGTTGCGCTTTTTGGAGTGGCTGCTGATGCGTGGTAGAACTTGTCTGTGTTCAAGGAGTGCGATGTTACTTACGTGCCGATCTTCTTGGGCGGGTTGATGAAGGCGACGGGAAACATGCCGCCTATTCAGATCAAGAGTGAGTTTCTCTAGTATTCGGGTCGAAAACACCATCGAGTTTCCAGAAACCCAGGAGCTGGCGAAACGGCTGGAGAACACCCTCATGCTCTCGCATTACTTTCTCGAATATGCTGCTAACCAAAGCCATAGACAAAGCCAAATGGATCGACATCGAACGCCTACGCTGGGCGCAATACTTCAACATCCCCATGTCGTCCAGTTTCCCCCCAGGCTTCCCCATCAACACCATCTCCCTGCAACGCGTGCTAGTCGCGCTCTCCATTTCGCACCCGCAATCCGTGACCAGCGCCATCTCCCTCTTCTACCAGAACTTCTGGGTCCATTACAGTGAGCCCACGAAGCCGGAGAATCTGCTGGCGCTATTGAAGACGCTTGTAGGGAGTGAGGAGGAGGCGAAGAAGGTGCTTGAGATGAGTAAGAGTGAGGAGGCGAAGAAGGGGTTGACGGGGAACACGGATGAGGCGTTTACGGAGGAGGCTTTTGGGTTGCCGTGGTTTGTTGGTGAGTGTGATTTACTTTGATCTGGGAGGTGGACTGGAGGGAGATGGCAGAACTGACTGTGTACAGCTACAAATTCCAAGGGTAAGACGGAGAGGTATTGGGGCGTTGATCATATGGGTCAGCTATGCGATCATTTGGGGCTTGAGAGGCCGAGTGGCAAGGGCTGGAAAGCACTTCTATAATTAGTTGGTTCGCCTGTCTACATGGAGTCTTGGCCGGACACGAAGTACCATCACACCTCACGAAGGACAATAACGATACTGATTCCGAACAGTAAGCGATACGTGTATCTGAACCTCAGGCAACATGAAAACCCCTCCTCTACCGTCTATCGTCTAATCAACGCAGTTCCCTCTATGCCTCTAAGTCCTAACCAAGACCGCTTTCTAAGTCGCCCAATCACGTCCTACGAACAGCCCGCCGTCCGCACTCTGCATGACTGTCCACACCCCGCACACGACTGTCCACACTCCGTGCACCACTGCCCGTACCACGACCGTTCAAACTTCGAGCACCACCGCCGCAAGCTCTCCCCGTCCCAAGGCCTTCCGCACCCCGTGCATGACAGTCGCACACTACGAGGACCTGCCTCTCTAGAGATTTCTATGATACGTACCCATTAGCCCACTCGCTCCCCCCAACGTGACAGCCCGACCATGGGCTTTCATGGGCCGTGACCATCCCGCTCATAGATACCACACACTCACCGCTGGCATCGAGCTCTCCACCTCTTTTCTCAGGCAAAGTCGTCCGAGACGCCGACTTTGGAGGCACCGCCCGCCATACCTGGGCACGCGTTCCATCCTCCTTCTGCATAGTCTCCCCCCACACTCTGTCCCTTCCCCCCATATTCACCGTAGCCTCCCTCACCCAAGGAGAATGCGCCATCTCAGCAGCCCTAACGCGCACCTGGTTGTGGATGAAGGTCAGCTTGCTGCAACAAGCGCCACTCAGGACATTGCTGACAAGCCTAATCTGACGCCACCTCACATCCGTGCTCCCCCCTCGCAGCGCTCTCCGTTCGCCCACCCCCCTGTCGTGATTCACTGCTGATTGAATAGGGCATAGCGCAGGGAAATTCTGCTTAGTTATCGTAAACGAATTAACGTTACGACACCCCCGTGCGCCCACCTTTGAACTGAGCCACACCTCAAGTCAATCTGGCCTAGCGTAAAATGCAATACAACGCCACGTAGGCGTACTAGATTCTGACTTATGGTATCTCAAGACACTATGTACCTCTTTGCCCAGAGACTGCGTCCATATAGTACCCAAAAACTCTCAGTTCTTGAGTTTTGTGGCGTTGTATATTCCAGCATCTGAAAAGTACGCAAAATCAAGTCGAGAAGCGGATTGAAGCTAGAAGCAACCGTACAGCTGGCACTCAACCCTTGCGTCCGCGTGGACCCGACAAAACGTTTACGGTGGACGCTCGTAACAGCCAAGGTTGCTGCCTTAGCAGCGGCTCCCCTCGATATAAAGAGTTACCTCCAAGCCAAACTTCATGCGACTATGCAGATACTCTAAATATCCCAACCTCCCAGAAGATTAATCGAAACCATGGGCTCCGTGGTTGACACCTCTGACTTACCGGCTTTGTGCGAAAGATGCAAGCACATAAACCTAGAGGCTCTCAAAGATGCCCACGGCTACGTCCATCTACCATCGTTCAAGGCACTTATGAATAGTGCAAGCGGCTGTGAGCTATGCAAGCTGATTTTGCAGGCTTTCACTCGTTATGCGCATATGCAGGGAGTCAAAGTCACTGCAGAAACCCAACGTTCAGGGCCCGTTCGACTCTTTGCGACAGGTCAGAAGGGCGTATCATCCGGAGTTGGGTGGCGATACCTCAAACCTCTTCGAGAGCGGCAGCTATCTCCAATAGTAGTTCTGACAGTGGGCAAACTGAGGAGGTGCCTGCCCACAACTCCGGACATGTCGACCTTGATTGAGATGTACACGTTGAAAGGTATATGCCTTCAATTCTGACTATTTGCCCTCTACTCACTTCCAATAGGTCATGCTGCTGAAAAGGCTGGGGTTACCAAGCTCCGAGAAGTTGAAAGACACACCGCATGCGAAGCAAACTTTTCTCGTATCAAGGGATGGCTTCAGCACTGCAGACGCCATCACAACGTATGTTCATTGGAACACATCAAATCGCTTATCGGCCCCTCACCCATGCCCAAGCGTCTTATTGACCTTGGCTCTCCAGATGTTTCACTCGTCACACCCAAACTCATAAATACAAGAGGGCGCCAAGAGCAGTATGTGGCTCTTAGCTACTGCTGGGGAGAAACCGAACAGCTTCGCACTGAAACAGGGAACATTAGGGATATGGAAAACTCTATCCCTGTCGATGCACTTCCACAGACCATCCAAGACGCTTTCTTAGTCGCTCGAAATGCGGATGTACGGTACATTTGGATTGATGCTTTGTGCATCATCCAGGACGATGCCGAGGAGAAGAGTGTCGAGATTAAACGAATGGGAGCAATCTACGCAAACTCATACTTCACCATCGCGGCAACATGTGCGAAGAACTCAGGGGATGGCTTCTTGAGGCCCCGCGCTATCAACAGAGTCTCGATTCCGCTCCGTCATAAGTCCGCTTCGGAAACCAATGGCGAGGTGTACTTCAGAAACTTGCCCGATTTCCTGCATGATCATCAGGAACATGTCCTCGAAAGCCCACTATTAAAAAGAGCTTGGGTACTACAAGAAACTCTCCTCTCACGACGCACAATACACTTTTCAAGCAAGCAAATATACTGGGAATGTCGCTCTGAATTTTACGCAGAGGACGGCATGACAGCTGGCGCCGACTGTCGGGAACATGCCCACGAATTTCTCAACGCGCTGAGCGTCTTGAAAGGAGGAATTCATTCTAAGGAGCTTGCCGAGATGTTCTTCCGAACATGGGCTAAGATCCTAATGCGGTACTCGAATCTTTCCATCACCCGATCTAGTGACAAGCTCCCTGCACTTTCAGGGCTGGCTTCACTAGCAGAACGAGTTCTTGGATACCGATATCTCTACGGAATCTGGGAATTCAATCTCCCGTATGGACTCTTTTGGCACCCCGTGGATCGCCCGATGGTCCGAGCCACAGACTGGAGAGCCCCCTCGTGGTCATGGGCTGCTTGGGAAGGCGCGATTATAGCCGAAAATTTCTTCCCAGAAGAGGATTCGAAGATTCGTTTTATCGATGTATTGGAGAGTAGCCAATTCAGGGGAGCGTTGAAGATAATGGGCCAGATCCATCCATGCTATGTCTCGCTGGATCTTCAGCCGCAGCCAAAGCCTTGCCGAAGCGATCGAAAGCTCAGAGTAATACCCGCCACACCACCTGAGTATGCTTTTGCGGAAGACAAATCAAAGCTTCTTACGTGTCTCTCTTCCACAGACAATACTTCTTACAGCCTCTACAATGAAAAGCCAGGCGTTTCACTCCTTCGAATAACGGAGGGCAGATTGATGAGCGCGCAAACCGCCGGTGAGCGCAACGTGTGCAGATTTGACGGCGAAAGAGGCAATGAAACCGAATTTTTCTTCCTCAGGCTTTCTTGCGGAGAAGGGATGGAGTTCCATCACTGCCGTGGATTGCTTCTGCGTCGGGCGACAGATGCAACTGGTGCATATGAGCGTGTGGGACATGGATGGTCGACGGATTCACTATGGCATACTGTTTCTGAATCTCTTGTTACGCTCGTTTGACATGACCGCTCTACTTGAGGCCGAGACACGGAGTTCTGTGAAGTTAAAGAGCTTAATTGTGGTAACGAGATATCTTCCACACACGCCAAACGAATGTCCTTCCTTCAGTTCATTAACCCGCTCCATTCGCATTCGCTGACCTAGGCCATACCTATGGCCGCCGTTGCTCTCACGTCCGTATAGGCAAATCCGGATGCGGCTTTCGTCCACTGCCATAGCCACTATACTGGACGTTTGTTGCACAGGTACCCCCACTTATGACACCTATTCAATATGCTACCCATCGGAGAGCTTTAAATTAAAATGGTGCTAAGTAAGCTACACTGCTGAACCATCGTCAAAGTTGCGTGCTCAAGCATCAGTAGTAACCACTACCGAAACGGCTGCTCTGGCATTGCTTGGCCATATGGCCTTGTTGGTTGCCTGTTTATCCAAAACACCTTAGTAGCTACAACGCTCGACGCTGATGGAAACTTACATCTTATGCATCGTACTGCATACTTACAATAGTATGCAGTATGCCCCCAGTAGCGACCTTGAAGTACTATTAGCATCTCATATATTGTGGGCTTGATGCAAGAGGCGTACATTTACCGCATACCTCTTGGCAATCCTGTTCCCAATGATCACGAGAGCCACAATTACAACAACGATTTTTCTGCTTCCAGCTCTTTGTAACCTCCTTCCATGAATCGTCTGCAGCGAGTTTTCCTTGAAACTTTTTCGCTTGTACCTTCTTCGTCCCCTTAGCCGGTGTTACCCGGGCAGAGAAAGCCAATTTGTCCTGTGGTGCTTTGCCGATCTTCTTCAGGAGCCGAGCTTCCGCCTTTTCCTGGCGTTCGCCGTATATGAGTGGCATGTGAATGTCGAAAATGCCGAGCAGACAGTATGCCATGTCTTCTTCCCGTTTTGTCTCCCGTCTCTTTGCCCACGACATCCGCTCTTCGACGCTGAAAAAAGACAGGGGGACGCCTTGGAGAGCTTGAAGAGGTATGCCTGAGGTCTGGGCGATCTGGTTTTTCAGCGAATCTCTGTCACCAAGTCGAACCCCTTCCTTGGAGAAAAACTCAACGTCTCTTGGAGCAAGAAGTTCCTGCAGTGTCCATCCTCTCGTAAACCATCTACTTTCTTGGAAAGTTCTACTGTTGTTCTTGAAGCCACTGGTAGTAACATCGGAGAGAAATGCGTAGCACTTGGCTGAATTGCGGTACCAGCAGAACATAGAGTTGATCGCTTCAGAAAGTTGTGCGCTACTTGATTGGTCGATACAGCAGGTATCCACCCAGAAGTACCGTAGGCCATCATTTACAGCTCGCGTTGCGCAGAAGGTAAGCTTTCGATAGCCTATCTTCTCTTTGCCGGTACCTTCCTTGAGGTCCTTGAAGCTTACTTCTTCGTGATCTGCTCCCCACGTGTGCGAAAGAATCGCATATTGCGGGATGTCTTTTCCAAAATATTCAGCCAGGCTGTATCCGCCGCCCGGTTCAAGACGTAACAGCCACATGAGATGGAAATCTCTCGCAAACTCGAACTGAAACCGTCGTTAGCATTGACCTACAGGCTAAATTTTCAAAGAAGCGCACCTGTACTTATAGAAAGACTCTTGAACTGAGAATATTGGGTGGATGAAGGATCAGGCAGAAGCAGTCAGGCTGAGATTCAGTGATCCGACCTCACATGGTCAAGTAAGCATGCATGTTTAATAAGCAGCAACATGCGTCTAAACCAGATTTAGTGTGGTACTGCAGAAGACGGCCAATCCGCACAGGTTTATGTCGTTGAAAATTGAGGCTAGTAACACTTCCCTTGCTAGTACGGATTTGTTGCAGCATTAGTTGCTTTACGCGACGTAGGGGGTCATCAAAATCATATGGAACCTTACAACGCCCCGTCAATTTTACGGCCCATCAAGTTTCTGAAGAGTGTCTTGCATACCGATGTCTCTCCCACTGATCTTTAAATGCCACAAGTGGGCCATTGGAGGTGCTGCGCAACTTAGGGAGGAACGTTGCACAATCACATACTCGACCGGCCCTTGAGTAATTCACTCAGCGCCACACTTCCCAAATGTTCTTCATGACACCTTGCCTCTGAATACACAATCCCCCTTGAATGGTCTCATATCAAAGTTACGCTTCACCCAACTCTAACCAGGGATTCATTGACCTCCTTTGTCATCCACAATGCAACAAAGAACACCGCTCACCTCGCCATTCACAGGATGTATTGTGCAGAACTCATGATGCTAATCTTCTTGTTATCGAGCCTGGTAAATACTTCGACACTTTCAAACTCTTCCCTTCTCTGGTTACGATAAACATCCAGTACATAGCACGATCCACGGTCACGCTCACAACAAGCTGCTTACGAAAACATACCACATACCTACTGAAAACCCCCTGTTTACAACCATCTACGGAAGAAAGAACATGAGGCACGCGCTCATCGCTGTGGCAGCGTTGGCTGTGCAAGCAGTGTCCGGCACTGTCATCAAACGTGACGGTAGCTGCACGAAGAAGCAAGATACAGTGTCTCCTCCCGCAGCCAACGTGAACTCCGCCGCTCCATCCTCCAACACAAGCGTTGTATGGGTCACAACAACCGACT
>Ga0247803_1001587_pt1 | contig 11866 bp, 11 predicted proteins | sample UWRJL014104B1_FD_180928 | JGI IMG/M metagenome (GOLD analysis project Ga0247803, IMG submission 180928) | Plant litter microbial communities from Arlington Agricultural Research Station in Wisconsin, United States - UWRJ-L014-104B-1 | ecosystem: Environmental > Terrestrial > Plant litter >...
GTGCTTCGGCAGCCAGGGATTACCTGAACATCATTAAAGAAGAAAAGGAATTAGACTGGACATTTTTTAGTCCCGCGTTCGAAATGCACCAGGGAACTTCAGGTATCCGTAAAGGCACTTATCGTACAGGTTTAGACAACCCTGTATTCAATGAGGAAAACAGGAGCATTCTTTCTGTAGAAGACCTAGCGGTGGTAATTGTTGATGAATTAGAGCAGCAAAAACACAGCAGACAACGTTTTACTGCCGCTTACTAGTTACTTAATAATAATGATTAATTGTAAAAGGGACCAATAATGATGGTCCCTTTTACAATTAATCCTACTCAACTATTTTAATCCCCAGGCTATCCAAAAAAGAAATCGCAGCAGGCAATTGAAAAGAAGCCCCTTTAATTTTATTTCCAGCAGGATCAATATGATAATTCTGTGCGCCAGTAAAATCAGCCAACCTTAAATCCGTATCAGAGAACGTAGTCCCCATTAGATCTGTACCAGTAAGATCAGCACTTGTCATATTACAACCAGTAAAATCAACCTCTCTCGCAATACAATTGGTAAGCTTTACCTTCTTCAGATTTTTTCCAAAAAAGCTGGAATAACTTAAAATGGATTGGTGCGCCTTGATAGAAAACGGACTAAGGGCGTCATACCACAACACCCCTATTGCCTTACAATTGATCAGCGTAATATCTGTGACATAGGTATCCTTAAACTTGATTAGTGAAAGATCAGACTCTTCAAATGTGCACTTATTGAAAGTGCAATCTTCAAACAGACATCCCTTGATTGTAGATTTATAAAAAATACAGTTTTCAAAATGACGGGATAAAATATGTTTGTCCTCGTAATTTACGTTCTCAAATCTCTTATTATAGTGTGATAATTGTTCTTCTGTATCCTTCAAAATTCGGTTTATCTAATTTAGTTCACCAGCAAATCTAATATAATTTGAAATGCCGGGAAATATAAAAAGCGATTAAACTGTGCCTTATAGCTGTGATTAATTTATACATTTTAATACCCATCAAATTCTCAAACTACAAACTCTTTAAAGAAAATGCTATTTGCCAGATTAATCTCTTCATTTGTAATAGTATGCTGTTTACCTGGATAAGCTACCACATGCAAACGTGCATTCATTCCTTCTATAATCCCGGCACTCTCTTTTACCCTTTTTAATGGCACATGCGGATCAGGATCTCCTGTAGTTATTAACACAGTAGTCTGTCCGAAATCACCTTTATAATTATCCAGCTCTATTTGTTTACCGACTAAACCTCCTGTAAAAGCAATTACCCCCGCATATTTTTCTGCATTTCTTGTCACATACTCTAGCGTTAAACAAGCACCTTGCGAAAAACCAAGGAAATAAATCTGCGCTGCCGGTATCCCTGCTTTAATAATATCCTTAACCAAGCTATCTATCACTTCCAGCGCAGAGTCCAGTGCCGGTTGATTTAACTCAACCGGTTCAATAAAGCTTGTAGGGTACCAACTATGTTTTGTCGCTTGTGGTGCAAAAATCGCAGCATCTTTAAGCTCTAAATACCTGCTCAGCGGAACCATGCTCTCCGCAGAAGCCCCTCGTCCGTGGATCATGATCAATGCACTTTTTGCCTGATCTACAGGCACACCTGCAGTAACTATATTTTTAGAATGGGTATACATAATGGTTAATTTAGTTTTGGTAACACTTGCTCTAACTCGCTTCTTTTACTTTCATATTGCGCAGGCAACTTAAGATGTGTACCTAACTCCTCAATAGGTTCATCTACCATAAAGCCAGGATTTTCAGTTGCCAATTCAAATAAAACCCCACCCGGTTCACGGAAATACAATGAATAAAAATAGTTACGGTCTATCTTTTCAGTAATGGTTAACCCCATCGCTAAAACCTTATCACGATATGCCATCAGCGTTTTTTCATCCTTAACACGGAAAGCAACATGGTGTACAGAACCACCAGCAACATGGCCAGCTGTTTCTCCCGGTGCCTCTACCAAATCCACAATATTTGCTACATCTACGGTATCCGTAACAAACCTCGATCTGTTTACCACGGTTTCTTGTAACTTATAGCCAAATATAGACGTAAGCACCTCTGCAGTTTTTTCGATCTTATTACTAGTAATCGTAATATTATGAAAACCCATTATCGCATTTTCAGCAGAGATCTCTGAAGTTACCCAAGGTTTCCTGTTATCTTTATTTTTTGAAACTGTTAACTCGAACTTCAGCCCATCAGGATCCAAAAAAGTAAGATACTGCTCTCCAAACTTCTCTGATTGCTTATTGTATATCACATTGTTTTTATCCAAACGCGCCTGCCAAAAATCAAGGCTCCCTGCCGGTACGCTATATCCAATTTCGGTAGCTTGCCTTGTTCCCCTCCTACCTTTAGCAATCCCTTCCCAGGGAAAGAACGTAAGAATTGTTCCTGCAGAACCAACTTCGTCACCATAATACAGGTGATATGTTTTAGGATCATCAAAGTTGACGGTTTTCTTTATTAACCTTAACCCCAACACCCTGGTATAGAAATCATAGTTAACTGTTGCACTACCTGCTATCGCAGTGATGTGGTGTATGCCTAAAATTTTGCCTTCCATATTCATATTCTTATAAGGGAGATTAGCTCCCAACCTTTCTTTTTGTTGAAACAAATTTAGGGCATCATTAAACCAAACATCTTATCCTATCGTAAGAAATCATTTCTCAGGAAAAATAAAAAATTGAATAATAGATTTGCATTTGATTATTTGTTTTCTATCTTTGCAGCCCCGCAAGGGAGAACGGACCGGTAGTTCAGCTGGTTAGAATGCCGCCCTGTCACGGCGGAGGTCGCGGGTTCGAGTCCCGTCCGGTCCGCAAGATTTAATCTTGAAATATTTAAAAGCCTGAGATCGTAAGATGTCAGGCTTTTTTGATTCTGCAGGGTTTCAAAATGAACATTCGTTAACATCCTCTGTACCGGATCAAAACCAAAACTTGGCCTCAATTCAAAAAATGGCCTGACCTGGTAAATAGTCAACCATCGAAGATGACCAAATCCTTATGGGCAAGAGCTATTACTTTCTATCAGTAGAAAAGGCACAAAAATAATATTAAATGGAAATGGAATTGTTTTTAAGAAACAAAATGTCGGACATTTAACCTGTCTTCCATTTATTATATTTGGCTTAGAAATGATAACAGAAGCATTAAACAAGACAGGCTCATATAGTGATCAAGATCTCGCTATATTTGAAAAAGAAGTGTATTTTCGGGATTTTGAGAAGGGCGATTTAATTCTGAATGCTGGTGAACTGGCGAAATCTGCCTACTACATTATAACTGGTGCGATATATCAATATCGTATAGATAATGAAATCGACCAAACCATAATAGATATCGGAGCTGACGGGAGATGGATGCTAGATCAAAGAAGTTTCGTTAACCAGCAACCTGCTGGCACCTACATTAAGGCCTACGAAAAAAGCCGAATATTAGAACTTAGTATTGAGTCCATCCATACACTAATTGCCCTTTCTCCATCATTTTTTCAATTAGGAAGACTATTTGATGTTGCCAGCCTACGAACGAGCTTTTTTGATCAATCACTCTCACCCTTAGAGAAATATCAATCCCTATTAGATCATACTCCACAGATCACCCAGAAGTTTCCCCTAAAAATGATTGCATCTTATCTTAAAATTACCCCAGAAACCCTGAGCAGGGTAAGAAAAAAAATTATTTCTCCCAAAAGCAGTTCTTGATTACGATCAAGTGTGATACATGCATCCTTGTCTTACCTTCGCTAATGAGGTACAACGATGACCAAGGAAAACAGCTTTACAAAAAGCAGCCATCATGCCATTCTTGTTGCGTGTACCTTTCAATTAGAATTTTATTGGTTAAAGGAAAATAAATATAAAAGATAATGAATGATTTAAGACATAAAAAATTGATCTCCATCCGCCCATTTATAGGTGCCAAAAACTTTGAAAGGTCGAGGGATTTTTATACAGATTTGGGCTTCAATGAAACCATTATAAGTCCTTCACTATCCTTATTCAAGTGGGGAGAGCTTGGTTTTTATTTGCAGAAAGCCTATGTAAAGGAATGGGTAGACAATACCATGTTATTTTTTCAGGTAGAAAACGTAAAGGAAGTCTGGGATGAAATTACCGACCTGAAATTAACAGACAAATATCCCGAAGTCAGAATCGTCCCTATCCGCGTAGAAAACTGGGGTAAAGAGTGTTTTCTACATGACCCATCCGGAATACTGTGGCATTTTGGAGAATTTTTTTAGGTATAGCCATTAGTTATGTTCGCGAAGCTTCATTTCTACTTCTCTAAGTTTCTGATCCATTTCTTGCACCTGTTGATCGAGAACTTCATAATAGCTATTATTTTCTTCTACAGTATTTTCATAGTCTATGAGCAACCTGCAAATCGCTAATATATTGGCCAATGGCTTCCTAACTTGATGGGAATTAATGAATGCTATTTCCTGTGAACGTGTCTCATGTAGCAATTGTTGATATTTACTTTTTTGTTTCACATTGCGGTAAAACAAGTAAATAATCAAAATAATTAAGCTTGTTACCGCAATTGAATAAAATAGAATAATGCGCTCTTTATGAAATACCAGATATTGGGCTTGATATGCAGCATCTAATCGATCCTGCCGAAGCTCTGTGGAGAGTAGATCGACACTTCTCATATTAATGGTGAACCCTTCTGATTCTGCTAATGCCAGCTTAAAATAACGTTCCGCTTTTATATGCTGGTTTTGCTCTTCCGCTACTGTAGCAATTAGCTTATAAGCATTTAACCTCATTGGCGAAGGTCCATTCTTCTCCTCAATAAGAATTTTATGAGCTTCTAAAACCGCACTATCTAATTCTTTTACTTCGTAGAGACTTTGGGCAAGGTACCAGCGATCAACATTTTTGTAATACCTTTTGCCGGTCAGCAGTAATTCTTTTATCAACACAATAGCTTGTCGATGGTGATGTGATAAAATCAGTGTATAATAGTCTAATCTTTTTAGATACCTCTCAATATCATAACTACCTGTACCGTACTTCCTGGTTAGTTTTTGATAGTGGCGTAAGGAATCAGGCTTACCAAGCTTAAAAAATATTTCAGCTTTATTCAGGTAAATTATTGCCCTCGATGAAAGTTCAATATTTACCGGATCTTCAACCTGGTGCTGGGCCTCATTAAGGTAAATTAACGCCTGCTGGTAAAGTCCAATATTAGAAAAAATATCCGCTATACCTATATCAACTGACAACAATAGTCCCAAATCTGATAATTCATCAGCTGTTTTTTTTGCCTGCCGATAGTTATGTATCGCAGCCAGGGCATTGTTCTGATCAGTTTGAACATATGCTAAATTAAGGTAAAACTGATAAAGAAGATATTTTTGTTGTTTACGCTGGGCCATTTCGATAGCATATAAAAGCTCTATTTCTGCTGCTTTCAAGTTATCCATCCTTCGTAAAATAAATATTTTTGCAAGCAAACCAAATGCTGCACTGCCATTAGTTTTATATTTTTTTAATGAGTCATCGAGCGCTTTTAACTTTTGGTCATATGCCGACGAAAGCAGGAAACGCTTATAAAACAAAGTTGTCAATTGCTTGTGCCTAACCAGGTTGTCTGATTTGCTTTTTAATATGGCACTAAGAGTGTCTGTATGATTTTGCGCCTGTGCTTTCACACCAAGTTTCATCAGGATAACAAAAATTAACAAGAGCATAAAGCTTCGCATATTAGTTAAGTTTATAACACCTTGAAAATCTGTATGCACGCTTAGTTTTTTTAGAATTACAAACTTACCATCTTACAATTGCTCTTGCAAATACTATAGAAAAGCGTTAAATTAAATATCTTGCATATCGACTTTTTAACTTTCTGTATAATTGACATTATTTTAAAAATTGGATTAATAAACTATCACTGTCTTACCAATAGCTTTCCCACTTTCCAACAACTCGTGCGCTTCCTTTATATTATCAACACTAAATCCCTGCATCGTATTATTTAGCGTGCTTTTTAAAGTCTGCTTATCAAATAATTCAGCAGCACTACTTAAAATTTGAGATTGTGAAATCATATCATCTGTTTGAGAGGAAGATCGCGTAAACATAAATTCCCAATGGAAGCTTGCACTTTTAGATTTCAATTGAATCAGGTTTATAGGTTGCTTTGGATCACTGATTGAACCAATTTTCCCCTGTGGTTTGATTAGCTCGACTAATGCATCCCAATAAAAATTGAGATCAGCACAATCTATAATAAAGTCAACTTGTTGAAATCCTGCTTTATGCACTTCGCTAATGATATCTTTATGGTTAACAACATGATCTGCGCCTTGTAATTTGCACCAGGCGATGGTTTCCTCGCGTGATGCAGTGCTGATCACAACTAAACCAGCCACATTTTTTGCTAATTGTGTAGCAATGGAACCTACACCACCTGCTCCACCGATGATGAGGATAGATTTACCCTTATCGTTATCTGTGATTCCAAATCGTTCGAATAACATTTCCCAAGCGGTAAGAGTTGTCAGCGGCATAGCTGCTGCCTCCCCATAAGATAACGAAGATGGTTTTTTACCTACTATTCTTTCATCTACAAGCTGATATTCAGTATTGCACCCGCTTCTTTTAATATCACCAGCGTAGTAAACGTCATCGCCGACTTTAAAAAGTGAAACTTCCTCCCCTACTGCTTCCACTGTTCCCGCGGCATCCCAGCCAATAATTTTCGGGTCATCTAACGTCACCCCTTTTGCACTGTTCTGCCTGATTTTATAATCGACAGGGTTTACACTTATTGCCTTAACTTTAACTAATATATCTCTTCCTGATGCCTGGGGAATAGCTGTTTCAAATGATACAAAGCTGTCCTGTTCCGTAATGGCTAATGATTGTTTAAATCCTATTGCTTCCATATTGTAATACTAGTTCTTTTATGTTTCATTATTACTTTCTAAAACAACTCTTTCTTACTAGTATTTGTTTTTATTTAAAAGCTACATGTAAATCGCTTTAAGTCTTCATTGCTTACACTGTATTTACAGATAAACTAGTTCTTCGTCAGTTGTACATTCAATGAAAGACGAAAGGATATAGCTATGTTGGACAGGAACTTCAGCAGCCATATGAAGTATTGATAGGAAGATAAGGATTGGTCTGCTGCATTTGCAAGCTTTAATAGTACCCAGCCATATACGCCCATGGCCGACTTTCGGATACAGTTTGCCGACTCATAGATACTTTAGATCTTTTTATTGATTGTTATTTGTGGTGCGCAACCAAAAAGATATTGTACAGAACTGATGGATTAAGCGTCTTACAGCTAATATATTGGTAGCAATAACATTAATGCTTCTCAACCTGATCAATACCAAATAAAATCAACCGGGAAAAAGAATTAGGTTAAACGAGATAATTACGAAGTCAGTTAAACTTATTTTATATTGATAACGACCTTCCCTTTTGCCCGTCCGCTTTCCACATATTTCAGAGCGTCATTGGTCTCGTTAAATGGGAATATCTTGTCTAAAACTGGTATAACTGCTCCCGTCTCTATCAGTGATGTGATTTCATTCAATTGTGCTCCATTTGCGCTCATAAAAAGAAAAGAATAGTCAACTTTAAGTTTCCTGGCTTTTTTAAGGATACCATAACTGATAAGGGACAATATAATTTTGATCAGCCATGAGGCTCCAATTGCTTTTGCAAAATCTTTTGTCGGCGGACCAGAGATAGAAATTGCTTTTCCACCAGATTTAATTACGCGCAGCGATTTTTCCAGGGTCTTGTTGTCCTGGCTGTTTAACACCACGTCGTAATCCTGGAGAATATTTTCAAAATCTTGTGTTTTATAATTAATCAGCACATCCGCGCCAAGGTTCTTCAGCATCTCAAAGCTTTTTTCACTTGCCGTAGTCGCAACCATTGCACCTAAATGTTTCGCCAGCTGAATAGCAATGGTTCCTACGCCACCCGAGCCTGCTTGAATAAATATTTTCTGGCCTTTTTTCAAATTGGCCGTTTCTATAAGAGCCTGCCATGCGGTAAGGGCAACCAAAGGAATAGATGCCGCTTCTTCCATAGAAAGGTTCCTTGGCTTTAGCGCTACATTGTCCTCTCCAATAGCAATATATTCTGCAAAGGTACCAATGTGAAAATCAGCAACACGGGCATAAATTTCATCACCTACCTTAAACCGAGTCACTTGTTTTCCTATTTTGGTAATCACACCGGCAACGTCGTGTCCCAAAATGAGGGGCAACTTATAGGGCAATATCAACTTAAATTCACCAGATTTTATTTTGGCATCAAGTAGGTTTACACCTGCAGCATGAATTTCTACCAATACTTCATCATCCTTGATCATTGGAACAGGTACATCAGTAAGTGTAAGAACTTCCTTTTTATCGTATTTTTTTATTGTGAATGCTCTCATCCTATGGCTTTAACGTTACATTTATTCTCTTCGGATTAATTAATCCAAAAGCTAGTTTAGGAAAAAAACGGTGGATGATATAAATTAGCTTCGAATCCCCTACCCGAATGGTGTACCGGTCTTGCTCAAGTCCCTTTATCAATTCCTTAACCAGTAACTCTGGGCTTAACTTCTTATCATCCCTATCTGCCACCATATCCGTATCAACCAAAGGTGGCAGCAGTTCAAAAACTTTTACCTTAACACCCAAAATTTTCAAGTGCTCTCTTAACGATTTGGTATAAAACGCCAATGCACTTTTGGATGCCGAATAGGTAGCTTCGATAAGTGAAGGCACCATACTCAAAATTGAAGTGGTATTGATGATTGCACTTTCCTCCCTGGATTTTAGCATTTCCATAAAGAGGTTGTTAAGACGAATAACGCCAAGATAATTAACCTCCATTTCATACGCAGCACCTTTAAAATGCTCATCATTTGAAAGTCCTAAATTTTTTGGTGCTACACCAACACCTGCATTGTTATACAGTATATCCACGCCACCAAGTTGATTTACCTTATCAAAAAGCGCATAAGCATCACCCTCATTCCCAGCATCGCTTTGTATAGTAATCAGCTTTGGATATGCTTTTTTTGCCGCATCTAATTTATCTTGCTTTCTTCCAGTGATGATCACCTTTGCGCCAATCTGTAGTAATTGTTTTGCCGCTTCAAGTCCTATCCCCGATCCGCCACCAGTAATCAGTATTGTTTTTCTATTTAAGTCCATATTTTAACGGATAAAGAAGATTAATGCGAAACTTGTTCGGTAATTGGAGTTACCAGTTCGTGAATTTTTTTAGCATCTCCTACCGGAACCTCAAATTGATTTATTCCAAGCGCTATAAACAATTCATCTGCAACTTCCGATGGTGGAATTCCGTTTGCACCACCGATTTCTACCGAAAATTCGGTATTGACCAAAGGTGGATAAAGTTCGTACACATTTAATTTTTCATTTTCCAAAAAGGTATCTCTCAGCCCTTGAGTGTAGCTATGTAGTGCTGCCTTACTTGCCGCATAAGTTGGCAAATATTTGTTAGATCTGAACACCGCAATCGATGAAACGTTTACAATTGCCGCCTCTTCCTGTTGCAAAAGTAATGGCAAAGTTAATGCAGTAAAATCTATTACGCTGAGGTAATTGGTATTGATTTCTTCATAAGCTTTTTCCGCCGAATTGTTATTACCATCGCTCAAATCGTTCATAGCAGCTGCACCAGCATTATTAATAACGATATTTAAATCTGGATGTTTACTTCTCAATTCTTCTGCAATTTTCAGTCTATCTGCTTTGATAGATAAATCGCCTTGTATTGCAATGGCATTATCCAACTGTTTTAAGGCATTTTGCAAGCGCTCTTTATTACGCCCATTTATGATGATCTTGTTACCAGCTAAATTAAATTTTTTAGCGATCGCTAAGCCAATGCCTGCACTTCCACCGCTTATAAATATGGTATTTCCTGTTGTTTTCATTTTTTATGTTTTAAATTTTTATTGCTGCTATTGTAAGTTCTGTCGGTACATTTTCTGGATTTACAGAACGGCTCCCTATCAATGGAGCCAAGATAATCCGGTTTTATAATATTGCCCCGTTTAGGCCATTATATTTATAAATTAATGCTGTTTTCATTGCACTTATAATTTAATTTTGTAAACTTGCTTGCGCTTTGCAAGTGCAAATATATAAACAACTTTCATTTTGCAAGTAGTTTTTAAAATTAATTGATGATACCATTAAAAAAACGGTCTGATTGCCCTATAAGTAACTCTTTAGACATTTGGGGAGACAAGTGGTCGCTACTTATTGTAAGGGATTTAATGTTTTCTAAACAGTGTACTTATGGCGACTTCTTAAAATCGGACGAAAAAATAGCGACTAATATTTTAGCTTCCAGGCTACAGATGTTGGAAGATAATGGCGTAGTCACTAAACATGTTCATCCTGAAAGCAGATCAAAAGTACTATACAAATTAACCCAAAAAGGGATTGATCTGCTTCCTTTAATGATTGAGATTAATTTATGGGCCGATAAGTATTTTATGCTGCCACCAGAAAGAAAAGCAATGCTTGTTGAAATAGAAAAAAATAAAGAGGCATTTATAAATGATAAAACGATAGAACTGCTGGAGCATTCGAATCAAATTACCACTTAATGGTAGATCGTTGATCTCTTTTATGGACACAGGAGGTACATAATTTATTGGTATTAAAGCTTGTAACTTTATTTAACACAGGACAATACTGGTCAGTTTGGCTTTGTTAAACAAGAGAATATTAAATCAATCTGGTCAATAGATAAAATTTTACGTTCAAAATCCAGCCATTCCTTGTCACGGATACCAGCCTCGTGAGCCATATCAGATAGGAACTTATAATCTGTACGCTCTCCGTTATTCTTTAAGGCAGCTTGCAATAGCTTGTACGTTTTTTGCTCTCCAAAGGTTTTCTCAAAGGCCAGCAATAGCATGGGGCCGTAAGTGTACCGGTACAGTTCATCTATTTGTTCAGAGGAAGTAATCTTAGATAAAGGAATTATTTTTTTCTGCCCAAGTAGTTTTTTCGCATTACGGATGTAAGCCTTTGTAGAATCTTTTCCATATTCCTGTTCTGCCGCTTTTACAGACATGTATTCTGCAGTGGATTCCAAAAAGAACCATTTGAGCGTACTGTTGGGGATTAACTGTGTTCCAAAATAATAGTGTCCAAGTTCATGGGCATAAAAAGAATATTTAATAATGTGGTTGAACTTTCCTGTTAAGGTGTCTATTTGCTGGTTGAAGCGGCCACCAGCAACGGCGATACTAGGGAAGGTCACAAATCCCCAGGAGCGGTTGGGGCCATATGGCTCAATAGCTTTATGCTGGATAAATGAAATCTTCTGTTTATATGGTAAAGAAAGTGTACGCTCATAAAAAATTTTGATTTTATTAATTTGCTGGTTAAATGCGGTTGCAGTCGTAATGGGCATTTCTGCATTCAAAAAGTCACTTCCGTCAAATTCCTGTTTTTGGTAATCCCCTAAAAACAGCAGCAATTTATAAGGATCTTTACTGGTAAACCTTGCAACTGGCCCTGGTTTCGCAGCAGAGCCGTTGAGGTACATCGTCTCACAATCCTGGCAATCTACTGTTATATCATAACTCACGGCTGAAAGTTCCCGGTCGTTCCTTGTGTCATAAATAACCGGATACCAACATCCAGAATCTGCTGCCCTGAGTGTCTTTCCATTGAAAGCAATCACCCCCTGGTAGTCAAAAAAGCTCAGGGTATCGGTATAAACTGGAAAAGCACCCGAATAAACAATCCTTAGGGATTTTGGAAGCGAAATATACTCTTTACCATTGTGCAT